>Ga0228710_1003829_pt1 | contig 23872 bp, 10 predicted proteins | sample MedpolnodulmetaG_FD_177995 | JGI IMG/M metagenome (GOLD analysis project Ga0228710, IMG submission 177995) | Root nodule microbial communities from Medicago polymorpha collected in Santa Monica, California, United States - pink nodules | ecosystem: Host-associated > Plants > Roots > Nodule...
AGTCTAAGAATGGACTTTCATAACAATGGTGCAAATGAATGGCTTGGTTTTCGTTTGGACTATATGGGAGTTGTTTTCCTTTGCATTTCCACCCTTTTTATGATCTTTTTGCCAAGTGCTATTGTTAAGCCAGGTACAATCCCTTTCATCATCTATTCATCTAACCACATTATCATGGTCAATACCTAGGTTTTAAAACTCGGTCACAGTAACGTTGTGGTCATGGTCCTTTTGTTGAGAATCACAGTGGTCACAGAGACATTATAAATCTCAATGCTGTGCTTAAGATCGCAATCACCTACTTTTTTAAAACCCCATTTTACACATTTTAAACAAAAACTAAGCTTCTGTTTGGATAAACAGATCTATTAAGCGCTTCTAACATAAATGCTTACTATACAAGTGCTATGCATAAGCGATTTCAATTATAAAGTCAAACTATTTTCATATAAGCTAGAAATTATTTTCGTATGCAATCTTTTAGAAGCTACAGAAATAAGCTGAAAACAGCTTACATATATGTCATAAGTTGTTTCCATAAGCACTCAAAAATAGTCTCACAAGTACTCATGCTAGTAGATAAGCTCAAACAATTCAATTCAAACATGCCGTAAATAATGAATTTTGTAATGCATAACCCTTCATTTATTTACTTGATATCATTATACTTACAATATTTAGATAAATATGAATGATTTCTTGCTAACAAAGAATTGTTCCCCTTGGATATAATTTTGGTTTTGCAGAATATGTTGGTTTGTCTCTATCATATGGACTGTCTCTGAGTGGTCTCTTGTCGATTACCATATCTATGACTTGCAATGTTGAGAACAAAATGGTTTCAGTTGAGAGGATAAAGCAGTTTACTAACCTTCCATCAGAAGCTCCATGGAAAATTGCTGATAAGTCTCCTCCTCAGAATTGGCCTAGTCATGGAACTATAGAGTTACATAATTTACAGGTATATACTATTTGCAAGATTAGTCAATTTAATACGTGGAGAGAACTGAGACCTGCATAAATAAACCAAAATTAGTGTATACCATTTGGAAAAGAAGCATGTGTTGGTTACTTAGGTTTTAAATGTTTTGCATACTCTTTTGGACAATATGTTTAGTTCAGAATTGAGCATATTGTGAAGCATGAAATTTTGAAAAGTAAAATATGATGTAGAGATAGAAACAGGAAACACCAAAAGTAAACGGTAGTAGTTTTCTACGCAATGGTACTAATCAAGAATTTCTCATAGTAACATGCATAATTTTTTTTTTGAAACAGTAGTGACATGCATTCTTTAACTTGTACATATTTAACATATTCGGTTGTAAAATGGTGTGAGCAGGTTAGGTATAGGCCAAACACTCCTCTAGTTCTTAAGGGAGTCTCTCTAACAATTGAAGGTGGAGAAAAAGTTGGCGTTGTTGGCCGTACAGGAAGTGGAAAATCAACACTGATTCAAGTGTTATTTAGGTTGATTGAGCCTTCAGCTGGAAAAATAATCATTGATGGTATTAACATTTCCAATGTTGGCCTTCATGATTTGAGGTCACGTTTTGGAATTATTCCACAAGAGCCTGTCCTCTTTCAAGGAACAGTAAGAACCAACATTGATCCTCTTGGATTGTATTCCGAAGAAGAAATTTGGAAGGTATATAATACACTGCATATTTGCTTGTTTGTTTTATTTTTAGGGTCATGTTAACTTGTGTCCTAAGGGCACAAGTTAAGGAACTATAAAAAGAAATAAGAAATAAATTTTGTATTGAAAATATAAATATCTAAACTTTTGTAATGTTGAATACACAATTTTCAAGAAAATAATTCTATATTTAGCTTCTTAACTTGTGCCTTAAGGGCACAAGTTAACATTTTCCTTATTTTTATGTTATGAAATTCTTACATGAGCATATAGCCTATAGGGGGTGTTTGGATAAATAACTTATTCAATAAGTGCTTCTTAGACATAAGCTGCTTTTATGATTGAAGATGAAATAAGGGCAGAACCTGCATAAACCCATTTGGGTAGGTCTGGTGGTGTTGGCTTGGGACCTTGGAGTGTGCTCCTCTCAAGGTCTTATTATCTATTTTCCATGGTGCCAATTTCAATGTGGGCTAGTTTAGAATCCGCATAAGTCCTCTTTAAACTATCCTTGAGAGCTTATGATAATAAACGAAAAATAGTTTATGGATATATCATAAACTATTTTCATAAGCTCTTTAAAATACTTACATAAGTATTTATATCACAAGATAAGCTCTTTCAAGCATCCCTATAATAACAATGCCCTTGCTGAAATTATTTTAATATGGTCTAAGTTTTTAATTGATTGTCAATAGGTACTATACTAGAACCTGTATTTCCTAAAATTAGTGATCCTGTAGTCTTGTGGTAAATATATTGAAGACCGTTTGACTGAAATCAGAAGGTCTGAATTTAAAGATCGACAAATAAATAAAAAATATTGTAAATCACTAATTAAAATTGTATAACTGGGATTTACTTGCAGTCACTACCATTGTATGTGCATTGTAAAAGGGAGAAGAAGAGTGTAGAAGAATATATTACATGCATGAATGAAATTCAGCTAATATATTGATGTTTATATTTTTTGCGGCAGAGTCTTGAGCGGTGCCAATTGAAAGAAGTGGTGGCTGCAAAGCCTGAGAAACTTGAGGCTTTAGGTGATCAAATAAACTCTTCTCCTAAATATCATATTTTCATTGTTTTTTATAGGCAAATGTTATTGGTTAATTTGTCAGTAGAAGCAAGGATCGAATGCTGAACCTTCAAAGACTTCTTTTTTAATAGTTTAATCGAATGTGATAAGAAAGTATGAGCTGAAATGTGTTTATTATACTATTTTGTTAGTTGTTGATGGCGGAGACAATTGGAGTGTGGGGCAAAGGCAACTACTATGCCTGGGAAGGATCATGCTAAAACGCAGCAAAATACTATTCATGGATGAAGCAACAGCATCAGTTGATTCGCAAACTGATGCTGTAATACAAAAGATCATCAGAGAGGATTTTGCAGATCGTACGATTATTAGCATTGCTCACAGAATACCAACAGTTATGGACTGTGACAGGGTTTTGGTCATAGATGCAGGTATGTTTATGTTATATATCTACATGTTTTCACAACAAACTGGATCATAAACACATTTACGTTCAAACCGGACACAACAAAGACACTAATGATATATGTCATGCAACATTAATATTAAATACCGAACACACCTTTAATCCCAAGTGTTTCTGTCTTTTAATAATGCAATTATTGTATGAAATAAATATATAGTTAGATTGGTTGAATAATGAATTGTGGGGTATTTGATATTTTTGGCAGGATTTGCAAAGGAATATGACAAGCCATCACATTTGCTTGAAAGGCATTCACTTTTTGCAGCATTGGTTAAGGAGTATTCTAATAGATCAGCTTAATGATGGTTATAGTTGTTTGCCTTTTTTATGTTAGGTCCAATTTTTTTTCTTTTCTTTCTAGATCATGAAAGCTCTACCATTTCTGTAGTTCTATAATTCGAGCAGGATAATATCCAAGAGAAATTATCGAGTTACAGAAATCAAGTTTGGCCTAATTGCTTTTTATTTTATTTGTGTATTGTTCTTGCTCTACTACTAGAAGCGGTGCATAACCTGAATCTGTTACATCACCTTCCCCATTAAAAGGAACCTTATCCTCAAGGATAGAAAAGGATAATGGTCTTTTAAACCCTCCAACTCTTCCCACGTTGCTTCGGATTCTGAGCATTGAATCAAGCCATGGTTCACCCTCTTACCATTAGTGATCACAGTTCTGATGCGTAGGATGGCAGTAAGCATCAAAACCAGACCCATAGCGGTTGTGGTCAATGACAATGGTAGATACGGTTCTGTGGCAGTCCCAGAGAAAGCCTTTAACTGTGAAACATGAAACATGGAACGTATCTTGGTTTTTTGTCCGGTAGCTGCAGTTTGTAAACAACAACGCCCACATTGGCTACTACCTTAAAAGGGGCCAAAATATCGCATTGACAGTTTGTGGTTCTTTTGCAGGCTCACAGAGTGTTGTCTGTAAGGCTGTAATTTTACCAATACCTCACCTCCCACCTTAAACTACACATCCCTTTTCTTTTTGTCTGCGTAGTGTTTCATTTGTTGTTGGGACCTGTTAAGATTATCTCTCAAATGAGTCAATAAAAGATCCTTTTGTACTTCTGGAGGGTCCTTACTATCCGTTACAGATCTGTTGAGAGTAGGAGCATAGTGACCATACACAGCCATTAAGGGAGTCATGCCCAAACTGCCATGAAACGAGGTATTGTACCAGAATTTAGCCCTTTGGATAAATTCTATACCAGCCCTTTGGATTCTGAAAAGTGAAACACCTAAAATACATTTCGAGAATCTTATTTACGGCCTCTGATTGACTATTGGATTGAGGATGGTATGCCAAACTCATAGCTAGAGTAGTGCCTTGCATCTTAAACAAGTGCTGCCAAAAATTACTAGTAAAAACCTTATCTCTATCTGAGATAATCGACTCAGGGACTACGTGTAGTTTTGACAGTATTTGTCATAAATGTTGCATCTACCGACTGACTTGTGTAATGAGTCTTCATAGCCAAAATATGACCGTGAATCCAACAGAATTTGGAAGACCGGTAATAAAATTGATCACCACATCATCCCGCACTTGTTGTGGTATAGGTAATGGCTGCAACAATCCGGCTGGTAACACATTTTCAGTCTTAGCTTGTTGACAAACTAAGCAAATTTTTCACAAACTACTTCACATCTTCCTTCAATTCTAGCCATGGTTCGAGTGCTACCTGCATGTCCTCCAATAGGCCAGGGCCGAGGAATGATATTCCTATAGAATTTTCTCAATCAATATGTTGTTCGCAGCCAGCACGATCCTCCCTTTCCATAACAAAAGACCATCCTTATACGTATAATGAGAGTACCCCTGACGCTTTTCTTGACATTCCCACACCAAAGCTTGTAACTGAATATTATGTGCAACCTCTTTTCGCAGTTCTTGTAGTAGGGATCGTGCTGGCTCGGACCAAGCCATGAAGAAAACTTGAGACAATGAGTCGGCTACCATATTCTCCTTTCCCGGTTTGTATTCAATTGTGAAGTCATACACCATAAATTTGCGAAACCACGGCTGCTTTTCAGGGGTTGCAAGGATTTGGTCCAGGAGAGTTTTCAAGCTCTTTTGGTCCGTTCAGAGAATGAATTTATGTCCCAATAAGTAGTGTCGGAACTTTTCCAAAGCCTCAGTAATGGCTAACAGTTCCCTCGCATAAGTGGACTGTTTTTGCATTCTAGGAGCTAGTTTCTCGGAGAAAAATGCAATTGGGTGGCCGTTCTGATTTATCACTGCTCCTACTCCGGTTCCTTACTCGTCAGTTTCAACAACAAAAGCTTGTGTGAAATTCGGCAGAGCAAGTACGGATGTTGCTGTCATGGCATGTTTAAGCTTAATAAAAGCTTGGTCTGCATCTTTGTTCCAAGTAAAAGCCTCTTTCTTGAGCAGGTCTGTTAATGGCCCTGCAATAGTTGCATAATATTTGATAAATCGACAATAGTATCCGGTTAACCCTAAGAACCCACGCAACTATTTGAAGTTTTTAGGTTGTGGCCTACTGCTTGGACCTTACTGCATGGCCTAAAAAGTTAATTTTTTTTTGGGTACAAACTGAAGAGTTATTTGATAGAAACATTACTGATAATTTTCATTTAATATTTGACTCGGCTACTACGGTATCTTTGCTTAATAAAGGGGTGCCCCTCGACTCATCCTTGTTTTTCTATTGTCTCCCTCATTAAGCTCCTTACGATGAAGGATTGGCAGGTTACCGTTTCTCATATTTATAGGCAGGCAAACCAGGTAGCTGGCTGACTTGTAGGTTATGTACTTTCAATACCCACGAGTACTTACTATTTAGATCATCCACCGCCGGGATGTGTTAACCTTTTATGACAGAACGTAGCCAATTTATTTTAATTGTCGTGTTCGTCTGTAGTTTGGCCTAATGGCCTCTCTTGTATCGAAAAAATCATTTTACTTTTATATCTTTAAACATTCGGCAATATTAACAATCTAATTATTTTTTATATAAGGGTTAATAGTGTTTTACCCCTCTGTAATATATGTCATTTTCGAGTTTGCCCCCTATAATTTTTTTTCAATTGGTTCTTGTAAAAAAAAAAAGTTTCAAAATACCCCGTTAGGTCATTTGACTGTGCACTTTCGCTGATGTAGTACACTGAGTCACCTTCTTTTGATAACGTGGCGTGCTGACTATATAATTAATTTTGTTTGGATACACGTCACATTTGTGACTATTAAAACAAATAAATATAAATTCATTTATATTAATTTAGAAATAAAAAATTGAAAATTAAGAAAAATTCAGATTTTTCTTTCAAAATTAAAAAGTTTGATTTTTTATTTTTTATACGGAAAGTAAAAACTTTGGAAAAGATTTTTCATAATTAAAAAAACAAAACGTTAGATAATATTTTTTGAATAAAAATAAAAATATAGATATAGATAATATTTATTGAAAACTTAAAAAAATAGATAATCTTTTTCCAAAATTTTAATAGCAAAAATTCATATATTTTTTTTTAGAAATTTTTATAAAATCTTTTTCGAAATTAAAAAATTAGAAAAAAAATCAATTTTTTATGAAATTATGAAGATTTTTTTAAATAAAATAAAATTCTGGAAATTAATTTTCAAAATAAAAAATATTAGATAATTTTATATTTTCGCATTTTTTTATAATTTTAATATTTTCGAAAATTTTGAAATATATTAAGTTCGATAATTTTTTTTAAATAAATCTTCTCAATTTTGAAAAAAAAACAATGATTCTTTTTTAATTTTCGAAAATTAATTTTCAAATTTTTTAAATTTAATTTTTAAAAAAAGGCACAAATGCCATGTGTACCCATAAGAAAAATGAAAAAAATAATAATTATATAGTAAGTGCGCCACGTCATCAGTAGATGGTGACTCAACATGTCACATAAGCGAAAATGCATAGTCAAATGGTCTAGGGGGTATTTTAAAACTAATTTTTTTTACAAGGACCGAATTGAATTGTTTTTTTACTGGGGGTAAACCCGAAAATTGCCCATATTACAGGGGGTAAAGTACTATTAACCCTTTATATAATTATCGCACTGTTACGCGACCATGCGAAAGCACAAATCTTTTACTAGTTGTTATTTAAAATTCAAACAACAATTGTATAAATGAAAAAAAGAGAGTAATGTATGGTATAATTTGGGACAAACGAAATATATAATTAACAAACTAATTTTATAACAAACCTTTATTTTTTATACAAATTTTTACGGTACCTTTACTTAGCTCTCTTTTGTGTTGACAAAGATTGTAACTCACTAAAGAGGTTTTCAAATCGGCGGATCCACAATCTTACGCGTAAGTCAACTTCTTACAAACTAAAACCAACTTTCATTGATGATCATAAGAAATATCCAAAATAACTAGAAAAAATAAGGAAGATTTTGATATTATTTGGTCATCTAATAACTTTAATGATGTGATTGATCTGAATTATAGACAAAGATGGTGGACCACCCAAACTACTTAAGGGAGGGGAGTTGTAATTCAAGTATCTCATAGGGGAGAAAGTATAAATTTTATTTTTCAAGGGAGGGGGAGGGTATATTTTAACATAAATAAGGAGGAAAGTATAATTCAAACTTATCTTAGGGAATGAGAGTATAATTTACTCTATATTTAATCATATAGTTCACCTTATTGATTATTATTGACTTCCTTTTTTGATACACCCTTCATTTCATTCTTAAGAAAACCTCTCATTCATTTATATTGTAAATAGAACGATTTTTATGCATAAAGACTATCGATATATGCATTATCTTGCTAGAATGATCCTTTAGAGGTATTTTGTTGCCAGAAGATACCTTTGTGGAAAATCAATAGGAATTAATTTTAACCCACTTGGGTTGGCCTGGTGGTATTGATTTGGAATTTGGAAGTGTGCTCCTTTTTGAGGTCTCAGGTTCGATTCTCCCCAGTGTCAATTTAGGTGGGCTAATTTAGTTTCTTAAAAAAATAGAAATTAATTTCATATTTTGGTTTTTTTTCTAGAGATACTTTTCATTTTTGGTTATTGTAGGAAAAAGAAAACTTTGGGGTTCACAAATCTAGATCACATTTACAAAGAAACTTGCACATAATTCAAACATAAATAGAGGCTCAATTTTAGAAGTAACATGCCATCCAAATCCTTAATTTTAGAAGAAACTTTGGGGTTCACAAATCTAGATCACATTTACAAAGAAACTTGCACATAATTCAAACATAAATAGAGGCTCAATTTTAGAAGTAACATGCCATCCAAATCCTTAAGCCACTGTGTATATGAATCATCCCACATATATGTTTCTCACCGTCTATTTTTACATTTAATATGGATTTTTAACTCACCTATTACATGTTAATACCTCTCTTAAATGTGAAACTCTTGCATATGTGATCTGGTAACATAGCCAAATATGATCAGAGAAGGCATAACAAAGTAAAAAGGTGGGTTGGTGGTGATTTAATAGAGAGAGGTCTTTGTTTTTTTTCATGAGAAGATAGAAAATAAATTAGAAAAAGAAAGAAGACAAAATATGAATTTGAACATGAGAGAAATGATAAGGAAAAAAAGGAGAGTGTGCTTTGTCCATGAGAGTACAGAGAATATTAGAGTGAGTTGCTGGTAATTTATGGGACATTGTTGAAGGAGTTGGAGATTTTTTGGTAAATATTTTACCAAAAATTTAGACTAAATAAAAAAAATGACACATTATTTTAATTTTTTTTAATAAAATGTATTTTGTCAAATCAGCAAAACACATATGTTGTTTTTCAATCAAATCTCACAAAAATAAAAAAATGAAGGAATTTGAAATAATATAAGATGAATAAAAAACATGGCTTGAAATCAAATGACAACAATAACTAAAATTTAAAATAAGGAAAATAAACAAATGTTTTTCAAAAACTAACAAAATAGTTTATCATAATTTTGAGACTTTCGGGTGAGTCTACATTGGGTTTGATCATCATATTAAGTTAATAGAAATTATACGATTGAGATTGACACCACATCTTCACATAAAACTCTAACACATTAAATGTATGACCCATCTCACTCATATGTTGTTCAAAATCTACTATTACATTCAATGTACAACGTTAACTCACACTTGACACATTAACATATCTTAATAAAGTGTGTGAATGCACGCGTCCGTAATTATGTGATATAGTCAAATAAAGTCAAATGGAGGCAGCACAACATGTTCAAAAAAGTGTGTTGGAAGTGGTTTCATGGAGGGAGGTTTATGTTCCTTTGTTTTATGAGAAGAGAGAAAAGAAATTTGAAAGAAAAAACTAATAAAAAAAGGATTTTGCACATGAGAGAAACTATAAGGAAAAATGCAATATGTGTTGTTTAAAAGCCGAGAAGCTTCGTCGCCTTAGACGAAATTTCAGCAGAGAAGTATTTTGAAATACCTCATTTTTGGTTCCGAAAGGCGACAATTTTAAGTGTTTTATTTTATTTTTATTGCCCTTATTTTTATTTCTTTTTTATTATTTATTTTATCATTATTTTATTTTTATTTTAGTCCCATTTTCTTTTTTATTTGTTTTAATTCGTTTTTATTTGTTTTTTTTAAATATTATACTTTTTTTTTAATCTTTTCTTTTTAAGTCCAAGTCAGGTGTTTTTTAGTAGCTTGAGTCCAATCAGTCAAGTCCATGTGTCAGAGGCCTTTTGGTCCACATTTCCATCCAAGTTGCAGGGGCATTTTGGTCCAGTGAATATTCATCTTAACCCTAGTTTTGTCACTATTTAAGTTGTCATTATTGCACAGAATTGGAGGCTGCACAGAAATAAACACACACATTTCAAGAAATTTTTTGGCGGCAGCACAAATCCATACACAAACACAAATTCTCCAGAATTCAACCATAATCAAAATCAAACCCTACTTTTCTTTGAGCAATCTCAAGAACACTAAACCAACAACAGTAATTAGAGCTGTCAAAATGGGTCAGGCCCACCGGGCTGGCCCTTCGGCCCTCTATTTTAGTGTGGGCCGGGCCGTAAAAAATGCATGAAAAAAACAACCCTATCTTTTTGGGCCAGCCCATCGGGCCAGCATTTTAGATGGGTCGTCGGGCTTGCGGGCCGGCCCTTTTTAAAAAAATAAATAGTTTATAAATAGTTTTATTAGGTAAGACTGAATTATTTTATTATGTAATTTGAATTTTGTTGTCTTCAAGGATTACTTTGTGAGTTATGATAAATATTCTATTTTTGCATTGATTCTTTTGTGTTATTTATCCTTATGGATGTTGATTTAATAGACATTTTATATATAATTTAACGAAGTTTACGAAGACATGTTATTTATTTGATGTATAATAATTTATGTAATATGTTTCTATTAAAAAAAAGTGATATGTAGCTTTATTATTTATTCCATCAATTTTTTTTCGAAAAAAACAAAATAATACATTTTAAAATATGGGTCGGGCTGGCCCATCGAGCCGTGTAGCCCACTACTAATTGGGTTGCGATCAACTTTAGTAGCCCATGAATCAAGTGGGCCGACCCACTCAGACCCATTTATATGAGCTGGCCCACCGGGCCAGGCCGACCCATTTGACAGCTCTAACAGTAATCATCAAACCCTTTTTTCTTCAAAGTTCACAAAACTGCAGAATCACATAAATCAAGCCAAATAACCTACTACAAACAGTAATAATATTTTCGATCCAAATAATTCCCAACATAACCAAACACGTTTAAGCATCAACAGATCCGCGACTCCTTCATCTATACACACAATAACCATTTTCGAAACCCTTCAAATCACTACCGACAACATCACAAGGCCGTGAATCACCCACGAATTTAGAGCAAACCGGCCTTGCATATGCTCACCTGCAAACTTAAACAAAGGAGAAGGATCAGCACCCACAAGGCACAATAATCGAACCAGTTTGTCAAGAGAAGGAAGGGAGGAAGCCAAACCGAACCGGATCTTCATCTTTGAACATTTCTAATCCGAATCCGAGAACAAAGAAAACGAGGTAGAAAGGTTTTTTTGTGATTTCATTTTTGTGTTAGAATCTTAGATCTAGGGAGTTTTGTTAATCTTTTTGGAAATCCATTTATAAAATAGAATAAGGGAGAGATAGATGTTTTGAAAACTGGAAGAAAAAAACAGAAAAAAAAGAGTGTTTTGTTAACTCCGGCGGCGGTGACGCCACCCTAGGGTGGCCGGCCACCGCGCCGAAGTAGTTTTGTTTGGCCGGAGAAGAAAGAGCACGCGGTGGCTCTGTGTTGGCGTAGAGAGAAGAAGAAAATCTTGTTTTTTTTAGAGAGAGGGAATCTTTATATATATAAATGTTAGACAGTCTGACCTAACCCTCATCCTGCCCTTTTTGGCGGGTCTGAATAAATTTTATGAAAAAAAAGGTTTTGCAAAGAATCGAAACGGGTACCATATGACTACACTTTACAATTTTCACCACTAAGCCACTTCCATTTTGATTGATATATTGTTGCTTCCAAAATTGATATACCGTACTAAAACATTTTTTTTAAAGTCACAAATGCCCTAGCGGTTCCTTTTCTGATTGCAATTTCTTCTCATTATTTCTTTTCATTATTAACAAAGAAGAAATTCAAGAACACAACTGGTAATATTATTTGGTAAGAAAATAAAGTTAATAGCTTAAATTGATGTATTTTTTGCATTTTTTATATCCTTTTTGCAGTCAATTCATAGCATAATATTAAATGTATAATCAATTTGATATTTATATTCTTCAAAACCCGTGTGATACTCGTGCATCGCACGGCTTGGAGTCTAGTTAGGTTAAAATGAATGAAGAAGATCAGCCCAACCCTTTTATACAAACCATGAACCAAACCCAGCTTTTAAAACCGACCCATCTGCCTATGCTGAACCGAACCGATTCTGTCTAACCCTACCCAGCCCACTCTTAAGCCCATCACGTTTTGGCTGAAGCCCACCTGCCTTTTTTTATATAAACTTTTTTAAACTCATGCATTTTTTAGTTGGTTCAGTGCTTTAAACTTATTTTCATACATTTTTTTAGTATTTTAATATCATGCATTTTATTTGTTAGCCTATTTTAATGCATTGTGTTTCTTTTTTTAGCCTTTGGATTTAAGATCCAGTGGCTAGGATCATTACTGCAAGCACACAGGATCTAATCAAGTCCAATTGCTTTTCTGTTTTTTTACTACTCTTTTAACTAATTACACCAATGTTTTTACTCTTGCATTTCTTTTCCCTTAAAATTTTTTCCTCTTTGCTTATAAAAACATTTCGCTCTATTTTAATTGTTTATTCCCTGTTTTTTAGTTGTTGTTTTTATCATATATTTGCATTATTATTTAGAATCATCTCATGCATATTTTAATTTTTGTCATTTATTTTATTGTCATTAATTTTTTAGTGTGTATTTAGGAATTGATGTAACATAATTCATGCATTTTATTTTTCTTGTTATTTACATTTTCTTAAAGCTTTATCATGTATTTAGGAACTATGTAATACTTATAAATGAGAATATGCACCGACACCATCACATTTTATTTTTACCGCATTATGTCATGACCGCAATCAAGGACCGAAATGAATTAGACACAAATTAGGTTAATTATTGGACTCTAAAGTTTTTTTTTCTTCTTAAAATCAAACCATTAGTAATTTTAGGTTCATTTCAAGAACTTGAGAATGTGTTTGGGATCCAATGTCCTTTGTAAATTGCTCGTTTTATTGTATTATGTTACGTCGTTGCGCTTAGATTTTTTAGCTTGCTTTTAACTTATAAAAAATCATTTTAAAAAAAAATTCAAATATGCCAAACACCAAAAACATTTTCTTAAAATTCCTTGGATTTTAACCCAAGAGGCTCTTTCTTCCTTTTATTTCTTAATCAAATTTTAATATGCTTTAATCCATATTTAGACTTGGATTTCTTTTAATTAAAATCAATCAACCTCACGTCATTTTATTCTTCTATGCCTTCTTGGCTTCCTACCCTCTTAAAACTTTTTTCAAAAACTTTAAAATTAATCCAACCAATTACTCGCTTTTTTAAAAGAGTGAACTACTTGATTTTGATCTCATTTCTTAGGTAAGTAGGCAAAAGACTTAGGTCTTTCTAAATCAATAAAAAATACAAAAAAACATGCTTCTTCTTCCCCCATTCTTACACTTAGACTTTTAAGCACCTATTTTCAAAATAAGCAAATAACTTAGCACAAGATAAAGTAGGCAAGAGGTTCCTTTGGAATACCAAAATCGTTTAGGGTGCGAAAACCTTCCCTTTGCGAAACCTTCTCTCTTTTCCCCGTCCCAAAAATAAAAGATAGATAGTTCAAAGATTTACGATTCAACGTCAATCTAATGGCTTGATATCCAAAATCACCGAGCACAATAATGCCGTGACTTCATGTGGAGCCTAAATTGGGTTGGATAATCACATTAGGCTAAGATTACCACAAAAGTGAGATTCAAACCACACATTCACCCAAAATCTTAAGGAATTAGGCATATATGTCATCTTAGTTATATTTTTTTTCGCCATCACTCTTTCATCCAATGTCGAAATTTGACTCACATATGACACATTAAAATCCCTCTCTTAAGTTTGAGACTCTTTGCATTTAAAATCTAATGAAATAGTCAAATAAGATCAGGTTGCAACACATCATGATAAAAAAAGGTGGATTGGTGGTGGTTTCATATGGAAGGAGGTTTATGTTCCTTTCTTCCATGAGTATAGATGAAATAAATTAGAAAAATAAAGAAGATGAAAAACTAATTTTGACATGAGAGAAGTGGCAAGAAAAAAATTAGGAGTGTGTCATGATAATTTTGTGGGTTGCTGAAAGATTTAGAGATTTTGAAGTAATTATTTTACCAAAAAATTAGACTCAATTGAAAAAATGTCAATTCATTTTAAAATTTCTAATAAGTATATTTTGCCAACTCAACTGAATCCATCTTCATTTTTTCATTGTGAAATTCCACCAAAGAACAAAGTCAAGGAATTTGAAATTATGCAGGTTGTATAAAAAAAGGATGAAAGCGAACACAATCTAATAACTAAAATTTACGATAAAAAATTGACCAAATAAATGACATCAAAAAACTAAAAAGAAAATAGTTCATCATAATGTTGTGACTTTCGAGGGATCCTACATTTAGTTTGATCATCAAATTAAACCAAGAGAATCCACACAAGTGAGTATGACACTAGATCTTCATCCTAAACCTTAAGGAATTAGGTATATGGATCATATCACATATATGTTTCTCAACATCTACTTTTGCATCCAATTTGAAACTTTAACTCACACTTGACAAATCAGTCTTTCTCCCTCAAGTATGAAACTCTCTGCATTTGAGATCTACCACCAGATACCACTCTTGCTTCCCCACAAAGTTGAATCAAGCTATGATACCATCATTGGACCTTATGGGGCAGCCAACAATGTTGTGGATTGAACCATTGAACATATAGCAACCACACAGATGAGACTGATACAACTTCATGAATATGTTCCAACCCTTGTTTGACACAGGTATCCACATTAGTAACTAGAGAAAATAAGGAAGTTGTTGATACTATTGGGTCATCTAATAACTTTAATGATGTGATTGATCTCAATTATAGACAAAGATGGCGAACCACCCAAGCTATGGCAATGTGTACCCTTTAAGGAGGGTAGTATAGTGTCCATCCATATACCCACGTTTATAGAAAATCCTCATACCCGAACTCATACCCTCATGGGCAAAAAGTTTGGTGCATGTCCCCATATCCTATAGCTATCTAAGCACCCATTACCAGCACTTTAACAATAAAAAGATGATAAATTACAAAATAATATCACAACATATTCAAATATGATCTGAAATCTCTAAAATCAACATATAAAATAGGCTTAAATGCTCAATTGGTCCCATAACTTGATTTCAAGTATCAGTTTGGTCCCATAAGTAATAAAATGTCTGTTTAGGTCCCTTAACTTTATTTAAAGTATCGGTTTGGTCCCTTCTGTTAATTTAATTCAAAAAAAAGTTAAGTTTATGGGCCAAACTAATACTAATTAAATAAGTTAAGGGACCAAAATTTAACGTTTTTTTCGATTAAATTAACAAAAAGGACCAAACCGATACTTTAAATAAAGTTAAGGGACCAAAACGGACTTTTTATTACTTATGGGACCAAACTGATACTTGAAATCAAGTTAAGGGGCCAATTGAGCATTTAAGCCTATAAAATATCACACATCATAATATTTAGCTAAATAAAAAGCATCTAAAATATAAAAAACAAACGCATATTACAGTAAATATCAAAGACTTATGATTAATTAACTAACTTTAGTATTAAATAAAATTATTGGTATAGTCTATATAATGTGCAGGTGTGGGGTGGACTGGGCACTAGAGTACCCGTATCCGTTAAAAATTGTGGGTAATTACCTAAACTCAAATCCATACCCAACAATGGAGGTATTTACTTGCCCATCATAGATATTTTGTGCGGGTGCCTATTAAGCTTGGGTCCAATTGTCATCCCTAATATTCAGCCGTATGAAAAATGTGAATCTACATCTAACTAGAAGTTGTTCTTATATCTAAACTTTAATACGTTTACCTATTTCCTTGACTGCCATTAAGTGGAGCCTTCAAAGCACTTCCACCGTCCCAAAGTAAATGAGCAATTTGCAATAAAAAATTGTCACAAAATAATTAATGCATTTCACTTTTTAATGAAATATTAATTATTATTTTCTCCAATTATAATTTAATTTATACTTTCATCACTCTCAATTCAATATATTATACTTTATATTTATGATAATAGAGAATATATCAATACTTGACAAGACACTTAAAACCATTTTTATTTTCTTTCACTTATACACATTTTCTTACTACCTCCGTCCCTAATTATAAGACCTTTTTGAGAAAAAATTTGTCCCTTTTTATAATACCCCTTTGCTATTTCCAACGACATTAATTATTTCTTTACATACATGTCTCTATTTATTATACATCTTTTTCTTCAATCAACAATAAATAGCATATGAAAAACATAAACTAATTCTCTCTCTTAAAGATAAAATTGTAAAAACAATAGTGATTAAAAACAACTTTAATATAAATATCCACTTTCTTAATTCCTGTAATTTTAGCAAAGGGTCTTATATATAGGGATGGAGATAGTAATATATATTATGTGTTAAATAAACAAAAGACTTGGTTGTTATAGAACGGATGAAGTATCTTTAACATACTACTCCCTCCGTCCCTATATATATATATATATAAGAGTGTTTATATACAGAGACGGAGGGAGTACAAACAATTGATGAGGACACTGATGGAAGAGAGAGAGTGAGAGCGAGCAAATCAATACTTGACCAAACAATTGTCACATTCAGTGGCCGCAATAACAAATGTTCCCATGTTGGCTAGGAGCATGAAGTATCACTCGAAATGTCGATGTCTGGATAACATGCGTGCAGTTCTTTTGCTAAAATGTGTAGATCCGGTACCACAAAGGCTGGATATTTTGTCGTTTTTTTTTTCTTTTTCTTCTTTTACAACTTTAATTCAGTCAAATAAAGTAGTGGGCAAACTATTGACAGAAAATCCTAAAAAAAAAACAAAAGGGGTAGTGATAGAAAATCCAAATTTTCCAAGCATAAAAAATATCACACCCAAGATTTGCTAAGACATTCCCTCAAAAAAAAAAAGATTTGGTAAGACATCAACACAATAATTTATCTACAATCATCATGACGCCGCTAACCAACGGAACAACTTATTTTCTTGCTGATGATATTATTTTAAAGGCTTAATTGATCCACCAGTCCTTAACTTAATTCTTTATTTTTAAGTGACTCTATAACTATAAAACGTCTTAATTTGATCCTTTATCTTTGTCTCTGTTTATTCAATTTGATCCTACTCCGTAAATTTTAACATAGACTTTATGAATTGTTTTAATTTTAACCCTTTGATCTTTCTTTTAAAAGGATGACCGTTAGATCATACATGTCTATTGTATCTTTCGGTGACAATCAACATCTAATATTTTTCATATTCTTCATCTTCTTCATTCCTTTTTTTTTTTTTAAGGAATCTTCTTCATTCCAATTGTTCTCCATCTTGCATCTCCAAAATTGTTCTCCATCTTCATATCAATTTCATCAACCTTCCTGAAATATCCTAGAAAAAATCCAAAACATCTATAAAAAAAAAACATAAATTCATCTCTTCAACATCATCAATTCATTTTTTTTTTGTGAAAGAAACATCATCAATTCATAGCTTCAACGGATTCAACACAATAAATAAAACTCAGATTCTTAGCCAAAATTCTTAACCCAAATTCGATATTTTTAACCAAGATTTGAAACCCAGATACGAAATTAGAAAACCAAGATTTAAAAATTCTTAACCAAAATTTATCCCAAATTCGAGACCCTTAAATTTCAAATCTGAGACATAGATGACGCGAGAATGCAGATGAAGAATATGAGGATTTTGTTTTTCTTCTGGATTTTTATTTTGCTATGAGTTTGGACTTTTTTTTTCTCTTTTCTGAATGAATTCTGCTTGATTTTCACAAATCCCTCGCTTCCCAACAGTGCAAGAATGCTATTCGAGGAGAAAGGGATCAAGGAATTAGGAACTAAGAGAGACATAAAAGATATTCTGCCTATCAATTCAATTGCCAAATCTAGCAAGCAGTGGAGATTTAATAAATATTTCCCAAACTATCCCTGGAAAAGGAGATTTATAACCAAACTTTAAACATTAAGGTAGGTTTGATCCGGCTTTTTTTCGGCTTCTCTACATCTTTAAGGACAAGTTAGGTCAAACACAATATCAATAAAGTACCTTCGAAAAAAAGTATTTTTTTTAAAATGCATAAAATTGAATAGAATGAGGTTTAACCAAAAGTTGTTGGATGCTACTTCAAAAAATTACTTCTCCGAAATTTATTTCACAAGCACTTCTCTTCAACTCACGCCGCAACCTTTTCTTTTATTTTTTAATATTTTTTCTTTTACATATTTATATTATAACAAACTATGCATATCTTTTTCTTATTTAAAAAACTAAACATATCTTTTTCAATGACACCAACAATGTAACAAATATAATATTATATAATATAAATTCTTATCTTTTTAAATGACACAAAAAATATGGTATTCCTTAACAAAATTTGTTTCACACTATAATTGAAAAAGAAGAAACAAACTATTCATAGCATTTCAAACATTTTTTTATTTATTATGTTAATTCATATTAAATTCAAAGTTTTGTACTCGTGAGCTTAGCTCAGTTGATATAGACAATGTATAAATATATGCAATGTCCTGGGTTCGAACCCCCGGGCACCACAATTTTTTTTTTTTTTTAAGTTTTGTACAATATTTTGCCAAACAATTTTTAACTTAAAAATAACTTTAGAACTAAAAAAAAATAAAGAAACCAAACAACTTTAGTTTTTTTCTTAAAAGACTTTATTTTAACTTTGTTTTAAAGTAGCTTTTAGACGAAAAAAGTCTGACCAAACGGTACATAAGTCCTTCTAGAATAAGCATCTTTCAATTGGAATAGAACAAACAAAATTAAACCAAACAGCTAATTGTTCGCTAATTAAGTGCTTAGCCGTCACAGTGAATATTTTCAGAATTTGGGAATTTGGCCATAAGGGTCTTTGAGCGAAGAAGAGATGAAGTTATTCCTAATAGTTTTAAGATGCGATGGTGTGGTATTTTAGGTGTTTGATTAAAGAGTTTAATGTGATTTTTTGTAGTATATCTGGGTTTTTTTTCCTGGTATATTTTATGAAGTTGATGAAATTGATATGAAGATGGAGAGCAAGTGGAAAGAAGAAGATGAAGAATAGGAAAAATATTAGATGTTGATTGTTCACCATAAGATACAATAGATATGTATGATCTAACAGACATCCTTTTAAAAGAAAGATCAAAGAGTTAAAATTAAAACAATTATTAAGGTCTATAGTGGACTACCTTCAATGTTGGTTCACCTTACACATTTAATGTTAAAATTCACCGAGTAGGACCAAATTGACTAACGGAGACAAAGATAAGAGACCAAATTAAGACGTTTTATAGTTATAGGACCACTTTGAAATAAAGAATTAAGTCAAGGGACCGGTAGTTCAATTAAGCCTATTTTATATTATTAGGTTAAATAAATTTTTTGTCCTTAAAAATTACCAAATTTTTGTCTTTTATTCAAATAAAAAGTAGCATGTTTCCTCGACATTGTTTTAGTCCCTGCAGCTTTTCAAATTGTTTAATTATCTTTTAAATTTGAAATTTTTGAATAAATTTTTTAGACATGTTTAGAATATTATAAAAAGTTATTATTTGACAAAGATTTTAAAAAATTCAACATGAGATGAATTAAATATAAATTTTCAAAATTTTAAAAATTCAAGGTAAGAATAACAAAATCTCAACCTAAAAATCAAATTTTTAGTTTCTTTTTTTTCGGTGGAACTTTTTATAATGTTCTAAATATATCTAGAAAAATATTTAAAAATACTCATTGACTTAGCAATAGAAACTAAAGTTGCATAAGAAAATTTTATAGGCAGAAAACATGTCACTTTCTTTTCATAAAATTTGGATGTTGATGTCATATACTTGTTTTTATGTTTTATTTATTTGACATAGATAGGGAGAAAACATGTCACTTTCTCTTAGAAGAATTTAAGATTCAACCTGACATCTTATTAGTGCAAATATTCCACTCTTGTCTTCTTTTAACTTGTTATTCAAATCTTGTTTTGACAGTTTAGAGGGTCTTCTATTTTTTAATTAAGTGTGCAAATTAATTTATGAAAAAAGAAAAACAAAAGTTTAGAATAAAAAAGACGATAAAAGTAAAATCAAGAGGTGAAATTGTTTCCAAGAAGCTCTCGAACCAAACTGCCAAAGCCTAAGCAATATCAGCAAACCGCAACTTCAGACAAAGAATATATGCATATGTGTCTCTGCCAAGGCTTCACATGATACACAAGAATTCTAGTGTCTTCACGGACACGAGAATAAAGTGGAATTGCTAGAACAGTTGCGACATTTGTAGGAGATAGCAAGAGTGTACCAACGTATTATTCCAAGATTTAAGGTCTAGGTTCAAGAGCAAATTAACTGTAACATCCTCAAAGTGAAGAGGTGGAGGGGTTGACGTTTGAGAAAGGAAAGACAACAAAAGCCACGACATACTCCACATATTAATTTTAGCACCACCCCAACCTTCCATCTATGTCCCAAGGTAAGAAAAAATTGAGTACTCCATAAACTCTTGCATGTGTAGCTTGGATTATGGCCAAGACGAGCCTCCAAGAAATCTCGTATGGGATAGTATTTGGCTTTGAGAATACGAGTAACTAAGGGGTTAGAGTCGTCCATGAGTTTCCAACCTTGTTTACCAAGCATTGAAAGATTCAAAGCTTCAATGTTGCGAAAGCCTGGGCCACCAAAACTTTTGTGGGGAGTGAGCTTGTCCCATGGCATCCAATTAATTAAACTTTGGCCATTCTTCTTAGATCCGCAATAAAAGGAATTCATCATCCTTTCCATTTGGACTAATGTGAAAGCTATGAAAGCGGTGCTTATTCTGTTCGAAGTAATTTCGGTTTGAAAGTCAATTTCCATAAGAGTATGTTGGTAGGGGTGAATGTGTTGGAATCGTGGTTGACCGATGCAACCTTGGTTATGCATTGTAAAACAGGTGATATTCCTTTTTTGTATTTGAGTTTACCTATTGGAGGAGATACTCGCAGTATATAGTTTTGGAAAAGTCATCACTTGTCTATGGGGGGTCGTTTGGTATTATCGACTTACAGAAATCAAGTTTGGCTTTATAAATTATTGAGTTGGGGGGAGGATCCCAAGCTGAAGTTGCATTTCTACGCCACATTTCATGCATAACACACACGGAGACCATCACCAACCTTTTATCTACCCTCTTGGCTATAACTTCGCCAAATATAATTAGGGCTATTTGAAAAATACCTAATTTTGAATAATTTGGAAGCCAAAACATCTGGTTTATTATAAAGTTTCATCATTTTTTTCTTCTTCTAGAATTGCAATGTTAAAAGTTTAGAGATTCAGAAAACTCATCCCACCGTGTGACTTGAGGCTGATTTGAGTGATTCGATTAGTTATGATGGTGTGGTTGGTTTTGTGAGTATCAATGCAGAAATAGGAGACATAAGTTTGTGATACAATACAACATCGATAAATGAACAATTGTTTATGTCTAGTTTCGTAAACATAATGGTATTTGTTTAGAAAAATACACAAGGGGCTGCAATGTAGGCAAAAAAAAGTTCATAACGAAGGTGGAAAGAAACAAAGGAAGTCGAAAAGAAGACTAGGGTTTATGAGGAAGCTAGACCTCAAAATCGGAAACTCGTGATACCATGTAGAAAAATTGTGAATCATGTACAAGTGTTAATCTGAATATATTGCCAAATATAAATTGCTACTAAGATCATATTATATTTAAAACCATTGAATTTATGTTTTTGCTAACCAACTTAGAGGATGTATTGTGCCTTGCCTTTGAAAGTTTGTCAAAGAACGAAGAGAAGAATAGAATGTGTTGTCAGTGGTGCAAAGTTAAATGGTTGTTCAACACACAGTTTGGGTTTGAAAAGGTAAAGCATGTTGTATTGAACAAATTGAGAAGTTCAGTTCGGTTTGGGATCAATCCTAACAAGGTTGATTCCATTTTGAAAAAAATTCAACTTGGAACAGTCCTACTTGAAGGAGGTTGAAGGAGTAAACTAGAAGCACAAATTACAAGGGTATTTGCTACTCCCTCCGTCCTAAATTGTAAGTCACTTTGAAGAAAATATATGTCCTAGATTAGAAGTCACTTTACAATACCAATGCCCTCAACTATTTATTACTCTTACTTTTTTCAATTCTTTAATTTATTTTTTCCTACATAGTTAATGAAGAATAATTTTGTAAAATTACTTATAATTTATCTTTCCCGTTTATTACTCTTATTTCTTTAATTTATTCCTTTATGGTCTTACTAACAAATGCTCCAAGAGCATTGTTTAAGGAATCCACAAAAAGAAATTTTCCCTTGAAAATACTCACTCTGTCCCTTAATAAGTGAGCCTTTTGTAAAAAAATATTGTCCTAAAATAGCTGACCCATTTCACTTTTCAATACAATATTAATTTTTTTTTCTTTCCAATTATAACTCTAATTAATACTACTTGTATCACTCCCAATTCAATATATTCTACTTTGAATTTAAGATAATGGTAAATGCACAAATACTTGATAAGAGCACTTAAAACCATTTTTCTCTCTCATTCACTACTACATTTTTCTTAATAAGTGTGAAAGGATAGTTCTCAACGGTTACATGATTTTCGACCTATATCTTTGGTTGTTTGTTTGTATAAGGTGTTGGCCAAGATTCTCGCAAACAGATTACGGGCCGTTATCGGTAGTGTGATTTCAGATTCTCAACCATCGTTTGTTAAAGGCAAGCAGATTTTGGATGGTATTTTGGTGGCAAATGAGGCGGTAGATGAGGTTCGTTGCCTTAAGAAGGAAATGTTGTTGTTTAAGATGGACTTCAAAAAGGCGTATGACTCGGTGGACTTAAATTACTTGGACATGGTTATGAAGAGAATGAATTTTCCTACGCTCTGGAGGAAATGGATGTCTACGTGTGTCGGAACTGTTACGGCTTCGGTGTTGGTTAACGGGTGTCCTACAGATGAATTTTCTATGGAAATAGGTATGCGTCAGGGTGATCCTCTTTCTCCGTTCCTTTTTTTGTTGGCGGTCGAAGGATTTAATGTCCTTATATTGTCATTGATGGAGGCAGGATTGTTTCATGGTTATGCTGTGGGGCGTGAGAATACCTTGAGCCTGTCAGACCTTCAGTTCGCTGATGATACATTGATTATTGGACAAAAGATATGGTTGAATGTGCGCTCAATACGGGTTGTGTTGTTGATTTTAGAACAAATGTCTGGGCTGAAGGTTAATTTTAACAAAAGTATGCTTACTGGAGTCAACATTTCAAAATCTTGGTTATCTGAGGCTGCTAGGGTCTTACACTGTCGAGTCGGTGCCTTTCCATTTGTGTATCTGGGGTTGCCTATAGGTGGGGATTCGGGGAAGCTAGATTTTTGGAGACCGATTATGACCTGCATCATTTCTAGATTGTCGAATTGGAAAAGCAAATTTCTTTCGTTTGGTGGTCGTCTAATTCTTTTGAAATCTGTCATGTCATCTATTCTGATTTACTTTCTTTCCTTCTTCAAGGTTCCCACATATATAATTTCTTCTATTGAATCTTTATTTAGGGGGGGGGATAAAAATTGCTTGGGTGAACTGGAATTATGTTTGTCTAACGAAGGAGGAGGGAGGCTTAGGTGTTCGGAGGTTGAGGGAATTTAATGTTGCTTTACTCGGGAAGTGGTGCTTGCGTATGCTAGTGGATAAGGAGGGGTTATGATATCGAGCCTTAAAGGCTAGGTGCGGGGATGATGGAGGGCGGTTGAAGGAGGGGGGATTGTTCAGTGTTGTGGAGGATGTTGTCTGGTATCCGTAGCGGTGTCGGTTTGGGGGAGGGGAGTTGGTTTGAGGAGAATATTCGTAGGAAGGTTGGTGGAGGGAGTAGTACCTATTTTTGGCTCGACAAC
>Ga0228710_1003831_pt1 | contig 23865 bp, 13 predicted proteins | sample MedpolnodulmetaG_FD_177995 | JGI IMG/M metagenome (GOLD analysis project Ga0228710, IMG submission 177995) | Root nodule microbial communities from Medicago polymorpha collected in Santa Monica, California, United States - pink nodules | ecosystem: Host-associated > Plants > Roots > Nodule...
GAAAATGAAAACTCGTGTGTTTTAAGAAGAAAAAAGTATTTTTTGTAAAAAAAAAAGAGAGAGAGAGAGAGAAGTATGGAGAGACTTAATTTTTTAATTAAGTGCGCAAATTCGTTTATGAAAAAAGAAAATGAAAAGTCTAGGGGACATAAATCTCATTCAATCCGAAGAAAATAAGAAAAAAATTGTTAATAAATTCTAATTCAACTAACAAAAATGTCATAATTGTTAGGCGAAAGAAGGATAAAAGAATATTTTCATAAGCTTTAAAAGGTATAGGACTTTTGTGTGTGATGAATTAAAAATTATAATGAAGACGTTTTCATTAAATTCATAGTAAATTAACAATGAAAAACCAATTGCAAAGTATATACTACAAAATAAGAATAAATTTTGAAACTATTTATTTGCTAAAAAACACAAGAACAATTTTGAAAATATTTCATACTGAAGTAACATCATGATCACAATGAGTGAGAGTATATTGGGTTAAACTGTATTTTGCAAGGCCTAAGTAAAAGATTCCTTATTTTGTTTGAGCGTATATACATAGCTGCTTAAAATACCCAAATTAACATTACAATTACGGTAGTTACGGTACATTATAATGTATAAACTCATTGAAGTTTTTATCGGTTGTACATTTAAAATTAAACGTGATTGTGACACAGTTGTGCTACTTAGTTTTTTCTTTTAAGGGAGTTGTGCTACTTAATGGTGAGGAGGATTGGACAATTGGAGATACAGTTTAATATTTTAAATAAAAATAAAATAACTCAATCAACACTAAACTATTTTCCCCACCAAATGCGCTGCATATCAAGTGAGCACTTTCAGCAAGAAAAGAAAATAAATCAAGTGGGCGCTATAACCGTTTCAACCAAATAATACGAGAAGTGCACAATCTCAAATAAAAAAATGATTGAATATTATTATTTTTTGGTGAGAAAAAGTAAAACCAAAAATAAAAAAGAGACTATTGGCCCTAATGATAAGCAACAACCATACAATAAGATAAATAATTTAGTCATATTATTTAATCGTTTACTCTTTTATCTTTTCTATTTGTGTATATGCACACAAACATTTTACATTTAAGTCATGTTTTCTCCCCTAAATATAGTAAGAGAGCAAGAATAGCCAATGGGATGAAGGTGATATCACCTTATCCACATGCTAACCAGAATCTCTCTGATCCACACATAGTCGATCTAATAAGAGAACAAAGAATATTCTTATAAAAAAACATTTATAAGAAAACAATATAATTCACTCATGAATCCACGATTGTTCAATATGGTGTAGCAGGCTTGTAGAGGTGTCAATATCATGAGGTCTTGAAGTTTTGGCACCAGCCCACATGGTAAGGGGGTTTGAAAACTCACAAGATTAAAAGGCTCACATTCATGCAAGCCCACAAATAAAAAAATCAAAAGGCTCCAAACCCCAAAATTTCTAGAAACATTTTTTTTTATTGGAAAAAAAAACTTTTTTTTTACCGGAACAAAAAAAGAATTACCGAAAAATAAAAACCTTTTTTTTTACCTAAAAAATAAAAACTTTTTTTTACCGGAAAAATACTTTTTTTTTTCCGAAAAATAAACTTTTTTTTTTAAATAATTAATATGGAGTTTTTTTAGGCCCACAAATAAGTAGATTTTATAGCGGGCTTGACCCCAAATAATTTTGTTGAATTAGGGGCTTGATGAGAGCTTTTTTAAGTGGCCTTTGAAATTTGGGGCTCTATTGACACCTCTACTAGCCTGTATTCTTCCGATGAAAAATATCGAGAAATTTTTATAATAATCATAATAACAACTTTAACTTGATAGAGTTGGAAGAGTTGAAAATATGACTCTATTTGAGTAAAAGAGCGACGTTAGATTTATTGTTGTCAATCATGGCATTAGTCTCGTAATTGAACCAAAAAAAACCTAAATTGTAGAAATACTAGGGCTTTATTGAAAATTAAATTAAATATCTTAATTATGATTAGTTAGCAAAACACCCTATCCCAACTTATGGTCCTTGCAAATTAAAATAATTCACTCTAAAAATTTATCCACCTAGGCTTATGAAGTTCAAGTGGGTCCTAAACTATTTGAACCATGTGGACTGAAGTGCCCCAAATACATCAAAGAGAACAAGATTTACCAATAGGAAATGAATGCAATCTCACCTTATCCACACGCCAACCACAATCTTTGATTACACCCTTTGTTCCTTGCAACATAAGTTGACTTAATTTTTCTTTCCATTGGTCTCTAATACACATCACAGATCAGCAGAACTAACTAGTAATCCAATACACATGGCTGCAATGAACTCAAGTGTATTAGCTTGTAGCTATGCCATATCTGGTTCTGAGCTCAATGCAAAGCTCATTTCAGTGCCCTCTGCTGCATCACCAGGGGTTTCAGGTATCAAGTTACCATTGATCAAGGCTCAACAGGTGAGAATTCCTGAAGCCAAAGAATCAAGAGCAAGTGATGGAAGGAGAAATGCTCTTGCTTTATTGGCTGCTACTCTTTTCACCACTGCTGTTTCAGCCTCCAATTCTTCTGCCAATGCTGGCGTTATTGATGAATACCTTGAAAAGAGCAAGGCCAACAAGGTACTTTTTTTTTTATTTTTATCTTTCTTCCCTTGTTAGAAGCTATTTTTTTACCAATTTTATCCTATAATAAGAAAATCTGCTATTTTTAAGCTTATGTAACATGCTATTTATCAATTATCCGCTTTAAGTTTATTTGCTATCGATTATATTATCCATCATCCGCTACTTTTTACCAATCACAACCTTAATCAATTTATTTTGTGTATGGATATTTTAGAAATAGCCTTTTATATTGAATTTTGTTAAAAAGATGCACTAAGGTACTAATGTAAGATTAATTTGATTGTATGTATATGTTGTAGGAATTGAATGACAAGAAAAGGTTAGCTACTAGTGGAGCAAACTTTGCAAGAGCATATACAGTGCAATTTGGTACTTGCAAGTTCCCGGAGAATTTCACTGGTTGCCAAGATCTTGCTAAACAGAAGGTCTGACTCTAACCTTTAACAACTTTTGTTTCACGAATTTCCTTTTCCCAAATCCCAAGTTTTCCTATTTACTATTTTCTAATGCTATTTTTTGCTTTTCATTTACGCAGAAAGTACCATTCATTACAGAAGATTTGGAACTTGAATGTGAAGGAAAGGACAAATACAAGTGTGGTTCTAATGTTTTCTGGAAATGGTGAAAATTGACATCATTTTCTTTTCCTAGTGTTGTTCTCTTTGAAATGTATCGAACTTCTCCTTGATAATATACCATATTTTTCTGCATTGTTGCTGTTATTGGTTTTAATTGAAATTGTTAAAAAAATGTTTAAATTAGGCATGCCTTCCCCTTTTCAAACTTCTACAATCTTAACTGTGTGGGTTGAATAGAAAGTGTTACCATTTCACAATAAAATAAAATTAACTTATTTGTTGCTTGACTTGGCCATTCCAAATTCTAGAATATGTTTATAGAATAAGAACATAGTTATGAATCACGAGATCAAGGATCAAGGAGTCGAAGATGAACTTCATAGGAGAAGTAGGTTTGATAGGTTGATACAAAGGAAAACTCCTTATGTTTCATACTGAAAGATTGATTAAAAGATAGTGAAATGAATACAAATGGTGCTCTTATATAGAGCTACTAGAGAATTAACTAACTAACCTCCTAATAATAAACTCTAACTACCTATGCAACCACATTTAACTAACTCTATTAATTTCTATATTATAATAAACATCATATAAATCAATTGAGGTCCTCTATCATATGTTGTTATGCTTTTAGTCCAAGCAATTGTGTGCAATATGAATCCACTAACAAAATAATGAATACATAGACACATAGAATAGAAACAATTGTAAATCATAAGTATAATGAATACATAATGACCAGAAAAATTGAAATAATTTAAAGCAATGCTTACATTTGGTCTTGTTTGTCCACTTGGACTAACTTCAATTTTTTATTACATTAGTACATCTGACATCTCCACAATCTTTGGAAACCAATTAAATATCTCACAATACTTTGTTGAAAAAATACTTCCAAGTATTTTCCTACCTACAAGGTTACATGCACAATCTTGATCCACTTGTGGTACATTCTCTCGTAGTGTACTACCAGCTGCTTCTTTTTCTGTCGAAGCATACAACCAGCTTATATGGAAGCAATCTACCTTGCTTTTAGGTACTACATCTTATGGTTCCTAGTTGAATTTACCACATACACGATCAATATTTAAATCGGGCAAAAGCTTATCTTTGAATTTTCACCAAGCATTTCACCAAAGCACGTATAAGATGCGCTTTTTATGTGCCCTGCCTAGTTTAATGAATATATATGAATCCTAACTCCATATGACGATAAGCATGAAGCAACAAAGACTGATCAAGATCCGTTGGTGGAAGCGTAAGGGCCGGCCCTGAGCATAGGCCCGGAGTGCGACGACCTAGTGCCATTAGCGGTAGGGGTTGAAATAAAAATTTATACAAGGGATTAGGGATGTATATAGCAAGTTATGGGTATATTTAAGGATATATAGCAAATCTCATCAAGAGGCCCAAACATTGACTATTGAAAGATTGAGTTGAAGTTTGTTGAGTTCTGCTCTTTACCCAAACGCTTCTGGTCATTCCCAAAGTAAATGTCCAAAATGCTCTTACGTGACTTAAGTCACGCTAGTGTATAATTTACATGAGTTAAAATACGCTACGTGAGTTAACTCACGCTAGTGTTAATTTACAAATACTAGAGCGTGAGTTAACTCACGCTACATAATATGCAAAAAAAATTCGAAATTAAATAATTATTCAAATGGTGATATAAATAAATAATTATTCAAATGGTAATATAAATAATATCAATGCTAATAATATAAATGCTAATATAAATTCTCAACAATTACGTGATAAAACCTCATTTAATTAATACTTTGATACAATTACATAATACATAATTTGATACATTTTATTGGAATAAAGTAAATATCCTTCTTTGAGGTAAAAATATACCAACTTAGAGGTAACAAAGGATCAAGGTCGGTGGCAAAAGAGACCAGCCTTCTTGGGGCAAAAAGACATCATCCCTTCGGGGTAAGTGTAAATGTGGTTCTTTTTATACCCCAAGAAAGAGTCTTTTTACCTACGGTAAAAAGATTTTGAGGTAAAAAGAAGCAAATTTACATTTACCCCGAGGGTTGACCTCTTTGTGCCCCAAGCCGGTTGGTCTATTTTACCCCCTTCCTTGGCCCTTTTTTACCACTAAGTTGGCCCCCAAAAAAGCTAAAAAAAACTAAAACTATAAAGGTGAAAGAGTGAGGAGGAGAAGAGAATGTATGGTGTGAGAAAATAGCGAGTTTTGGATGGGCTATTTATAGGGAGAAATGGGTAGCTTAGGTTTTATTGGTACTAAATGCAGTCAAAACATTCAAAAAAACGTGTAAAAATGAGTTAAATTGAAGGTTGAATAATTGACCAACTTCAAAAAAAAACGTGTTCTTGAACAAATTCCACCGGCCAACTTAGCGTGAGTTAAGTCACGCTAGTGTTAACCTTGGCGTGAGTTAAGTCACGCTACTGTGGCCGGTTGTTCCACACTTTTGTTAATTTTTGCACTTGTCTTATGATTGCGTATTTAATCAATAAATTCCAATAAAGTAAATAAATAAATTAGAATAAATTCAGCGTTAATTCGAATAAAAATTGTGTATTCAATAAATTCGAATAAAAGTTACATTATATTACATTCGAGAATTCAGCGTAAATTTGAATAAAAATTGCATATTGAATAAATTCGAATAAAAGTTACATTACATTACATTCGGGAATGTTCCTTCCAACTACAACAATTATCTTACCACTAAATGGGGTAAATTCAAACTTGCTAAACAACAGCTCTCAAGCATTCATCCGGAAGTTTTATTGTTTCATTCAAAATATTAAATTCTTGTTAGTTTGGTTTAGATGATGGTATTCAAGTGCCAAAAGAATGAGGTCCAGTCCTTGACACTTCAATACCTTCATCTAAACCAAACTAACAAGAATTTAATCTTTTGAATGAAACAATAACACTTCCGGGTGAATGCTTGAGAACTGTCGTTTAACAAGTTTGAATTACCCCATCCAGAGGAAGATAATTGTTGTAGTTGGAAGGTGTCTTCCCTACCTAATCACGATCTTCTGGCAGAATCAGACTGTTGATTATATCTTCAGTTGATCTCAGCAACGTTACCCACATATCGATCCACTGGAACATGTTGTGCTCCCAAAACATGTTCTTCACATTTTCGTCGTTCGTTAATTCCACCTAAGTGAACGATACGCTTCCCTCGTCGAGCGTTGGACGTTTATACCGAACGTATTTCACCCTCCTTGTGTCTCTGGGGTTGACTCCTTGGTTGAATTCATTAAGTTGATACTTGAGACCTCTTAACGTCACACTTCAACCTCTGAGGTTCTCCACCGTTGAATTATGCATGAACATCGATCAACCCGACCATTGCTTCAAATCTACACAATAAGAAATTAAAAACAATCAATGAAAAACTCATTCAAACATTTCATCAAACACTTTGAGTGAAAATTATACATAAACCCTAAAAATGGCAACTACAACATAAACATGCAAACATCTAAACAATTAAGTAATATAAGCGATTTACATGTAACACTGTATGATTTCTTAGCAAAAAAATCAAAATTTAAACTAAACCCTAAAACTAAAAAAATCTAATCTAAGTGTAAAAAATCTAACATAATCATGCAAACATCTAAACATCATAACAATTAAGCACTATAAGTCATTTACATGTAACATTCTATCATTTCTTGCAAAAAAAATCAAAATTTTAACAAAACACTAAACCTAAAAAATTATAGTTTAAGTGAAAAAATCTATCATGCCAACATAATTTAAGTGAAAACTTACTTGTTCTTGTTGTTGGAGTGTTGTTTGATTTGAAGTTGAAGGAATTTCGGAGTTGGGTAATTTGAGAGAGATTTGAGAAAGATCTGAGATTGAAAATGAGGAAATGAGGAAAGGAGGTTCTGCCTAGGCTTATCACAGCACGCAGCGCGAGTTAACTCACGCATGGGCAATTTGGACAATTACTTTGGGAATGAGCAGAACCGTTTGGGTAAAGAGCAAAATTCAAGTCTGTTCATGTATGCGCCCACATAGTGAAATTTACCATCTATACCCCTTATAAAACAAGTCTTGCTATGTTTTTTTTTCGCCCTAAAGGCCTAGACCCTACAAACTTGTTCCTAGTAATGTATCAAATGCATCTAATATTGAAAATCTCGATGATGATTATAAACAAGAAATTCCTCGTTTTAATGTTCATTATCCAAAAATTGGAAGAATCTCGATAACAAAATATCGGTGATGATTATACAAGAGACATGAATCTTAATTTTTCCATTGACAAATATCGTAAACATTTATCATCGTGAATAATTCAAACAAAATAACCAGCAATGGTGAGATCACTGATAAAAAATGGTTAGTTTATTCAAATATGTTGACAAAGTATATTGTTTTTGCGGTAAATTGTTCAAATCTTCTACTTCTAGTAACTTGAGTTTGCTAGTGTGTGAAAGCTTAAATGATTGAAAGCATATCAGCTAAAGACTCAAACAACATGAAAATAATGTTGAACATTAGAATACTTGAAATGAATTGAGAATAATATTTGATAAAAGTCAGACAATTCATAAACACTTGCAAGAAGAAATTATGGATGAGAAAGAGCATTGAACACAATGTTGGAACACAATGTGTTTAACATACATTACCCTTTAGAGTTTTGATGATAACAAGGTATTAAAAATTGTCAATTGGATATGCTAATATTTGTTCAAGTGTACAGGACCATAGATAAAGTTTTGATATCTTATAAGGTTCTGAAAGAACAAAAGAGAGCAAAGGAATCAACAAGATTAAAGCTTGAAGCATCTGAAGAGAAGTGCTCCTGAAGTTTAGTGCTCCTGAAGTGATGACGTCATCAGAAGCAAGTTCGTCAGAAGCAATATCACCAGAAGCTGAAGTTCATCAGAAGATGAGAGACTTAAAGCTTCAAAGGTTGTTCAATGGATTTAATCTCGTCCAGCATTACAGAAGACTGAAAGAGTGAAGCAACGACCGTTTTGAAAGAATTTGAAAGCATTGGATGCTTGTTCTCTCAAGAGCGTTGACAAAGGACAATTGTACGAACTGTACAACCACTTCCTCCACTACTCTGTTCGTGTCTCTGCATCAAGACAAGAATAACAGCTATGGCTACAGCAATGTTCCTTCAAACTAGGAATGCATTTGAAATTGATCCTTCATAGGACAATAACCATATCAGGCAAAAGATCATTGGTGATTTTGATCAAGCTTCAAACGACTCTTTTTAATGTGCTGGCAATTTCCAACATATCATTCACACCTCTATATAAAGGAGTGAAAACCTGTTGGTTGGATATGCATAAAACACACCAAAACAAGACTCATACAACAATTCACAAGTGCCAAACTCTATTATTGTTCTGCATCTAAAGTCACTTAGAATTTCTTATCAAAGTTCATATCTTAGAAAATCTAGAGTCTTAAGAGTCTGTATCTGATTTGTATTGTGAACACCACTGAATGTATATCAAGTGTTCAAACTCAAACAAACTTCTTTGTAATTCTGTTTGATTAGAAGTCTCTTGCTTGTGTGCTTGAGCAATAGAAGTCTCTTGCAGTTGTGCTTGAACATTGGAAGTCTCTTGATTGTGTTCAGGAGCATAGGAAATCTCTCGCAGTTCTGCTTGAGTAATTTGAAGTCTCTTGCTAGTTGTAGCATTGAGCAGTTGTAATCAGATATTACATTCTTAGTGAACTCTCCTTAGAAGTGCAAGGGGGACAAGACTACTTCCGATTTGTGGAAGAAACCTGTAAAATTGTTTTGTGTCTTTCTTCTTTCTCTCTCTCTGTTTTATCTGCTGCATTTAGATTCTGATTATCACTTCAGAAGCTGAACTCTATCTGCTTCTGATCAGTGACTTCAGTAGGAGAAAACAAAGAAAAAGTAAACACAATTCAACCCCCTTTCTTATGTTTTTCTCACCTTCAGACAAGTCTTACATAGAATATTTTCAGTTGTGAAATATCATGTTAAGAATAATATTATTGCCTTTAGAGCATTCAAAGAAAAAAGTATATCGAGATAGTAATGTCAAATTTCTTAGATTGATTGAATTTGTTGCGGAATTTGATTTGATAATGCAAGACCTTATGAAACGTATTTCCCACATAATATTTTGGTGTGTCAGCATAACTTGAATTTTAAAACATTCATGTAGCTGAAATGTCAATTGTCATAATTAATGCATGTATCATTTATCGTTTATTAAAAAAATAAAAATTATGATATATTGTGTTAGAGACCCTAGATGACAAATAAAGGACAACTAAGGATCTTAGATAAAATTTTATTATTTTTAACTGTGCTTAAGAAAAAATATAATTAATTTTGAATGAGAAAGATATATTATCAGTTGTTGTACAAAATTGTCCTTAATAAATTGTATGATAAAAATAAGTTAAAGAATTGAAAGAAGAAAGTAATAAATAGTTAACGGTATAATAGAAAAAATAACATTATTGTTTTAAGGATACTAAAAAGTGATTTATAGTTTATGACAAATTTTGCTCCCAAAATTTTTTTGAACAAGCAAAAATGAAATTATATTAACACTGCAATAGTAATCTCCACAGCACAAGATGTGCTGAACAGACCACTAGAAAAGAAGCAGTTCACAAAACATACAAAGAGAATCTATCCAATGCCTAAACACGACAAAGGACTGGACCACCACATGTGTTCACCAAAAGCAAAAATAGCCTTTTTGGCTTTCAGCCACCACAAAGAGTGATACTTTACTTTGTCTAAAAGCTGTACTAAAGAGCGTTTTTTCTGTTTAAATAATCTAGCATTTCTTTCATTCCATAACACCCAAACCGTAAGAAGCCATATAAGCTGCAAAAAGGATCTCCGGTATTTCGAACCACCTGTATAATTAGTAAACTGAATAAAGTGGTCAAAAATTTCAGCATGGTCAACACCATCGAAACCAATCCAGGACCGCACTAAGGCCACAACGACCCAAAGCACGGACACAACAAGACCAAGTGACAAGCATCCTCCACATGGCCACAACCTGAAACACACTGACACGCCTCGATCTCAATAACACCCCGCGACGCCAAGTTCGATTTGGTAGGCAGGCGGTCACAGAGCAGCCTCCAAATAAAAATTGACACCTTTAAGGGAAACTGTTTATGCCAAATTAACTCGATGTTCTGCAAAACCTGAAGATTCTCCTAATTTGTGAGCATAGCATACACCCTACGAACAGAGTAGCCTCCGGAAGGGTCCAGTAACCACTGCCAAACATCATAAGAAAGAGGCTGCAAGGAAACATCAGATAGTAATAACCTACACTCCGCTAGAAGATCTTCCTCCCACACCCACAACCTCCTACCCACTGCCAACCACCTCCCCCTTCCCCCCATCCAAGTAAAAACATGTCTTTAAACGTTATTGATTTATTCAAAGCTAAATCAAATAACCTGCTAAAGCGCTCCCTCTAAGCAACATCACCACACCACCGATCATGCCAAAAAAGAGTGGTTTCCCCATCCATCACCCACACGCCGCATCACACTCTCACTAAACCAACCATTACCGCCCCCCCCCGCCCCCATCTCATCTCTAATCTTCATAGCCTCTGTCCACCACGTAGAACCACTCCGGCCCCCAACCTCCCTTCCTCCTCACCGTATCTCGCCGCCAACACAGATACCACAACCCAAAGTATTTAATATAAGAGTTTAATGATAATGAATTGACAGTTCAAAAACTTTGCAAACACAATCAATTAAAAGTTTAAAACATCCCAAACTGCCACATAAATTAAAACATTACTTGATGTGGCAATTTTAAATGTTTGATTGGTTGTGTGTCTAAAATTTTATTGGACCGACAACCCACCATAAACTCTTAATATACATTATCAATTTAAATAAATAAATATTGTTTTATTTTGTTTGAAAAGAAATACTTTTTACATTTTTTGTTTTTTGTATTCACTTTTTTAAAATGAAATTGAAAAAGAGAAAAACAAGGAGGTGAGAGTAAGGTAGAAGGAAAGGCTGTCAACCAGGTCACCCAATCTATCCTTTTTCTCTTTCTCGTGGTTGAAATGATTCCCTCTTTCTCTCTCCTCTCTCTAGTATCTTCCATTTCAAATTTTTTGGTCCTAACCCAAATTTCCAAATTCAATTTTCAAATTAACCATTTTATCACGGTCACTCATCACAAGTCACGCCCACAACCACACCTAAACCCACGCCACTCTCTCCCCTAATATAAATACACCTCTCCCATTTTCAATCCTCTTCTCTCTCATTTCTCACCACACTTCTCGCCGAGAAAGAGAGACTTCAAACAAGAAGCTTCTCTTTCTTTCTCCTCTTCGATCCATTTTCTCTCTACTTTCACGGTATGAAACTTCCTTTTCTCTCTATCTGCTTCATTCTTTTTCCCGATCATTATTTAGGTTTTCGTTTATTCTTCTTGCTTCGTTGATTTTTATAGATTTACTGTTTAATACACCGATTGTTCATGCGTTTTTAGTAATCTTAACTGTTTTATGCTCAGATTTGTGTAAATCATCTATTTATTTTGTGTTGTTGATAATTGCGATTGCTATTGCTTGATCTATGCAACTGATTTAGTAGATCGTGGATACCTAGTTACTGATCTGTGATCTGGTTGATGCTTATGGTGCATCGCTGTATCTGATTCTGATCTTTTACATACTGGATCTGGAATCTATTTGAACTGATCTTGTATCGGCTTTAGATTCCATTTTCTTTTGGCTTTACTTCGAAAATGTTTAGGTTTAGTTGATTTGTTGACTGGATTTATGGTCTGATCTGTGTTTTTATGTGTGAATCGCTTCGTTTTGTGATAACAGTTTTTCCTTTATAGAACTTCATTTAGTTATTAGGAAATTTTAGTAAGCCTGAGTCATAGCAAATTGAAGAATTAAGTAATGAGAAACTTTAGATTACATCTTGCACATTTTTTCATCATGTTTATTCTATGGCATTTTGAATATGTTAAATCTTCTGATTTGCTGCACTATGTACATGCTCTTCTGTTTATCTTTGAAAAGTCGGAGTTATTTCATTTCTCTGTTTTATTGCTATTGATAATTGTGATTGTTATATACAATGTGAGCTTTTTATGGAGAACAGTTTTATGTAGAACAAGATAGTATTTTCAGTGAAACTAATCTTTTAAATTTGTAACTGGTTGAACTTTGTTTGTAGTCCATTTGAATTGTTATTAACGATAATCTTATTGTGCAAACTGTAGTTTAGCAAAAGATGGCAGATGCTGAGGATATTCAACCCCTTGTTTGTGACAATGGAACTGGAATGGTGAAGGTTAGTAATTTGATTTTTTTTGTTGTCATTTTCGTGTGTTTCATTTTTGTTTTTGTTACTGAACGACGCATTAATCTACAATTTGTGTGCAGGCTGGATTTGCTGGTGATGATGCTCCTAGGGCTGTGTTTCCAAGTATTGTTGGCCGACCTCGTCACACCGGTGTCATGGTTGGTATGGGTCAAAAGGATGCCTATGTTGGTGACGAAGCCCAATCAAAAAGAGGTATTCTTACTCTCAAGTACCCCATTGAGCACGGTATTGTCAGTAACTGGGATGACATGGAGAAAATCTGGCATCACACATTTTACAATGAATTGCGTGTTGCTCCTGAGGAGCACCCAGTGCTTCTAACTGAGGCTCCACTTAACCCAAAGGCCAACAGAGAAAAGATGACCCAAATCATGTTTGAGACCTTCAATGTGCCCGCCATGTATGTGGCCATCCAGGCTGTCCTCTCCCTTTATGCAAGTGGTCGTACAACTGGTTCGTATTTTGACTATCTTTTTGAGAACATACTTTTGTCATTCCATTATTCTGTCCCTCAATCTATTCATTTTTGAAACAGGTATTGTGTTGGATTCTGGTGACGGTGTGAGTCACACTGTGCCAATCTATGAGGGTTATGCACTCCCACATGCCATCCTTCGTTTGGATCTTGCTGGTCGTGATCTAACTGATTCTTTGATGAAGATCCTCACTGAGAGAGGGTACATGTTCACCACCTCAGCTGAGCGGGAAATTGTCCGTGACATAAAGGAGAAGCTTGCATATGTTGCCTTGGATTATGAACAAGAACTTGAGACTGCAAAGAGCAGTTCTTCAATTGAGAAAAACTATGAACTTCCTGATGGACAAGTTATCACAATTGGAGCTGAGAGGTTCCGTTGCCCAGAAGTCCTTTTCCAACCATCAATGATCGGAATGGAAGCTGCTGGAATTCATGAGACCACCTACAACTCTATCATGAAGTGTGATGTGGATATCAGAAAGGATCTGTACGGCAACATTGTTCTTAGTGGTGGTTCAACTATGTTCCCTGGTATTGCTGACCGTATGAGCAAGGAGATCACTGCCCTGGCTCCTAGCAGCATGAAGATTAAGGTTGTGGCTCCACCGGAGAGAAAGTACAGTGTCTGGATTGGAGGATCAATCCTTGCTTCTCTCAGTACTTTCCAGCAGGTGATTATTTTATCACAGATTAGCACATTTTGCCATGTATAATGCATGTAATGTCAATTTTATCGAATTCTAAAATTTGTTTTTTGTTTTGTTTTGCAGATGTGGATATCCAAGGGTGAATATGATGAGTCTGGCCCATCCATTGTCCACAGGAAGTGCTTCTAAGTTCAAAATTATGCGATAATGGTAAGTTATTTTTGCTGTGGTTGCTTTTTTGGTGTCTCTGTCATGTTATGGAACTATGTTGACATGGATAAGAGGTGAGATTGGAGGGCATAATCTGAGATTGATCTATCAAATGTTCTGTGGCAGCCCACTGGATGTCTGTAGGTTGGTTGCCTGTAGCAAGGAGTGATTGTGATGCTTATTTTGATTTTTATTTCCTTTTGCCCTTTTTTCAGATTTTACATTTGAAGGTTTTTTTTCTTTCTTCCTTTTGGAACGTCATGTTTATGTCTATAGCTTGTATCGAGATATTTTACGGTATCTTCAATTTGCGCCGCTACTTAATTCTCAATTGAACTATACAATTGAATTACTTGCTCGCTAAATTTATTTGAGTGCTTCTATGCATACACTCTCACTGGCCAATTTTTAAAGGAATTAAAATTAGAGAGAATGTATTAGTTGGGCACTCTTTTTAACACGCCTAATTTACATGGATCTACCGAATTATTCCTGGAAAGGGTTGCCTGGTTGTACGATCTCAAATTTTAATTTTGGATGAAAGAAAGGAAAAACATGGCATTCAATTTATTTTATAATTTTAATTGATATATTTGACTTGGGTCATTTGTTTTGTTCTAAATAAATGAATTGATTGTAAATTCTTTTTGATAAAAAGTGATAGTAATTTCATAACTTATAAATTACTTGATACCATATTATTCCCACACATCCAAACTAAATTAGTAGCGATAGTACTTAACCGCATAATATTATCTTTGCATTTGGAACAAGTCCAAAGGACCACACAAAAATCGGTGAATGAAGCATAATGCGGGGGATATGCCATGTATTGTGCACCTAACAAAATTGTGTATTGGTGTCCATCTTTGAACCAAGTATTCCTGCTCATTCCATCTCTAGTTCCCAGTTTTAACTTATGTGACCTGTGAGTTGCGACCTCTTCCAAAGAAGAGACAACCCCACTGATAATGATATGAATGGTGTCAAGTATTGGGAAAAAGCAATTTTTTGTTGTACTTACAATCTAAACGTATTTTTCGTTGTCTATTTCAATTCCACGTTCACAGACTCAACCTCGTCTAATTTACTTACATAGACGTTGCTTTGATGGAGCATGATAATGATAGTAAGATACATAGACCACCTTGTGTTTCCGGACGAAGATTAGTAAGCTGTGGTGGAAGCTTTCATATCAATATTTTGATAAAAAAAAGTAAAATACAATAGGTAGAAGTCGTTGTCCAGTTTTTTATTCTCATTTAATTGCTTTTCCCCTTTTCCATCATTTTTTCAAGTATGTTTTGTCCAATGTAATCCATCAGTTTGATCGATTTCTACAAAAAGATGAACGGTTGAAGGTATCTTGCACGTAGATACGAGTGAGCTTCATTACCATGCCTTCGTGATATACTGATATTGTGAAAGAAAAAAAGAGAGAAAAAAAGCGAAGAGAAGACAGCCGAAATAAGAGAGAAATTATTAATTTTTTTAAGGAAAATGCCGGTCGTAGTTATGACCATATATATCTTGTGAAGTTGTGATTATACGCAACTTAGACACCAAAATCGTAGGAGTCAGAATTTTGAACCCATTGAACACACATGATGAAGCCATATGGCCATACCTTTGTCCACCTCAACACAGGGGGGGAACAATTCTGTCTTAGCAAGTAGTCCCTCAGTTTCCATAATCAGTGAGCTATTTAAAAAAAAATATTATCTCAAAAAAATTGATCTATTTTACTTTTTAATACAATATTAATTACTTTTTTTTAATTATAACTTTAAATAATACTATTTTCATCACTGTCAATTCAATATATTATACTTTGCATTTATAATGAGGAGGAATGTACCAATAGTTGATAAGACATCCAAAACCATATTTTCTCTCTCTTTCACTTATACTCTTTTTTAATATGTGTGAAATGAACAAAAGGCTTGGTTAAAATGGGATGGAGGAAGTACAACTTGACCTTAGTCATCCCTTATGCATATCCCAATCCCCACTTCAGTATGACTAGTAGAAAAAGAAGCATCAACATTTCACTTGTACGTTTACCCAAAGGAAGTTTAATCCACCTCACTCGAAGAAGTTCCTATACGTTCTCTCGATTCTCGAACTCGAGCAGCTGACCATCGAGCATCGCCAACTATAACGCCAGACCTTATTGTTTCGCAGCTGTCAAATACTCCACATAAGGGTCATGAAAGTAGCGCAAGAATTGTCCGGCAAGGTCTGCAAAATCACAACAATGACCTATATCTTTGACATTTGTGTTGTGATTTCTGTGGTGTTGAACAACAGTCCAATAATCAAAGCTCCTCTGAATTTGTTCTACATTGTCACACCAAAAGTAGAGAGAATAATTGTCTTAGCCGTCGCACAACACATTGATTCGTACACATAATGCCTCTCTGGTTAAGTTGAAACTGAGTGGGGATACAATTTTAGCACAAACGAATTTTTGTACCTTCGGTGGTACTTTTGCTTTTCATATCCTCTTCTGTTCCTGAGCTGTCCTTAATATCACTGGCACATACCTTGTATGCGGTTGGTTGTTGTTGTATGTACTTTTATTCAGTTGTTTAAATTACATTAACTGCCTAAATAAAAAATAATCAATAAATTGATTAAATAATTTATTTTCGGGGTCAAATACTGATAAAAAAATTGAAGCAAATGTGATATTTATTCAATTCAAATAACTATATGTTATATGGAGTTTTTTAGTTCAAGGATATTTGCCCAAAAAACAGCGATGTATTTGATGCGAACAAACATATCAAGCATCATCGTGAATAACACGAATCTATACTTAATTATCCAACATATCAAAATGGTGGTCACCAAATTTTAAAAGCAAAGATAAAATATTTCAGAGCTTGACGCGATTGCAAGCGTATCCAGTATCCACAATTTTATTTTATTTTTCCTATAAACTTTTGTGTTTAGTTTATTAGAACACAAACTAACTAAGTTGCTGATGTGTTAACAAAAGCGGTTACATCTCTAACTAGTTTGCGTTTATTCATTGATGTATCTATTTGTTTTATATTATTATTACTGAAATGAACTAAGCTACTTTCAATGAAAAAACTTTATCTCAGCAAGTAAGATCGGCAATTGAATAGAAGTACTTAAAGGAAAAGTAATTGAAATAGTTCATTTGAACTTGTATATCAAATAATCCAAACAACAATAAAATACAGGCATAAAACATTTTGAATTTACTAATTAACTTACTTTTCAAACATAGGCACATCTGAAGTGCACTAGTGGGATGAAACTTACCATTAAATGACATGTGAAGAGCTATCGTTTCCCTCTCGTGAACTTTTTCTTCTTTTCTTTTTCACCTAAAACAAGCACATCATTAAGAGTAAACCACAATTTTGGATCGTGGAATTGTAAGTGTCTAAAAATTTGAGGTTTCAACTTTATGAATATCAAATTACTCAAAGATTGGTGATACCTTGATAACCATAGGTAACACACGCATCTTCTACCACTACACAATACGTAGTCTTGTGGCCTTTACCACTCCACCTAATGCACACTCTCTTTTATATGGGGTAAAATTACTAAAATGTCATTTCACATGGGGTGTATAATGAGAGTAGGGAAAAAATGGTGTCAACATAATATTATTGTTATTCAAATTACCGTCAAGTAAGTCTATTAGAGACGATAATGTGTTATGTTAAGTGACACTATTGTCCTTTTAAAAAAAATGATAATGTTATTTGTCCAGTTGATGTCAAGTCACACAAAATCATGTAAATTAATAACGGTTATCAATTTAATTTTTTATGCATATTAGTCATATGTCGCCAAAACCCTAAACCAATTAGCTCTGAAGAGGAGTCTACACGTATTTAACTTGCATTTTGGATTTTGTACAACAGGACATCAATTTAAACAAGTTGCGGTGTCACTTAACATATAACATCATCACCTCTTAAAGAGCTACGTAATGATAGACCATTTTGAGGGATGTTAGAAACTTATATATTTGTAAATTGTGGGTCCTTAATTACCATACACTTGCATTTTCAAGTTGTGTACTTGCTACAAGTTTTTGTTGAGACATTGTTTTTCATTCTCTTGGAATGGTCGTGCACTTTGCTTCGGAGTTAATGAAGCTCGTGTCTTGTACCTCCAGCAAGCCAAAGGAGCTCATGATGCTTGTCGTCCTCGTAATGACCCCCCGGGTTCCAAAGATGGTAGAAGGGGTTTCTTTTTCATTTCCAAAATTTTCTAATTTAGATAATTAAAAAAATATAGATTTGATTTCCATAAAACGAGCTACAATTAACAAATAAAATGATGAAAGAAAGAAGAAGAAAAAAAAGTCAAAAGTTGATGTTCCAACCAATTATTTGTTATGCATGTGTTATAAGTTTATCATCAACTATTGATTTGTTCACCAATGAATAGGTGCATCCACTAAAGCAAGTCATGTTACAATCAATATTTATTTATTTATTTATTTAATTCGTTTTTATTATAGTGATAACAAGTAACATAGTACAATCGAAATCATCATCATCAAGAAGTCAGGATGGCCGAGTGGTCTAAGGCGCCAGACTCAAGTTCTGGTCTTCGAGAGAGGGCGTGGGTTCAAATCCCACTTCTGACATTTTTCATATTTCTCTCTTTATTTTTTATTAATAATAATAACTTCTTTAGGTGCATCAATGAGTCTGATTTAAAAAATACACAGCTAACGAAATAACCTTATGACAGCCGGCACCATCATTTTGCACACCATAGGCTACTTCCCCTTTCAACTACATGCTGCACGGCCCCATCCAACCCCCACAATTGCAAGAAAGTTGTGACCATTTGCATCTTCTACCACCACCAGCTAAAGGGATGCATCAATGATGCGCAATTGCAAATTGCATGTGTTATGTAGGCATCAAGTTTAGTTCTCATATGCATAAAATTAAACCTTCCTTCTTCCATAACAGAAATTTCATTCAAGTAAAAAATGTTTATTGCACAATTTCTTCATCGAAATAGCGCAAATAAAGCAAAGGTCTAGTACTCTATTATAAATATAAATTATAAGAAAATAGCTAAGCTAAAAACACAGTTCTCTTCTCGGTGCTACATTGAGTACATTAACCTTCTTCAATGAAGGCTACGACCCTATGACAATCGGCTGCTAGCCCTTGTACAAAAAGAAGATAGACACAAGAAAATCTTGATCAACCCCAAGGAAGTCCTTATTCATCTACAAACCATAGATAGAAACTACTAAGAACCTGAGCTTTTATCACATACTTTAATAATTTATTCTTCTAGCCCGGTGGGATAGCAGCTCACTTTAATGATTATTACACTGATTGTAGTTGGTGTAGGTTTTCATTCGGTGTTTGGTTTTTCCCATGCTTCATTAGCTCTATAAACTCCCGAAAAGCTGCATTATCAACAATCACAATAGTGGTTATTATTGGTCAAATCCAAATTCAAGTCAATGCACGAAATTGTAAAAGCAAATTGGATCCAATGCAAAAGTATCACACAATCCTTCTCTTGAATATAATTTTTTTAAAGATTGTGAAGGCGAAACAGTTAAATTTATTATCACACCAAACTTTTTTGATAAACAGTGCAAAAGTCGCTCACCGTTGTCAGAATCATGAGGTCCGGGAGAAGCTTCAGGGTGGTACTGAAGAGACACAATCTTTTGAGCAGGGAAAGCAAGACCGGCGCAACTACTGTCATTGAGATTGATATGAGTAACTTCTACTCCTTCAGGCAGTGTGGCAGGGTCAACTGCATAGTTGTGGTTCTGCCAATTTATATGAATCGATTAATATATCCAAAGACCATGACACAAAGAACAGTACATGACATGAAATCACTTTTCTTGATAAAATGTAATGACATGGAACATTTAGACGAACAACAAATATAGGTCTGCACATGAAACTTGCACTTCAACATGTTTGCTGCTACAAAATTCTATGCTGATTTCTGCGTCATCACAAGGCTAATGGTCTAATAATGTCCAAGAGTTGATACAATGGAGGCATAACAGAACTGAGGGTACCCATAACCATTTGCAATGTTTAATTGCCATGAGGCACTATCATAGTGAGTTCTGGTTTAGAATTTTTTTCTTCTCAAGACAAGGGGCCAGGTTCTGATTCTATTTATGAGGCAAAAAATATAGGTCTACAAGACTACAAGTCTATTTTTTAATTTTAAATAAAAGAACGCTATATTTTGACCAAAAACAAAAAAATTGGTATATTAATATTGTCCAATAAGATAGTAAATTAGGGATTTGATATTTTCAATTTAAGGGATTTAGGGATGACATTTAGGGATATGAGATTTAGGGATTTGAGATTCAAGTTGGGGATATTGATTTTTGGTTACTACAAGTCTACAATAGATGTTTTTTTCCCTCCCCCATCAGACCCAATGACTTCAAATGGATTTAAGTAATTACTATGATTACGGCGGAATAATAATAAATAAGTACAGAAAAGAATTGTTTTCCATACCTGAGAACTAATTTCAACACGGCCAGTTCGAAGGTTACGAACAGGATGATTTCCTCCATGGTGACCAAATTTCATCTTGTAGGTTGTACCTCCTAAAGCCTGGCCTAGCAATTGATGTCCCATGCAAATTCCAAAAACAGGCACCTTTCCAATGATATTTTTCACTGTTTCAACAGCATAAGGAACAGCAGAAGGATCTCCAGGACCATTGCTGAAAAGTACACCATCTGGGTTTAACTTCAAAGTTTCGGATGCTGGCCATGTAGATGGCACAACAGTGATTTTACAGCCATATGATGCTAGACGCCTAAGTATATTATGCTTGATTCCAAAATCGTATGCAACTACCTAAAAGTTCATTCATCAGTACGAAACATAATTTTATTATCCAAAATTCAACAAAAGGGAGTCAGGACCAATAGCCTACAGTATAAACTTACATGGAAAGTATCTCTAGACCCTTCACTCGAGCTAAACTCCCATTCTTCCTTTGTTCTATCAATCCATTCATATGGAGACTTGCACGATACTCCACTAATTAGATCAATACCTGCAAATAAGAAACATAAGCCATGTAATTCCAGCAGAGTTGTCAATCACAGATTGCAGAAAATATATGTTTGTTCAAATTTCGCGCTACAGCTATATAGTCGCTATTTGTCAACACCATGTAGTTTGAACTAAATCACGTATGGTTGAACAATAATAGTTTGTAAAAGTTCCTCTACGCTATAGTGCCACAGTTTAACAAAACTGAATTCCACTTTTTAAAAGCATTTGTTTAATCTCCTCCAATAGTCATCCTTACCAACAATATTCCATGATTTAGACATCTGAAGTAATTCCTCGTCTGTTTTGGAATTGTCGGTGCTCAAAACACCAATAAGGCTGCCATCTTCCCGTAATCTACGTGTGATTGCACGTGTATCAACATCATCTGTTGCATCACAAAGTACCATCAAAGTCAAAAGAAAAACCCAGAGTTTACATGTAACGTTCTTGTCATAACAACTCTTCACATATTACTTACAAATTCCCATGACATTCCTTTCATTTAAGTAATTGCCCAAATCTTTTACACATCTCCAGTTTGAGGTACTGAATAATATCCATTGCAAAGAGACAAAGAGTAAGTATGGACAAAAGTAAGTAAAGCTCAATCAACGGAAAATATTTGCAAAGCACAAGAACAGAACCTGATACTCAAACTTCTAATTACTAGACCAGAAAGGAAGCACTGTGCTGATTCCTCATCATCTGACAGACAATGAATCAAAAGATGGTTTTTAAAATGGACTCTAAGCACAAGGATTCAAGTGATTATAATTAGTATATAAATAAATAGATAGATACAAACCAAAATTTATGCCAGTGTTCCCAATATGTGGATTTGTCATCAGCACAAACTGGCCAGCATAACTAGGATCAGTTAAAATTTCTTGATACCTGAGGAATGAAACACACACATAACAAATGAAACAGAAACTCAATTAGGTTGAAATCTAGCCATAAAACAACAAAAGAATATCACAAGATTTATAATTTTGCTCACCCAGTCAATGATGTATTGAAAACAACTTCACCAACTTGAGTTCCTGAAGCACCAAATGATTTAGCTTTCCAAATTGAACCATCTTCCAGCACAAGTCTAGCATCTGAATTTTTCCATGGCCTTTCACCATTACCTATACATTCATGCATTCTTTTGTTTAAGCTATGAGTAATCAAATTAAAACCCAACAACATCGAATCAAAAAAGACAACATTTTTCATGGGTTAATTACCAGCAAATAATATAAAAAATAAAAAACACATAATAAAATAATACCAGAAGAACATCTGACAGAGAAGACAGAAACTTTTGCAGAGGTGTGTGGCGGCGCCTTGGAACCAAAGAGGTCATTGAGAGAGAGGGTGAAGGCCAAAGCTTTTGTTGCCATTAATATGTTTCTTTCTTCTCGATGAAGTTGAGAACAACGTTACACAGAGATATGTCTGAGAGAAAAAAAACCAAACCAGTGTTAGCAGCAACCTATGTTTTCTCTTCACCTAGGTTTTTTATTTTCAATTTGCTCTCTCTTTCTTTTTTAATTAAAAAAGAAAAAGAATACTTTTTATAATTTGGTCCCCGTGCATGGAGGAGTGAGTGAGACTATTGAACTGAAAAAGCAAATTCCCAATTAGTGGTGGATATTTTGTTTTTCCCAAAAATAAAGCAAGGACAAAAACAAGATATCTTCATTTCACCATAGTGTGACAATTTTTTATTTTTTATTTTTTTTGATAAAACTCTTATATTTGGAAAGCACAAATTTCTATATACTTTTTTTGGGTGTAAATTGGACATCCTTTGACCGCAACTGTGAAGACTGATCCCTCGAGCATTGTGGTACTCAAATGGGCGGCAAGATCTTCCAAGAGTTTTAAAGTTGTTGCATGCCCAAAGAACTTTAGTTAAGCTAGAAGAGACACGTGTCATCTCATCTAAATGCTCTGCTCTCTTTCTCAAGTGGTAAGTTAAACATCAATTGATCAATGGGATGTATGCGTGTTTATAAAACATTAGGTTTTTTAGTCAAACTTAATGGCCAAAATTTCATTTAGTAAAATGAACAAGTGAGAAATTCTAAGTTCAAATCCGACTTTTGTATATTGCAAGTTCCTTTCTAAATGAGTAATGAGTCACACAAACATTTTCCTTTTTTCGATGAGACCACAGTGTGACGTACTCTCTCCGTTTTTAAATATAAGCAAAATTTACTTTTTAGGTTTCATTCATTTAATAATGTATGTGGTTTCTAATATGGACCACATACATCATTAAATGAAGGCTTAATAGGTCATTTGGTCCCTCAATTAATTTCAAGTTTTCATTTTGGTCCCATAACTAATAAAACTCATGTTTTGGTCCCTTAATTTGCCCTCCGTCTGTCAAATAAATCACTGACCGTTAAGTTTAACATCAAATGTCTATGGTAAACCAACCTTAAAAGTGGTCCACCATAGATCTATTAATTATTTTAATATAATCCGTTTGATCTTTTTTATTAAAAAATAATCGTTAGATCATGCATGTCTACTGTATCTTATTGTGAATCAACCACATCTAACTCTATTTCTCATTATTTCATCTCTCTTTCTGGATCAACACAATAACACAACACGCTTCTTCTTCTTCTTCTTCCCCAAACCACCACCACCGCCAATTTTGAGGAACTGTAGCTTCTCCGTTCGATCTCCTTTCCCAAATCTACCACCACAATTGAATTCCTTTATCTTTTCTCTACAAAACCCACTATTTTATTGCTCAGATTGGAGATGTTGAAAATTCCAAACCACCTCCTTTTCTCATGTTTTCCGGCCACCATGTGCTTCCAATGAAAAAACTAAAACCATCATCTCATCCCTTGTAATGTCTGCAACAAAAGCCCTATGTTT
>Ga0228710_1003833_pt1 | contig 23859 bp, 8 predicted proteins | sample MedpolnodulmetaG_FD_177995 | JGI IMG/M metagenome (GOLD analysis project Ga0228710, IMG submission 177995) | Root nodule microbial communities from Medicago polymorpha collected in Santa Monica, California, United States - pink nodules | ecosystem: Host-associated > Plants > Roots > Nodule...
TACTTGATTTGAATTAGAAATTGATTTACTTGATTTGATTGAAAACTCTTTTGTTAGATCCACTGATTTGGAAGTTGACATGGTTAGGAGTTTGATGGTGGTTGCTATAGCGTGAAGAGAGAATGCAGAATGAAACAATAATTATGTATGAGGGGTGCATTGTAAGATCCGGTAGAACATGATCTAATGGCTTTTTTTCATGGTTCACCGTGAGGGACTTGGTTGGACCCTCACCCTAGAATCCACCCATTTGATTACATAAATGTGACTAAGCCTCTGTTTGCATTTTTTCATAAGCTACTATTATTGGCTTCTTGTTTAGGGTTTAAGGTTTAGGGTTTAAGCTACTATTATTGGCTTCTTGTTTCCACGGCAAAAAGGAACCCAAACGCACGATTGCCTAAACCAAAGGCATAACCAAACACTCTAAAAGAGCAAACTAATGACTTTATCATGAAATGGCATATTTAGTCAACGGAATCGTCAACAGGTCAATTTAATCAAAGAATTCATCAAAGGGTCAAATAGATAAATGGCTGATATTATGCTCAACTGAGTAAGATACTCTCTTTCCCAGAGAAATACATGTGTTTTTTTACCAACATGGTGTTGAGAGGGTTAATAACATGACTCGCCTATGAAAAGAATTTGAGTTGATTCCTTATGAAAGATAAAAAAAAAATTAGAATGTCATTATTGCAGGATAAGACTTCATATCATTATTGCAGGTTTGAACTATGAAGCATTAGTTTATTTAAATTCAAATAATGAACCATAGAGAGCAAAATTTGCAGCTTGAAGCCACTAAACCTGCTTGAGTTCGCAAAAATGAAAGGAAATACAACTTTTAAATTTATCCTGATAACATCAAAGTCTTGTACACACCTAACTGGTGAAAAATACAGTGCCATTTTTAACTCTATACTCTAGGCCAAAAAACTTACATTTTGTATTCTAGTCAGTTTCACTATCTGCAAATATCTCTGGAGCAGGTGTACCTTCTCCGGTTCTTGATTTTTCTTCTTCCTCTCTTCTTTTCCTCTCCTCCTCTTTCTCCCTGTCCGCAATTACAGCCTTAGCTTTCTCAAGTCTTGAGCTGACTGCTTCCCAAGACACAAGTTTATCCATGAACACTGATATATACTCAGGGCGCCGGTTCTGCGAAGATAACAGCTTATATTTATTAGTTTGTTAATTGTTAATTAAACAGAAATCTCAAATATAATGATCACTGTACAATTCTGTGAACTACATCTCACCTGATAGTCAAGGTAGTAAGCATGCTGAAATGTACATATCACAAAGTCAGTAATTTGGTATTGATGAAATAATACTTTTAAAGTCATTGAAACATTAACAGAAAAGTTTGATTAATATACCTCCCATACATCAATGGTAAGGAGTGGCTGCAAAAAAACAATATGAAATCACATCAGATACTTCTATTGTTATCAAATAGAGATTCAAATCATGAATCGGAAGACCTATTTATCAACTCACAAATCAAATCTTATTTGAATCTTAAGCTACATTACCAATAAAATCATGACATTTAGTATAAACAAGCGAGATAAGAAAAATTATAAATATCGTATATAAACTTCACAATAATTCAAGCTTCAAGTCATAAACCATATGACAAAATAAAAATGACTGGCTAAACAAAGTTGACATATAAAAGTGGCTAACTATACTAGGTTTAGATAGTGATTCATCAGAATGAATTAGGATTTTTAATAGTGAATCGGGATTCTTCATAATGAATCAGGATACAAAATGAGACTCATATCCAAAATAGAAACACTCTAGAGATTAGTATAAATTGAGTTCATTTTTGCAGCAAATTAAGATACAACTCGTATGTATTATGAGATACTGATAACCATTCTATCCAACCCCAGCATTCATGTTTCAAAACATTTAAAAACTAAATAAGCATGATGATTGATTGTGTAACAAACAATATATCTAGTCCTTACTACTTACATGATGATGGTTCCAAACAAGAGGGTTCACAGCATTAGGACTCTTCAGCACGACTAGCTTTTTGTCCTCCTCAGTTGCAAGAGGATTTGCTGCATTTCCAACATCAAGTCTGCTTTCCTTGTCTGTAATTCATAGATGACAAAAAGAAAAAGAAAACAGGGTAAAGAATGATTTCTGAGTTAGATATACCGAAGAGAACAAAAATGCCAAAAAGTAAGCCTATGGTGGAAAGGGTAATTTACGCACATGCGAGCCATGCCCATCCTGAACCAAATTGTGTTGAAGCAGCAAGCTTGAACTGTTCAATGAATTTTTCAAATGAACCAAAGTCTCTTTCAATCAGTTTTAGAAGTTCCCCAGATGGCTTTCCACCACCACCAGGTTTCATAGACTCCCAGAAGAAATCATGGTTCCATACCTGAAATAAATTGATCAAGATTACTAAGATATGGTTCAGAAACATGAATTAGACTTTATATGTATAAGTATATGCATGCCTGTGCTGCATTGTTGAAAGCTGGAAGAATGTCTCCATTATTGTACGACATAATTATGGTTTCTTCTAGTGACTTTCCATCTAGATCCGTTCCTTCAATTTGCTTGTTCAAGTTATCTACATAAGCTCTGTGGTGCTTTCCCCAATGGTACTCAAATGTATCCTGGCTCATAATTGGCTCCAAAGCATTCTGAGAATTTTCATTATCGAAATATAGGTTAACTACGCATTATCTGTCGAACGTCAAAATAACAGCATGTGCATGACATATGTTGAGGTCATTCCAAGTACTAGATGAATCTCTCTTGTTTAATCTGTTAAGGTTTCCCAAGAGTAAACCAGAAACTAGTAATCTCGCTCAAACGACAAAGACCGAAAGTCTTCCTTTCACACAACTCACTGACATAATGTGATATTGCTTAATAATAATAGCTAGAGTATATTTAAAATCACCATCAGTATAAGAAAAACATCATCATACCAAATACAGGTTTGTTCAAATTCCGATACGCTACAGCAATGTAGCGCCAGAGCAGTGGCTACTTGACAACACTTTATACCAAATAACAAATCGCGGAACAATAGCTATTTGTTCAATTTCCACCATGATATAGCATTATAACATAGCTATAGCTACTGTTTAACAACACTGCTCAATGCTCATTATAATGATAAACCATTTCAACGCCACTAAATACAGGTTTTGCAGTAAGTTCAAAATATATAAAACTCTTAGTTACCTCAATTATGTTTTAACATGGATTCCATCATTTCACCAATTCGAACTAAATAACATGCTAATGAATCTCTTTCTTTTCGCCGGTGTCTAATGATGAAAGATTACAAACCAAAGTTCGGCAAAAATTGAAGTTTGAAAATGATGAAGCCAATTCCATTGGCATGGTTCATAAGAAGCATAACAAACAGATAAACAGAATATTGGACAGAATTTAGATATTACCAACGGATAAGGTGGTGGCTTCAGCTCAAACTTTGCAGTGATTTGAGTGCCCCCAGCTTTCCTTATGCATCTTCCCTGCAATATTCAATAGGTTAACTTCTAAAGTTGACATGACATGTTTTACCATTCAGTGAAACAAAGTGAATGGTCTTAATATAATATGATATGATAAGTGTCTAGCTCAAGGATGTTGGTAGATTGAGGTTGATGTTGTAAAAATTGAGAAACAAATCATCATGGTTCACCTCCTATGAAGCACATATACTCCTCGATTAGGCGCGTCCTGGTGTCAAATATGTATCGTTTCTGACACCGACACATATGATTGCATTTAACTATGTAATTTTCTCAAATTATTATCGGTGTCAACTTGTTTGTGTCGTGTCCGGTGTTCGTATCTGAGTATGTGCTTCATAGTTCTCCTCCAACAGTCATATTTATATCAATCTGTTAACATCCTTTATGATTTGTTCTAATTTGGCTTTACTGATTTTAATTTGTAAAAAAAAATAAAAATACTTAAACATTTGTTAAAAATATGAAAGATGAATACATAATTGGATAGAAACAGTGTTAAACATTTGAGATGTACACAGTAAATGGCACTGGCACAGAGAGTAGAAATGAAACAAATGGAGATTTAATGTAATTATGTAAGAGTTGGAGAAGCAAAGAACCTGTTTCTTAGTGAATTTGAAGGTGGTAGCAGAAGAAGAACCAAGATTTTGGAACCCTGCAACTGCAAAACAAGAAGTATCAGAGAAAATGGAAGAGAGAGAGAGAGAGAGAGAGAGAGAGGGTTAGAGAGAGAGGTTTTGAGCAACAAACCATTGGGAAGAAAAGGTGAAGATGATAGGTAAGTCGTAGAGGTTGCGGAAGGTGATAACAGTTTCATCTTGTTGACCCTCCTGCTTATGCTTATGCTTCTACCCGGGTGAGTCTTTCAAATTATACTTGAACTACCTTACGTCACCCTCGAGTGTGATGGTACTATTTTTTTTTCGATAAATATAGTGAAGAGCATTCTAGTACTAGTACAAGTGTAACCATAATGTCGACATGGTTTAGGATTTTTGTTTGTTAAATGAGTAAAACCGGCTATGGCTATCAATGACAAACGGGGATCAGAATAGGGTAGGCCGAGTTAAGCTTTACAAGGCATAAGTTTGGCCTACCATATTTTTTTAAAGCCTAAGTCTGGTTTGCGATCTGTCATAGGCCTACTTTTTAGGCCTGAGTCTGACTTTATGAAAGTCTGATACGGCATGCTAGCCTGTTTAAAAGCATATATCTTATGAACATCTTTCAATAAGTAATGTAATCTAAGTTTAAATGGACCAGCAAACTAATAATTCAATTAAATTAAACTCTCTTTTGATAATCAACACGATGTTTTAGGAAATTCGACTATATATTGTATCATATTTCTATTCTAGTTTATAATAATACATTTATATATGCAAAAAATTAATGTATACTAATAAAGCTTAAATTATTGAAAAAGTTTACAACTTTATATTTTAATTCAAAGTGCAAAATATAATATAATAATAAATAATATTATTCATATTATTTAAATAGGCCGGCATAATAGGCTTAAGAGGCTTTTTGAGAGGCCTGTGGTCTGGCCTTTTAAGTTAGATAGGCTTAAGAAAAAACTTAGGTCTTCTCTATTTAAGAAAAAAGTCTACCCTGACCTGACATGTCGTAGGCTAGGCCGGCCTGGCCTATTCTCATCCCTAATGACAAAGCTCTTACCTTGAGATTTACCATTAAGATAGATTGGATTCGAATACAACGAGTATAAACTATGTTGGAAGAAATCCTTACCATCTCATTTTAGTATTTTATAAATAAATAATATTATATCAATAGATGAATCGTTCGGAAGAATACAGTTTGATGTCTGAGTGGAACAATTATTGTTGAAACTTTACACCAATGTGTGTGTGTCTATATATATATATATGTACTTTCCACGCACAACTGCTTAGACTAATCTATCGTTCCTTACGGGATCCAAATGAAGGCAAATTCTCCTTAAGTTGATCTTAGAACTTTGTTAAGTTAAAAAAATTTGCGCCATCACATCTAAGTGATCTTGTTATAGAAATAAAACACTAATTTACAAAGAATTAAATCTAGGATATTGAAACTTTTTACTCAAAATTACTTCCAAGATATCTTCAAAATACTATCATAAGTTTCTTTTTAAAGAACTTTTTTTTGGTGGTGGCCGGGGTTCGAACCCCGGACCTTGCATATATTATGCATTGTCCTTACCATCTGAGCTAAGCTCACGAGGAACTTTTTTTTTTAAAGAACTATCATAAGTTAAATATAGTGCAATAAATTAAACTTTTTTTTAATTTTAATACTTTTTGTTTTTCATCGATTTTCTCCTTTAAGGCGTGTTGTTCATTTGCTTTTATTTTTTTTATTTGAGAAAATTGTGGTGCCCTTCATAATGTCTACACCCGATGAAAAATTGTGTTGTACATAATGTCACCACAATAATCAAATTTTAAATAAGTTATCATATTCTTATATATTTGAGAGTTATCATAATGTCTACACCCGATGAAAAGTATCATGGTCTAAAAAAAATCTCATTGTTCGTTTCTACTATAGTTTTTTAAAAGACAATATATCAAGACCTTAATCTAACCACAAGAATACAAGGATTAGAGTAAGAAAATGAAATTACAATAACTACAAAGTACAAAATGTGAAGAGAGACAAAAAAAAACCTGAAAAATCTCAAAGGCACGAACGTTGATGCCTAACAAACGAACATGATCCCTTTCTAACCAAAAAATATTCCAACACTTATGCTTCTTAATATTGAATCACAACAATTAAGCAAAAATTTCCCTGACTGAAGCACACCACCAGAAGGCAACACTTTCCACTGTCCAAAATCCAAACCATGATCATGAAACATTGGGAAGAGCTAGCAACAAAATCACCCAAAACACCAATCCCTTATCACTCGGGACCGGCTCCAAACCAGAAAAAACAGAAAAACAACGCTACACCAGTTCAGCCTCATTCAAAACTAGCTCTTTTACCAGTCTGCTAGAAGCATTACCCCGCGAGTCCTAGGTACGCCCATGGATTTGAGAGCCATTGAACGATATAGTAATTGAAGCCGTTTGCTCTCGAATGTAACCAATTCCACAAACACATGTTTTACTGTTCTAAAATAGCTTCAACCGAAATAGATTTACCTCGGAATATCCCTAGTTATCTTACTTTTCAAATAGACCAAATGCTCGCAAACTCAGTGAAACTTGACACAAAACAAAGAAGGATTTGTTTAAGAATCACACAACAAAAGATAACTTAGAGTAATTCACCCTGCAGTAAATTCTGCAAAAACTGTTTCTAGGGTGACCTTTAGTTATCAGGGTGTAGTTTGAAATGTCCCATTTTATTCCAATGATGTCATTCCCAATTAAATGTAAATGAAACTGATCTTAAAGGAAGTTTTGGTGTATGCAGAAATGCAGATCATTTTCACAGAAATAATACAAATCATAACGATTAATTCTTAGTTCAAACCTCATGTAGAAGTGTTGACATGTTTATAAATGGCTGGTATACAATATTTTTCTGATGCTGAGAATCATTATACTTAAACAGACTTCAGGTAGAAGTAAGAACACTTAAAATGAGAACAAAGAATAATACATTTCATCAAATATCACAAATTAGTGGTAACTCTTTGTTGAACAAAAATTCATAACAAAATACTTTATGGAGCATTAAGCCCAAGCTCTTTTCCTTGGGACAAGATCTGATGTCTGTATTGCATCTATCTTTGCAGCTACAATGAAATCATTCATGCTTAATCCACCTGAAAAATATTGAAGCCTTTCAAATGTCATGCTTTAAAAAATCAAGATGAGAACTTATTTTTAGGAACGAGAGCCTAGATGTGCCTATGAGGAGGCCCTTCCGCTAGAGTGGTGCCCAGTGTTCTCAAACTCTAATGCTAACTCATAAACTGCCTAGTTTACATTTTTGGATGTGAATTTAGTGTCAATTCGTAAACTCGTTTTTACTGAAATCGGAGCTTGCACCGAGTTTGGTGCCTGCATAATCTCCATTAGGGAAGGAAAGAGGAATGATAAAGGGTTGTTCCATGATAGTGTGTTAAACCCTCTACAGAGAACTTGCAATCAATAGCAACTAAAATCAAAACTACTCAATGATATTAAATGTATTATGTACTCCCTCTGCGAGATTATACAAATATCTTTTTTTTGTAACCATATTCTTGGTCCAAAGTATATGCCAGCTTGCAGATGATTATGATCAAAATTAGTGCGGTCTTCTGTCTCAACCACGTTTTTTCCACTCACAAGGCACAAACTTGAGACTTTGCTCAAGGGATCTTAGTTTAGTTCTACTCGGACCAACAATTGGTAATACAAGTGTCTTTTTTAAGGTTGCATATAAAATAAGTGTCTTTTAAGGTTGTTTTGCAAATATGAAGAATTAGCTTTGTTAATCAACAAAATTTCAATTATATAATTTTACCTTTTCATTGTCCATCTCACCATGGTTAAAGTAATATTGAAATTTTAAAATTATAAATAAACAAAATTTCTCTAAAAACTAATAACTAAGAATGATAGGAGGGAGAAGATAAGAAGGGTACTGGTGTAAGGCTTACCAATGGATGTTGTCCATAGTTCTGCTCTGACTTGATTTGGTTGTTCTATGTGGATATTGGGGAAATGTCCTGCAGTATCTACAACCGTAGAAATTCTGTTAATGAGTTCAACTCCGCATTTAAAATCTCTCAATTTCCACAAGCAACGAAGTTTAAGTACTCCTTCATCATTCACAAGTCTCCAACCCAAAACCTACAAAATGAAAAGAAAAATGTTAAAAAAAACTAGACAACGTAAACTTCTATGAAATTTGCAGGGTAGAAATGTGTTATAAATAGCATCTTATGGTTGTACTATGTTTTAAATGTGAATCAGATTTGACTATCAAGTCAAATAAACTCTACAAACAACAAATTTAGTAAAAAAACTCATTAAGTATTAGCAACTAAATGGATGACCAGAAAGCAGGAAGTCAGATGGAAAATCTAAATATGTTTTGATGTGTTTAGGCCGGTTGCTCAACCTGAGAAAAATGGCCATCGGATTAATCTTACAATCCGAGAGATTTTTAGCAAAAAAAATGCCATCGGAAATTAACCTGCATTCTGAGAGAAACTCACCATCAGCAATTAACTTCCGATAAATGGGGCTTTTTCCAGCAAAACTTGAGACGGGGGGATGCAGTTTTTGATTTTTTACTATGACTATAGCATTGTCAAAAATAAAAAATAAAAAATAATAGGACAGACACTATTCAAATTCAAAGCATATATGATCAATCTTAATTATAAGACCATTAAATAAATCCAAATTCTTAAAATTTGAGGTGTCTAATCTAAATCTTACGTCAAAACGGGTTAACGTATAAAGTACCATTCATCAGAGTCACAGACTTTATCCAAAAATGCTAATAGTAACAAAAAGAAATATTTTGAAACACTTGCACTGTGCATCACATTATTTTCCAAATAAAAAAACAGGTTCAACTACTGAATACAGCCTGAAAGCACTATCTTTTCAAGTTAATAAACAAAACCAAAACTGATAATCACATGTGCATCTGAGGCAGAAAATTAACACAAACCTTGACTTCAATATATGCACAAAATTTTCAAGAGTAGAGCGTAATAAAAGTGGTTGGCTCATTGACTTCGATCATAAACATTACATTCAATTCACCAGATTCTGAGCAGCATTAAATATTATGTTCAGCAGATAAATTCAAAGCTCTTAGTGCTTCATACTTCAAATCACTTTTTCTCATACAAACTGTATGATTTATATATACACTAAAGAATAGTAAAGCATGATATATACATCTTCATGGCATTATAATCAAATTAATAACATTTTGAGCAAGGATTAAGTCAAGGTCAGGAGGTATGTGTTGTAATAGATTTTAAGGTTGCCATTTTCTCTTTGGTGAAATAAAGTTTAAGATGAAAGGAAGTGACTTCATTCCAAGTTCACTAATTTGGCAAGGGCTTACAAGAGTACTCGCAGATTACTTACAAAGGGGATCGCTCAAAACAAGAATTGAACCTAAGTCTTATAACTTCTTGTGATAAACAACCGTTAGTGGTTAATTTGTTACAGGGAGGGAGGATTGTTAGTAGCATATATCAAACCTTAAATATCCTACATGGTACTCCGTAGGTATCTCAAACCATACTACTTATCGAATCCTTCAGAGACCTAAGCCTTATAACTTATGTGTCAAGTGCTTTGATGCTTACCAGCTCAATCACCCTTGGTGGTTTCAGGGTCCGTTTGGATTGGCTTATTTTTCAGCTTATGCAAATAAATAAGTTTTTATGCATTATTCGTAAACTTGACTAACAAAGTCTACATTTAGGAACTATTCTGCATTTAGGGATTAAATTGACTAACAAAGTCTACATTTAGGAACTATTTTGCAATTCATCTATATTCAGGGACTAAAGTGACGACTTCTTTCCTATTCAGAGACTAAAGTGACTACTCTCCCGAAATTTTTCTTTATCATGCATATGAACTTAAAACTAATATCAATAATTCATTTATGATGATTGTACGCTACTAATAAACTAATCAAAACTTAGTCAAATACTAGCACTTATGTAGCATCGACATATCAAAGACATATGTAGTGTGTGACTCGTGTCATCGACACATGTTACATTCAATTTGAAGTGTCTACGTATCAGTGTCGTGTATATAGTTGCTTAGAGAGAAAGTGCCTCACCTTTCTTATAAGCTGGTTAGCATCATCTTGAGAAAGGGGGGACTGTAAAGGTGAAATGGGGGTACACTCCTGTTGAGAAAGAGAGAGAGCAGAGATATTTGGGATAAGGATTTTGTGTTCAGTGTTATAACTACCTATAACTTTCTCTCCAAATTGACTTTCCAACTCAGCTGGGAAAGGGTCTCTTGCTCCAAAATCCCCCAAGAAATCGTTGGCTAAGGACCGAAGTGGAGAGAACCCATTTGGAGTACGGTTCTGAAAATTGAATGAAGGGTTGATTTTGGTGGTGGTGGGATTTATCTGTAACACAGGGAAGGATAATAATACAAGCTTGGTTGTAGCCATTGATTTTATTATTATACAGTAATACTACTAGAGATAGTGTATAGTTCTTCCTCAGTGTTGCTTGGTGTTTGTTTATTGGGTTGTGTGGATTGTGAAGTTCAATGGAATGGGGTGTAGTGTTGTGGTGTGTTGTGTTGTTTGTGTGGATTGGATTTGCTTGGTGGTCAATAATAGCCTAGCCTCTGGTGGTAATAGTGTGGTGGAAGAAGAATTACAGGGTCATGATAATTAGTAGAAGAAAAATTACAGGGGTTTTTTTTGTTAGAGCTAAAAAAATATTAAAGGGTCGTGACAACTTACATAATTAGTGTTTCTCAAACATTTGTTTATAAAACATAAAAAGTGAATTTTGTATTGAAAATAAATTTTTCTTCATATTTTTAAAGAGTTGACAACACAAATTTGAAAATAAACCTCTTGTCAACCCGGACAACACAAGTTTTAAAATGATTTTACACTTTAATCCTCTTAGTTTAATTGGAAGTAAATCATCAACTTTGTTCTTGAATTTATAAGAATTGGTCAAAATTGTCCTTCAATTATATAAAATATCAAATTAGTCCTTGAATTTGTCATATGTCAATCAATTTAGCCTCTCTGTCCAATTGGGGTGTTAACGGTGCTGACGTGTCTGTTAACCTTTCACATGTGTTGTCATGTCAGATGCCACAGAACCAGAGGCTAATTTGGCCGATAGTGACCAAATTTTTCAAGGACCAAATTGATTGATTTGCAGAAAATGTTTTGCTCTTTTTTTCCCGACGGCTCTTTCTTCCCCAAATATATAAAATTGGAATCCTAATTTTACAATATGTAATCTACACTCCAAAATTTCTTTCAATAATTAGTGGTAACGTTCTTCCCCAATTCAAAAAACTTCAAACCCTAATTTTTTTTATTGAATCCAAAATCCAAAATCCCCAAAATTTCTTCAAGCAAAACTATTCAAATTGAATCCAAAATGATGGGGGTGGGCGTATGGGCAAAAACAGTTATGAAAGTCGAGCTTCATCGTCAAGCTCCATGTTTAAAGAGGTTGAAGATGAATGAAATATAACTTTTATGTAATAATATTATCATCAAATTAGTCCCTGAATTATTTGACTAACTATCAAATTAATCCATACATTATATTAAAAACTCATCAAATAAGTCCTTGAATTATTTAATCAGATAACAATTTGATCCTTGAAGCATATATGTACAGAACAACATAAAAAAGTCAGAAGACACAGCGATCCTGAAATAATACATAGGCAAAAGTCATAAGCCATAAGTCTGAAATATTACATAGGCAAAAGCAACCCAATTATGGAGCATAATCTAAAAAACGGTCTAAAAAACACAACACTCATAAACAAACAACAAAACATGCATAAAATGAAGTTTCAAGTTGAGAATGAATGGATAAAAAATGAAAAGAAAAAAAAATGGTTACAACAATGGAGAAAACGAACAGAGGTTAAAAGAAAAAGAAAAGGAACGGCGTTTACCTTAACAAACGACGAATTCTCCTTCAAAACACAATCTTTTCGAACGTTGATCGATGAAGATGATGATGGTTTTGGAGAGATGAAGATAGTGAAGGTTTTAGCGGGAAGGAGAAGAGTCAGAGACTTGTTTGATGTGTCTGAATGAAATGTAAGGATGTAAATGAATGGGTAAGAAAGAGGTAAAATTGAAAATATGAGAGGTAAAGTTAAAATAAAATTTGTTGCTTTTCAATCAAAATGGTCCTTATACACGTGGCTGACTTGATGACATATGTACAACACATCATCACCACAAACAACAAGATTGGACGGAGGACTAAATTGATGGACATCTGACGAATTCATGGACTAATTTGATATTTCGCATAATTGGGGGACGACTTTGGCCAATTCGTGAAAATTCAAGGACGAAGTTGATGATTCACTCGTTTAATTGGTAATTTCCATTGACATTATACCATATTGTAACGCCCCGGATTTTGATCAAAGACATTACTTAAATAAAATTTATTCTTTAAAAAAATATTATTTTTTAAAAAAGTATGTATTTACTAACTTTCTTTTTAATAAAAGAATATTTATTTTTGCATTATCTTAAAACAAGACAAACAAAACTCTTGAAAATAAAATTCAATTCAAAGGTAGACACTTCATTTATTTCTTTATGGAATACATATCAACTTCATAATACATCTAAAAAAATATATTTCGAATTACAAATACAATTATAAAACCCATTTTTGTCCCCGCATACGCTTCAATCACACATAAACTTCACATTTCATTCTTTCATTAGTCGTGGTTGTTAACACGACGATATCCTGATCATTTGAGTCTTGCATATCATGCATTTCATGCATAAAGTTTTATAAAATAGTTTTTGTATACTTTATTCTTTTGCCCATTGTTAATTCTTTTTAGTTGATGAGTATTTTTATTATTATTTTATGGAGGTTCAAATCTTGAATTTCTTACTTCCTTATATTTAAAATATATGAATGTAAACCCATCCTTATTTGACAAAAAAAAAAACTTAATCCTCTTAAAAAGAAAAGACTTGTCAAACTTTAGTTTACTGTTTATGATGTGTTTGAATTACCAAAAAATATAGGGCAAGACGACAACTTTTTTTTACTTAGTTTGATTTAAAAATTGATCTTTGAATTAGACAAACAATGAGACAATATTCTGTTGAGAGTACATATTATAAAAATATCAAAATAATTTTTTTATTTTTCTGACATTAAAAATTAGGGTTAATAAGTTTTTACCCCCTGTAATATAGGTCATTTTCGGTTTTTCCCTCTGTAAATTTTTTGTTGGCCAAACAAAAACCAATTTTATTTTATTTTCCAAGAAATTTTCGTTTTTGTTTGGCTTATTAGGGGGTTAAATCAAAACAAAAATATTTTACAGGGGTAAATCAAAAAAAAATTTACAGGGAAAAACCGGAAATGACCTATATTATAGGGGGTAAAGACCTATTAACCCTAAAAATTACATCTCTATCTCCCTTTAATACATTTACGTCTCCTTCTCTTTTGATTTTCTATTTTGGAAATCAAACAAAACTTTGATGTAACAAAAAAAAAATATCACACGAAACAATATAGGCTTAATCGCACTTTTGGCCCCTATTTTTTCAAAAGTTGTGATTTCGGCCCCCAACTAATTAAAATACAAAACAGCCCCCTATGTATTGGATCTTTGGCAGTTTTGGCCCTCAAGACCACTTTTGACTTAGCCTTCGCTGACGTAGCACCCCCTAACTAATTACACGTGGCACCTCACTTAAGGGATGTGGGTGCCACGTCATCGAAGACTAAGTCAAAAGTGGACTTGGGGGCCAAAACTGCAAAAGATCCAATACATAGAGAGTTGTTTTGTACTTTAATTAGTTAGGAGGTCAAAATCGCAATTTTTGAAAAGATAGGGGTCAAAAGTGCAATTAAGCCAACAATATACTATAAATAAATTGTCTCTTCTTTTCCGTCGAAATAAAAATTGTCCAACCTTACAATTTTAAAGAAGAAATTGGTCATAAAAAGTTTTTAACGTTGAAAATCCTAATTCGCCCCTTAGTCTTACATTAATTCGAATATTCAATTATTTTATTCAGAAACATTTTGTTAAGCTTGGCGAAACTAGGGTTGTTTGAGAAGAGAAACACAAATTTCTTTCGAAGGCGACAGAATCGAATCAAATCGAATTTGCGATAACGATGGCATTGAACAACGGTCTCAGATCTGCTGCGAAGCTAATTGCTTCTTCTGAATCCTCCATCTCCAAATCAGGTCAAATCCTTCACCTTTTCTTTCGTGTTCAATCCGATTACTATTGAGGAAAATTTTCAATTTCGATTATACTAAGTTTTTGTTTTCTGCTTATAAACAAAACAAATTAGTTTTTATTTGGTGGAAATGTTAAAAGATATTTGATTTATTAATAAATGGAGGGGTAGAGTTAAATCTGATGTTTTAAATTGCGATTAGGTTGTGGTTATTGAAAGAAATTATGAACAATTGTTGATAAATGTGTTATGTGGCACCGTCGCTGGTGTAATAGCAATTTTGACAACTGTGGTGCCGATGCATCGAAAATATTGATACTGCTGCCGCAATTGGAGTTGTGTCGTTGTTTAAACATGTTTGTTGTCTAAGGGAGTTTCCTCGAATCTTTGTTAGTAGACTATTTTAGTGACTGATTGGTTTTTTTATTTAAATGGATGAGAAGTGTTTTAGTTTGGTTCTTGTTGATTTGTTGTAGTTATGATTCCAAATTAACATCAATCTTAGAGGGATTTTGTTTTGAAATCGGTGTGGAAATGAAAGGAGTCAAAAGAATATGGAGGGGAAAGGAGAAAAAGAAAACTGTTTAGATTATTCAAATCCTCAAGTTATTGGGGGGAATGAAAAACATTCAAATGCATAAGTGAATAGCTTTGGAATAATCTCTCATCTTCTCCTTATTTTTAAACCTCTAAAACAATTACCCTTCTCTATCCTAAGTTTCGCTTCAAATATATATTAGATCATTTTAGTGCCTACTGTTTCTTAGTTCAGTTGCTGTCCATGTTTTCGCTGGATTTAAATGTTTCAATTTGAGTGTCATTTTTTGCTTTTGTTGTCTGACAATTGAATATATGCATATCTCATATCTATGATTGAGTTTCATTTAGTAAAATAAGGCTTCGTTGTTGTTGTTGTTGTTATGGACATAGATAAATTAAGGTAGGAATTTGGGTTTAATATTTTACCAAACTATCATTAATTGCATTTACCGGTTAGTTTTATATATGTATTACATGGGACATATCTTGTCAGGAAGACTTTTTTATGTGAGAGTTAGGATTCCTGTTACTCATTGGATTATCAATTAACAGATTAGATTAAATGGTCATTTTATTAACCTCACATGACGCTTTTATCTTCACAATCTTTTCTTTTCCTATTGTTGTCATTGCCATCTTGGATCAAAATACACATATCACCATCCTTGCATACTGATAGTTCTCAAGACCCAACCTTGGATCAAAATGTACAAAATACCATCCTCATGCAATCTCACAAACATACAGAACCCTTATATGCTCGGCATCTTCGTTAGTGGCATAGTTGTATGTGGTGGTGGAATCCCCATCAAGCAACCAACAGGGTTCCTCTCCAACTACTTTTGAGGCTCTAAAACCAGCATCCCCATTTCAATGGGGTGGCATCGGCTGGAAAACATTCTTTGTTGGTTGTGGGTGTGAAAGCTAACAACATCACCATTGGTGGTAGGTGTGGCCCATGGGTGGGGATGAATCAGTTTCAGTCGTAAATGTTAAATACAGTTCTTGATTGGGCATACAAAATATTGGCGTCTGGGGTTATTGATACTACGTTTTAATCTAAGCCATCTATTTTAATCTGATGACTAACAAGAACTTCTTTCGTTTCCACATAAAAAAAGTCATTCTCAATAGATGTCTCCTGTTTTAAGATGTCTAGGAAAATCATTGTTTAGTTTTCTACTTTCTAACAAGACATTGTTATGTTGTGACAGTGAGTAGAGGATTTCATTCAACTGGCGTGAAGAGGATGGGAGGTGGACATGGCCATAGCGAGCCAGAGTATATGCATGCATATCACATGTACAACTTGGACAAGATGAAGTATCAGGGTTTGAAAATGTCTCTTGCTGTGTTCACAGCTTTCAGCATTGGTGTTGCAGTTCCTGTGTATGCAGTCATTTTCCAGCAAAAGAAGACAGCATCTGGCTGATTCATCTTATACTCCATTTGCAACAATAATGAGGTGGATATGGGGATCCTAGACTAGCATATTGGTTTTGGTGATTATTGTCGTATTACTTTGAACTTTGTTCATGTTTAATTTTCATATGGATTTTCCATATATCTCTTGTAATAATCATTTTCTCTATTGCCAAATATTTGTGCTTGGATATTTTAATGTCTTGAAAGGAAATATAGACTTGAAAGGAATATGTCCTGTTTTTCAGGTGGTGGTTCTTTAGTAGTTTGATGAAGTTGGTTATTGCAGGTTTGCAATCGACCCCTCATTTGTTTCTTTCCATGTTAATCTATATTACTCCCTCCGTTCCTTTTTAAGTGTCTTTTTAAAGTGAATTTTTCGTTCCTATTTAACTGTCTTTGGTATTTTAAGGGTACGATTTGTCAATTATACCCTTTGTCAATTACTTTTATCTTTTTAAGTAAAACTAATTAATGCTATCTATTTGAAAAATTAAAGTTTGTTTTTCTAAACAAAGTTTGTTTGTTTTTTTTAAACAAAATTTGATTCTTGTTATCTTCAAATTTAAACAAAATTTTGTTCCAAACAATGGTTTCAAGAAGAGTTAAAATTCTATAAATAAGATGAGTAACAATTGTTAAAAATTTCAAGTGTAACTCTAGTATTAGTTCAAGCCTTAACTTTGATTAAAGGAGATGGTAGAAAGATAATTTTTTCTTAACTTTTAATAAATGTGAAGTTGAAATAATTTTTATATTTACTTACATAAATTAAAAAGATGTGTACAATATTTAAAAAATTGACAATTGTTTGTTATGAGAGAGAGCGCTCGCAAAAAAATAGGAATTTGTTGGAGAAAAAGATAATAATTGTTTGTTACGGGAGAAACATAACATATTAAATTTATTGGAAAGATAAAGTGTGTGAAATAAGAATTTATTGGTGGATTAAAATGAGGGTATAATAGGAAGAAAATGTGCAAAAATACACATCGCTATTTTGGTGTTAATTTTCTAAAAAGACACTTAAAAATGAACGGAGCGAGTATATAAATTTGAGACCTATTTATCAAGTCCCATTATGGTAATGTTTTTTCTATGCTTTTGTTGACATGTGTCACTCTTCCTCTTGGTTTAATCATTCAAGCAATTCTCAACATGTGGCCCTTCTATTTTCTTATATCCTCGTGCCTTTTAATTGCACCAAATATCCTTATTAATTACCATATTATTATTGTAACCATAAAAACTATATTATATTATTTATAATGTAATGCAATATATAAATTTAATGATAATTTTTCTAATACAAAATTTTATTGTAACAGTGATCGATTGATATTAAATTGATTTTTTCTGGCAAATTCATAAAAAAATTTATGAACTCATGAAATCTATATTATATAAATTTAATAATAGTTTTTCTAATACAAAATATTATTGCAACATTGACCTATTGATACCCTACCAAATTGATATTTTTTTTGCCAATCTGTGATTTTTTTATTTTTATGAAGTAGTAAAATCTATATTATATAAATTTAATAATAGTTTATCTAATACAAAATTTTATTGTAACATTGACCGATTGATACCCTATCAGATTAAAAAGGTTTTGGAATTTATTGGGATTAAAATCAGATTAAAACTTTTTAAAATATTCATTGGAAGATATATTATTTCCTCTTGATTTGTACCTTATTTATTTGACAGAAAAAAAAAGTTTTGAAATTTATTGGTATTAAAATCAGATGAAAACTTTCTAAACTAAACAACCTATTGATTATGGTTTGTGTGGTTTATTGAGCAACTTTAGGATGCAATCCGAACACACAAAAAAACAGCCTTTTTTTTTTTAAGGAAAAAATAAAAAACCTAATGACCTATTGATTTTTTATTTTCGGCTACAAGCAGATTGATATCATTTATCAAATTGATTTTTTAGTTTATCATGGATGTGTTCCTTTTTTTATTTGACCGAAAATAAATAGGTTTTGGAATTTATTGTTAGTTATAAATCAAATTGAAACTTTCTCGAATAAACATTGGAAGAGATATTATTTGCTCTTGATTTGTAGCTTTTTATTTGACCCAAATAAATACATGTTATTGGAATTTATTGGTATTAAAATCAGATTAAAACTTTCTAAACTAAAGAATCTATTGAACAACTTTCTTTGCAATCCGAACAAAAAAAAAAAACAACTTTATGACCTATTGATTTTCTATTTTCGGCTACAAACATCTTGATAATAAATTGTTTAAAACAAAAAAAAAATTATTATATATTGCTTAAAGTTAAGATATGAGCTTGCATTTAATTGGTCAAATTGAATGTGGTTATTTTACATAATTGTCCGCTAAAGATTATTATAAATTGGATCCAACACTTTCCTCACACCACAACTCCAATTTTGCAGTTGTCTCTATTTTTTTTCTTTGCGTATTTTTTGTGTGTCTCCATAGCTCCAAAGGTTGACTTGATCTCTGATATATCCTCTTCCAAAGAAAACTGGAATATCAAGGTTCGAGTCGTTCGCCTTTGGTTTGTGAGGGATATGAAAAGGGACCAACTTCCAAACAAAAAGATTAGCACAATTCCTTTTTTTTTTTTAAGAAAAAAAGTTAGAATTCAATGGTATGCTTGATCATGTAAGTTGACTAAAGAGCTTATAATGAAAAAAGAATGAATGGAATGTTTTATTCAAATTGTTACCTATTTTAAAAACATACAAATAATGACAATAAATAAAAATTAATTGTATTAACTTTGTAGGGATGTAATTCATCTATAAAAAAAATGATCTAATTCATTTTCACTTCATTCTGAAATTCATTCTCAAATTTCAATATTTTTCCCAAAACCTTTCTTTAGGTTTATTGAAACATTTTCTTTATTTTAAATTTTAAATTCTTTTTCATGGAATCAATTTCTCAATATCCCTCTTTTTATATTGTTCAACTTTGGTTTGTTCATATATTTACACAATTTTCTATTTTAATTAATTTTATATTTTAAACTCTTTATTTATATTTTTTCAAATTTAATTATAACACATCAATTGCTTTGTTTTTCATGGAAAAAAAACTGTTCATCTATTTTGGTGGTGAAGCTTATCATATGTACTATTTGTCTATTCATTCATTTGTGTTGTACTCTTTTTTTAGTCTAATTATGTTGTACATATTTTAAACAAATTTGACCATGGACATGAATTGACCTCCTTTTGCGAATTCATGTCCAAAAAAATTCTAAATAAAAAAAATACCGCAACATATTTGAAAACAAAATTTCAGTTTAAAAGTAAATGTCCGGACAAATAGACTTGCCACTAAAAGATTGTCATGAAAATATAATTGCTGCTTTTTTTTAATTTATTTTTGTAAAAAATATTAGGTACCTTGAAATTTTGTTTAATATTGTGTGCAAAGTTACTTTCCAAAGATTAAAGTTGAATTTAAATCACTAATTTTTTGGAAGTTAATGGTATTTTTTTCAATATAATTTAAGAAAACAAAATTAATAGAATATAGCATTTGGCTTGCTTAAAAAAATATAGCATCAAACGAGTAAATTCCTTTTTCTTAAATTTTAGTTTTTTGGATGTCATTGGTTTTTTTTATTGTTTTACTGTTTATTAAACATTTGGCTTGCTTAAAATAAAAGTACACGTGACATCTTCACATTTTCCATCTCATTTAATGCTTATTTATCATCCAATTAAATTGAATCATGACTCATTTATTTTTTACTAGCCAATCACTTTTCAACTGTGATAATGAATCAAATCTTATGTCTTTCATTTGTAAATAGTATTTAGGACAATTTTCAACTTAAAAATAGCAAATTATAGATATTTTAAACAACTTTTCTAACAAGTTTTTTTAAGCTAAAATTTATTAAGAAAAAAATGAAAAATAAAAAAACTAAAGAACGTTAACTTAACCCAATAAACAATTATGGACATAAACCGAATTAAAAAAATTGGCAACGTAATATTTTCCATTAATTTCTATGATTGTCTTTGTCCCAATTACCTTTATTGTCATCTTAAATTTCATTTGAAAATATTCTAACTATTCATTGCTTTCTAAAAAAAAATTTCAATGAATATTCAAATATAGAAATAATCTTATTCTAAAAAGATTGATGCTTTTTTTCGACATGGTCATGTTGATGAAGTTTGGTAAAGCTTTGGTTTTAGAAAATGGGCATCCAAACTTCATTGTTATAATCTTCAGTTAGTGGGTGAATTGACTCACTCAAACCATACCTAATAATGAACAGTCGATGGTATTTGGTTTTTTAGACATTGCTAGGATAATGATCTTAATTGATTTGATTTGATCTTTATATATGTTCTTTTTTTCTTAATTTTGTCATGTTCTACATTTTTTTATACAAGAATGTTATGTTCGACATAATATTGATCCTTATGTAACAACATATTATTCTTGGAGTTATTTTGGAATAAAGATATAAATCAATGATCAGATTCCATTTTCATAAAACACTATTGTTAATTATTGTCAAAGAAACCAATACATCATGTTCCATTTCCGTTGTTTCTGAATATGAATCAACCATTAATGTAAAAATATTTATCAATCAATGTGTTTGACCTCTCTTGCTTGGAATAGAAATTTTATATCATCAAATAAAATGTATAATTATATTAAAGGAAGGATTAAATGACAATAAAAATTCACGAATGAATTTATATGAAAAATAATTGTTCAAATAAGGCTTAACAAAAAGATTCAAATAAGAATATGTAGATTTTACAAATTCTCAACAAGAGTGCACTAAAGATCTTATGCAAATCTTCTCCCATTTTCATTTTCTCTAAGATAAAAAAAATGATGTTACCCCTTTAATTGTTTCTTACATTAATGGTACCATTCCATAACTTAATATATATTTATATATGTGAAGAAAAACTGTTTATGAGTTAGATTATTGTTTGTAAGATTTTAAAAAAAATTTATAAGGGTCGTGTATAATATTACCTCTAAAAGGTCTAAGCTGGATATTTATTATTTTTAATTAAAAACTAAATTTTATAATAACAAAAAATGGTGAATAAAAATAAAAGTCTACTCCCTTCGAAAAACAAAAGTTTATTAGAAATGATAATGTTAACATTTGGATTGGACTTTCCCTAAAAAAATAAACATTTGGATTGGATTTATATTAGACGAACCAAAATATAAAGGTTTTTTAGTAGTTTATTTGAAAATTTATTTTTTGGTATATGCAAATTTCACAATGGTAAATCTTTATCATTATAATAAACATTTGTCTTGTAAAAATTATAAAGTAAACATGACATGTTTATTTTCTAATGATCATTAATTGCTCAATGATGTATGTATCATGTATTCATATGTTCTTTTTTTCCCTACATCAAGATAATTTTTTTTTTTCTTTCAAAAAGTTCTATTTCCTCTGTCAAATAAAAAACTCACCGTATAGTCTAAAAGTCTTAACTCAACTAGCGAAAATGTTGAAATTGTTAGGCGATAATGTGACATGGTTTAAACTCTGACTCCTCTAAATACGTGTTTGAGTTTCTAATGATTATTGTCATTTCATCTATCTAAAAAGAAACACGATGCATTCTTTAAATGAGATTATTCCACAATTATAGACCTTCATTTTATTAGGAACGTTTCTGGCAAATTTTTTGGTCTATTTTATTTTTGGAGGAAAAAAAAGTAAGAGTTTATTATTTAATTTGTCTGTTTCATTGCTACTTGGAATTTTATATTAAATATTTTTATTTATCTATTCAATCTATTTTAAAATTTACCCATATGCTTTAAATGGTCCATGTAACGAAGGGAGTATTTGTATTAGTCAAAAGGCACGAGCCTTCAAAGAAAGATTAGTTGCTAAAAACACATGAGCCTTCAAAAAAAGAATCATTAGTTGCTTGATAAAGTAGGTTTTAAGTTTTAACGGTCCATGATTTTTGCCCCCATCTTATGTTAATTTGTTGGTCAAAGACATTTATTTTGAATCATTTTAATTGATGACAAACTCCAATTAACAAACAATCAATGATATGATGATCAATAATTTTAATGAGTCTTTCAATTTTAAAAGCTCAACATTTATTTCTTTTATTGCATTCTCAAGTATTTCTATACTGGTTTCTGCGGCAAAACCAGAAAGGGATCACAACACAACAATGACAACCAGATTCAAAAAGTATTTCTATACTGCATAACAAAATTTGTGCAAATATTTTTTTTAGTATATATGTAACTCATTTACTAACATCCATCAATTATTTCTCTAATTTGCTAATCAACTTATTAAAATGTGGTGGTGCAATGTGCATTAGCAATATCGGTTTGTAATTTTTCACTATAAATAGTGTTTGAGTTTTGCACAAATCAATCAACATCTCATTCGTTTTCTATTTTGCACTCACCGATCCATAAAACTCATTACTTTGTATTGTTACAAAATTTTGTTCTTATCAATAGCAACAACAATGCCCCTAAGGAAGAATTAATTTATTATTTTACTTACATTGGAGGAATTTCGCTGAAGCATAAAAATTTATTCCAAGCAATCTTCACTCGGTGAGGCAAAGTTCAACACCGTTGCGATCTTAAAGTTCTATGTGTATTGAATAGTACTGGTATTTTTTGTTTGTTTGTAATATGTTAAGTATACTTTAGTTTATGTATATCACTTTGGTTTTTAGATTTTGGATGACATGCTCTAGATGGTTAGTGTAACTTTTGGCTTCACGGTCTGATGAGTACGTTACAGAGAATCACGAGATATAACTACGTTGTAGCCATGAATTTGTGTTACAGATGTTATTGACTTGCACATTAGCCGTGAGTTGAGCCTTTTTAATTTTTCATCAAATGTGTATTAGTCTACCTTGGAGTTATAAATTAGTAATTTGGTATAATTTAATTTTTTCACTTATAAATTGGATAAAAAAACCCGGTCATATTTAAACCGCATGAAAGTGAATCAAATCAGATTTTCTTAAATGAATCATCTTAACCGAACCGAAGTATTTCAAATATTAGATCAAATAAGTGTTTTTCTTATAATCGAATGTAACCACAAGACCCATATATATAAGTAAACTTCTCATCGGTATGAATGTATGACCGATGTAATAATTTATCTGATAAACATCGATTTTGGAATCAACTTGGCTAATGAACTTAAAATAAATACAACAAAAATACATTCAACCAATTTTGCAAGGTAAAATTTAAAGGAAGCCAAATTTCTTTTTTACATACTTAGCTTGATAAAGTAGAGTAGTTAAGTCGTAGTAGCATTTTTTTTTTTTTTGACGGGTTTAATAGCATTTCTTAAACTTTTTCTTATCACTAAATTATTTGTTGATAATCTTAATTTTTATTTGACTCAAGCGTTTCTCTAATTTAAAAACTACCATGTTACTATAATTTTTTTTTATCACATTATATATTCAAAGTT
>Ga0228710_1003834_pt1 | contig 23858 bp, 8 predicted proteins | sample MedpolnodulmetaG_FD_177995 | JGI IMG/M metagenome (GOLD analysis project Ga0228710, IMG submission 177995) | Root nodule microbial communities from Medicago polymorpha collected in Santa Monica, California, United States - pink nodules | ecosystem: Host-associated > Plants > Roots > Nodule...
TTTGATAAGGTTTTTTTCGAAATATTTTTTTTTTTTTGACAAGTTATTATCGAGATAGTTGTTGTATTCGATTGTTATCTTAAGTTTTGGTTTAGAATGCGTCTTAAGTAGACTAAAACATAAACTCTTATTGATCGACTTGATTTATTTTCATCTTGTATTTGCATAATACCATGAAGAATCCAACATATTTTAGAGAAAAGAAAAGAAAAAGGTTGAGAAAGCGACTTTGTTGGCTGGGGAAAGACCCTCGTGAGTCGTGATGGTGGCATGGGTGAGTGAGGCAATGGGAAAAGGGATAATGGGGACCCACCCAGGGACAACACAAATGAAATGAAAAGGTTATCTGTTTGGTTTCAAATTCCAATCATGACCATTTGGTTTGCTGTGTTGATTTTGATGGATGTCGAGTGATGATGCTGATCATCATGAGTGTGTTCTTACCCTATTTTCCTATTATGTGACCCTCACCCGTTGATGTAGGAAACTCATTGGTATGTCTTCAGGTGCGACCTGGTCCACTTGGTTAAATGCCAAAGATTTCCTGCAATTTGCTACGATAAACTCACTATCTCTTTTTTGACCTTAGTATTACTCAATTTTTCTGTCTCACAATATTAATCGTTTAATGTTTTTACACACAAATTAAGCAATACAATAAATTAGTCAACATACATATTAATTTTACTAAACTAACCTCACTATTTATTTATTTTATTATTTAAAGTCACATTTACTTAAAGTGAAATTATTGGAAATATTAAAAGTCACAATAAGACATTAATTACAAAACTGGTATAAATGCAGCCTAGCCAATTCTTTCACGGAGGGAATAAGATTAGTGGATCGGTAACATGAATATCTAATTCGTGTACAGTGTAACAAGGGAAACGTGCAGTTACTTATAGAGGAGGAATACTCCCTCCATTTATGATCATAAGTAAATTTTACTTTTTAAGTTCATTCGATTAATGATATATGAGGTCCATAATACGAACCCCATATTTATTAATTTGAATGAATCTAAAATGTCAAATTTGCTTATAATTAGTAACGGGGAGTACTTGTTAGAAATAACATGTGTACAACTATTTTATGATAATATTTGGACAAATTTCTCTGGTATATCCATGTTTTATTTTTTTTATCTCTATTGTTTTGACAAAAAAATATATCAAATAGTTATACAAATATCATTATTTTTTATCAAGTACTAATATTTTAAAATTCATCATTTATAATGAGCAAACGAAAAGTTTTAGGTTCAACCAAAATGTTCCTTTCTTCAAAAAAAAAAGTTCTTGTTATTTTTTTTTTTTAAGAATGTTCTTGTCAATTGTATTATGGTTACGGGAATAATAGATAAGATAGCAACAATTTTAATATATTAAAATGATTTTTTTTGACAGGAATACACTAAAAGGATAACAATTTCTATAAGGATACTTAATTTATAATTTCCTGTTTATGCCAAATCCACAAGTGTTCGTTTCAAAAATTTAGAAGTGTTAAAGTAATTGATGTTTAGTTTTATCGTACATGGCACAAAATGTGGGAACGAAAACCACAACCAGTCTCATCAACCAAAAGAAAATGATGTAAGGTAAACAATGATGTGATGTATATAGTTATCGTCTTATCAAAAGCCAAATACATGTCCAAATACAGGTTTTCTCCATTATATATTTATTTTATACATGGATTATTATGGAATGGAACCAACATACCTTGTGGAAATTTATAGGTGCTATCATTTTCATATATCTCCCCATTACCGGCTGTATTCCACTACCGTTTTGTTACATTTCAATAATCACAATAACAATTAGAGAATATGTTTGATTAATATTTCATTCATGTCTAAGAGTTTCTATCTACACGACTATACTATACCAAAGACGCAAAACATTTAACCAAAAAAACTAAGATGCAAAACTCATGTATAGTAAAAACTCAGTAGAGTGCGTGTTGTGTTCCTATACGAGTTGTTTGATCACTTAAAGTTGTTGAACATATACTTTTTCATTTAATGTAATACTTATACTCACTTAAAGTTGTTTGATCAGCAAGGGCCAGTTATATCAATCATTCAAGTGTGATACTATTCCTATCCTTGATCTCATCGAGTAATCATTCTCGCTCTTCCACAAAGTTGAACTAGACTCTCATACCATTGTTGAGATTTTTGAGGGACTCTTAAAACATTGAGAGTGAATCATCATATTGAGGTAAGATCAACCATACAAATGAGATTAGACACCACATCTGCATTCAAAACTTTAATGCATTATATATATGAATAACTCACTTATATGTTGCTCAATATATATTCTTTCATCCAATATCAATCTTTTAACTCAAAATTAATACATCAATATTAACCCATAAGCTAAATAGAAAATCAGTGGTACAAAAAGATATTTGTTATTGTTCTTTACCGGCCAAAAAGCTAGTTTGCCACCAATTAAGGTCCATTTTTATAGAGTCAAATGTGTTGAACCTTCTTCTCTCGGATCCTCTCCGAGTCAATAATGCTACATAATGGCCTGACGACTTGTAACATCTATATGTTACAACATTCATAAGAACAATTTACAATGACTCTACCATCACTATGCAACGACCTCCTCGACACCTATACAATCAACCCTTCAAACCTCGCAAGGTACATATTCTCTAACTTTTCCACCTACCTCAACATCTATTGACTTGAACGTCAGAGTATTTACAAATACACCCACTCCTTCACCTTCGTTGTTATTTCAACCTCAAATTTCGACCACCACTTCCATCCACAGATCACCTCGTTTTACTAATTTATTACCACCGTGAGTTTTTTTTCTATTCGGTTAATATCTTCTTTGTTCACAAGAGTCCGCATTACTACTAGTTATTACTTCATCCGTCCCATAATAACTGAGTCATTTGCAAAAAAAATATTGTTTCATAAAAATTGACTAATTTCACTTTTCAATACAATATTTATTACCTTTTTTTTCCAATTATAACACTAATTAAAACTACTTTCACCACTTTCATCAAAAAAAAAATACTACTTTCAATACTCCCAATTCAATATATTCTACTTTGCATTTACGATAAAGAATAATGTACCAATACTTGATAAAGACACTCAAAATTATTTTTTTCCTCTCTTTCACTTACATACTTTTTTTTAATAAGTATGAAATGAGCCAAAAACTAAATTAAAATGGGACAAGGGAATATTTATTTCTACTTGTTTTCATTTATTTGAAAAAGAAGCACTCCCCAACTCCATATACCAAATGGTCAAAGATACGAAAATAGAGTAGAGGTAACAAGGGTAAGATATGTACTGCATAAAGTAGTAAATGAGGGGTGGACAGACAGAGAAACATAGATGTATTATTTGAATCACAAATGCCATGATTGATATAACTGGCCCTTGCTGACATAAAGTCATGATTGAACTTACACACCACTCCCACCCCATTTCCTCCTCCTTTCTATTTAATCCCCTCCCACACGCTTCCTCCCACTTCAAAACCAAAACCACCTTCTTTCTCATTCTCACTTTCTAGTTTTATTCTCCAAACACAAATTCTTCAAACCAAACATAATAGCTTTATGACGATGGTTGAAAAGGAAGACTTGGGTTTGAGTCTGAGCTTGAACTTCTTTCACAATAACTCTTCTTCTCACAAACCATCTTCCATCCAAACTTTCACTTCCTCAGGTATGCATTTTTTTTCTTCCATTCTCTAGATCCACACAAGTATTTTTTTAAGATTATGGATTCGAACCAGGATAACTACGAAATGCTAAATTTAAACCTAACGATTCCAGTATTGTCAGTTGAGTTAGGTCTTACAGACCCATTAAAGTTTTTAATTCAACAAAACATAAATGATATTCAAAATGATTTTTCCTCGTACAGATCGAAACTTGGAAACATGCAGAGGAGAAAGTGGAAAATACCTACGAGGAATCGACGTGAATAGGTTACCATCTACAGCTATTGAATGCCAAGAGGAAGAAGAAGTAGGGGTTTCATCTCCAAACAGCACAGTTTCAAGTGTTAGTGGAAAAAGAAGCTTGAGAGAAGAAGATCATGACGTGGAAAATAGAGGGAATATTAGTGATGAAGAAGACGCTGAAACTGCTAGGAAAAAACTTAGACTCTCTAAAGACCAATCAGCTATTCTTGAAGAAACATTCAAAGAACACAATACCCTTAATCCCGTAATTAATCTACCTTAATACCAATTAATTTCCTTAATTATTTTATTAATTTATTGTTTATTTTTTACTAATTTGGTTTTTATTTTTTCTTAGAAGCAAAAGTTGGCACTTGCAAAGCAACTTGGTCTTCGTCCAAGACAAGTAGAAGTCTGGTTCCAAAACAGAAGAGCTAGGTTTGTTATTTAAAATTTTACTTATATTTTTAATCATAAAATACTAATTTTAATAAGCAATGATTTAATTTTATTTTTGGTTTAGTTTTTAATTAATATTTTTTTATGATTTTAAATTATTATAGGACAAAGCTAAAGCAAACAGAGGTTGATTGTGAAGTGTTGAAAAGGTGCTGCGAAAATTTAACGGAGGAAAATAGGAGACTACAGAAGGAAGTACAAGAGCTAAGAGCACTGAAACTTTCCCCACAATTTTACATGCAAATGACTCCACCAACTACTCTTACTATGTGCCCTTCTTGTGAACGTGTGGCTGTTCCATCTAATGCTTGTGTTGATGCATCTAACCGTCACCATTCTATGGCCCAAGCCCATCCTCGGGCTGTACCTATAGGCCCATGGGCTTCTGCTACTCCACTCACGAATAGGATGTTTGATGTTTTCCGTCAATGATCACGGCGTTTTAAGGGTGATTTTGTCATTGTAACGAGGAAATAGGTTGTAATAGTGTGCTTTTGAATCATGTGCTAGGATATTATGGTGACTAAAAACGTGATTTGGTGGGTCTATAATGTTTGTATCAGTTTGACCCATAATTATTTGTTTTATTGGGTACGACTAGGAGGGTTTTTAGTTTCTAAATACTACTTGACTTACTTTTTCCATTTCAAGGCTTATTATAGACTTTGTGTAAAGTGCTTAGATGTCTAATTAATTAATTAATCACGTATAGGTTTGGTTCTTTTAAGACTAATAATTCGCTTATATTTATACACTATTCCTTCCTTTTTAGGTGTTACTTTACGAGATCCAATTTGCTTCATAACAAAAATAAAAACGACTTTTAATTACTTCTTCTGCTCCAAATTGTATGACGATTTGGATATTTCACACATATTAAAAAATGTAATTAATATTGTGTGGGAAAGAGATATTATGAGTTGTTTTATAAAATTGTTCTTGATAAATGATATGAGAAAGATAAATGAAATAATTAAGGGGGCTTCTATGGTGTAGTCAAGAAAATGATTTTGTTTTAAAAGTCATTTGTTTAGCCAATAACATAGTTGTTGATGTCATATCAGCTAATGTCTTGTCGATAGACCACCGTAAAACTACACTTTACTTTATTACAAATCAGTTCTCATACAAAATATTAATTACTTTTGATCTATTAACTTATTTATTTAAAATAAAATCATTTTTGTTCTTCATCTGTCCATTTTGTTTGTCCTTTCTTCTTCATCCAGAAATTATTCATTTTTCTTCATCTTTAAATTTTATAATACATCCTCACGATTTCAAAGAACGTACTTCTGATACCAACATCAATTGAATTGGTAAAAGTATCTAAATCAAAATCCTAAGGTAGAAATTACAACTACATTTAACAAGCTTTATGTGCGTGTATTGGTGACTTTAAATGAAACTGCATGAAAAGAAAATCAGAAATAGAGCCTAATTTTCCCCCTTTGCCAATAAATATCATGAATCATATAACATCCATCACCCTCCACCTTTTTTATTGGTTCTGATGCTTCTTTTGATATGGGATTTCGATGAATTGACCTACTCTTCAGGACCATTTTAGATAATAATATAAACTTCAATTGGTAGGCTATATTTATGAACAGATCAGAAGAGACATGGAGGAAGGTGTTGGAGCAGATGAATTTTGAAGAGAAAGGGAGGAAGAAATCGATCTAGAATTTTTGAGAGAAAGGGAAGAAGAAATCGATCTGAAATTTTGGAGAGAAAGGGAGGAAGAAATAGATCTGGAATTTTGATGTAGCTACTAAGGAATTTAGAATCAATCTCACATTCAGTTTGTGCGACGATGGAGAAGATGGAATTGGTAGTATCGAATTGCAATAAGTAAAGATATAGTGGCACACCGTATAAGCAAATGTGCAATACACAGTATAATTTAATGTGGCATACATTAAATATACAAATGCTCAATAATTGGTCATTCTCATGACTTCACCATAGAATTTTCCAATCATTGAAAGAAGAAAGAGTAATTAATGAGTTAAGGATATAATTGGAAAAGTAACATTAATGTTTCTTTGGTATTGTAAAACGACGTATAATTTGAGACAATATTTTTTCCAACGTGACATACATTTTGGGACGGAGGGAGGATGAGAAAAAATTAAAACAAGGTCAATACCGATAAATCTTTCTTTATTCAATTTAGTCCTTATTTAATCCATTTATATATTTGGAAAGGTTAATAAGTGCCACTATAGTACTCTTAAACAAGACCCTTATATATTTACGTGGACTGCCATTCCTTAAATGCTTAAGAAGAAAATAAAAATGAGTAATTTATTAAATAAAATATTATTTGAAGACATTAGTCATGATAAGCATTTATAATGATAAGTGTTTATATATAAATTGTCAAAAAAAAAGTGTTTATATATAAACACTTTTTCTAACAAACAATAAACTAAAGTTAAATTGTTTTTCATACAAGTTATACACTTTTTTCATAAGCTAATTAAAGACCAAACACACATTTAGAGATCTCATGAGAATAAGTTGAAAACAGTTAACGAACATCTCTTAAGTTGTTTTCATAAGTTCTCTCAAATAGTTTTATAAGTACTTAAGTCAATTGATAAACTCAAATAAGTCAATTAAAACAAATACAACATCTATTTTGTGATCAAATTTTCCTTTTTTAATTATTGTTTAAGGTTTAGCTGTTCTTTTTTTTAAGTAGTTCAGGTAGTGATTGATTAACTTATCTTATTTTTTTTTTCTCAAGGACCAAGTTAAACCTCATAGTTTTTTTTTATTGAGACTAAAATGAATCTTCGTTCTTAAAGTACATAGTGCAAAAAATTTAATAAAGGCAATTTTAAATGAAGTAAGGGATTGAAAGTTTATTTTCATGATCATTTATGCTTTGAGATAATATTTCACTTAAATAAAGTTTAAGTTGAAATTGGGTGTTACATTTGGTATCGGAACGTAATTTAATCTACGTTGAACGTGAGTTAAGTCACATAAGTTATACATCAATGTGAGTTTGTTCATGTTGGTTATATCAAATGTAAGTTAACTCACGTTGGGAGTATTTTGGTCGGTTTACGTGGGAGTAAACAATTTTGTATGGAAGAAGAGCAATTTTCTACTTCTTATTCTTGTAAAAAAAACCCAAATAGAAAATAGGGTTAATAGGTCTTTACCCCCTGTAATATAAGTCATTTCTGGTTTTCTCCCCTGTAATTTTTTTTTTTGATTTACCCCTGTAAAAAAAATTTGTTTTGATTTAACCTCTAATAAGCCAAACGAAAACCAATTTTATTTTTTTTTACAAGAAATTTTCGTTTTTGTTTGGCCTATTAGAGGGGTAAATCAAAACAATTTTTTTTTACAGGGGGTAAATCAAATTTTTTTTACAAGGCTGAAAACCAAAAATGACATATATTACAGGGGGTAAAGACTTATTATCCCTAGAAAATAAAAGTAGTTTGGGTCACTATAGGCCCGATTGACAATACTCTCTAAAATAGTTATTTAAAACCCCACTTGATAAAAATGGCTCCGAGAACATCTTTTTATGCTACTCATTTGACCTTTTTTATATGAAAAAAACAAATTTTATGGACATGATATGATGTATGATATGCGTTTATAGATTAGATGGACAAACTTAAATTGAAAAACAAAACAAATTAATATAATTGTTTAACGTGAGTTGAAGAATTATATGATTTATGAAGTTATTCCAAGACAGAACTTTTTTTTTTTTTTACGTTCCAAAGACATAACTTTCTAATGAGCATCCAAGACATGTCATTTTATTAATAAAAAAATAATCAAATAATATTCAAAAGGTATTCCTCCGGTCTTTTTTATTTAAAAGTAAAAAAATAATCATTTTTTAGAAGAATTGAATAAGTGATGTATTTGATCTATAATATAAACTACATACATTACTTATTTAATGAAAACTAAAATCGATATTTGTTTATAATAGTGGCAGGAGGAGTATTGTCTAAGCAAACAATTAAACTAAACTCTTCATTAAAGGGATTTTTAGAGTGATCTATGTGAGACTCCCTAACTAAAATATGGGCAACTCAATTACATTTTCATTTCACAAATTCTAACCTAGTTGAGTGAAACCTATGAAGCTTCTCCTCAATTTTACGCGTGATTCCTCTCAAGTAGTTTCAAGGGAAATTGTTTTTCAGAACCCTAACCACGTCCATGCAGTTTCAAAAATTACAACCTTCAAATCACAATTCAAAACGAGATTAGTACTTAGTAGCCATATGTATAGCTTGAGTTATAAAGGTCGCAGCAGTATGAACTTGTGGAACTACTCACCACAAGTCCCACTTTGAAAATTTGTGGAACATAGATAATTGCATAATCACTATAAATAAACTGTGTGTGAACTGCCTTATATCCTTACAGGCTTCCTTCACCAAGTTTAGCCCAATGACTTCCTCTCAACCACATATCCTCCATCTCAGCTTTCTTCCTGCCATTATCAAGCCAACACTCATGAAACTGATGCCCACAACTAACCAAAACCCTCCTCCATATCATCTCTTCCAGTCAAGATCCCGCTAAAAGATTCCTATGCAGTGCGCTCACGACCTGATCCACTGTGTCCGCCTCATGTTCTTAGGGTTGCTCCCCCACCAACAAATACCTTAACCAAAGTCACTTATAGATTTCTCGCAAGTGTACCAAATTTTGTTCAAGTATATTAATAAAATTTGTATCCGCAGAGTTGTTGTTAACGAAAATGCAGCAATTAAAATTATACTTGGGTGAAAAATAGGGGAGTTGTCTGATGATTGGTTTTGAAAACTGTGAAATAAAATTGCTTTTAACTGATGATAAATAAAAATGAGTAGGATTTTTGATTCCTCTCTTTGTCACTGCTTGGTAATAAAGGTCCCATCTATAACAATTGACTATCCTATGATCACGATAAATCAACAAGATGCACTAAGACCTATATATTGGCTAAAAGTCTCTTTATCTAGCATAGAACCCTAACGTCTTAGGTGAACTAATGTTATCGAAAGCATGAATGAACCATAATTTCTTATATCACATGTATATGATTCAATATTTCTAAAGCCATCATCTAATGAACAATTATCTTATGTCCAATACAAGACTTATGGTTAATAGTGAATTACTCACTAAGTTCAATTCCAAACCGATCAAATAAACAAAAGCATTACACACAAAGACAATTGAATAATCCAAGGTTTTTAATAGCATAAAAGGTACTCATAACTTACATAGTTTAAGTAGATCCAAAGAGGTTATCTATTATCCTAATCTAGAGAGATTTAACAACTCATAGTATTTACAAACATTACAATAGAGTTTAGAAATTTATACATTTAAAGGGGAGAAATTGAGCTCTTAAATCTTGTTACCAAGACTTGAAATCGCCACCATCAGCCTCCAAATCGCACTCAATCGTATTTTCAATATATAATTTGGAACACCATTGCAAGGCTTGGCTTAGAAAATATATGAATATCGCATGCAAAACGCCTTAGGTTTGAATATCACTCGCCCTGTGTTCCAGATTTTTGACACCATGCAAGATCTTTTAAACGCACAATCATAAGGTGATTAGGATAAGATGCGAGGTGAGTGAGATAGAGGATTTCAGTAACTACAATCGGGTAAAAACACCCTACAGACTGAATACAGACGCGAGGGTTTAGGGCAGAAAGGACCTTCACATCCGAATCATGCAAACCCACGAGGAGGGAAAGGTTGAGACGAGGGGTGTCTAAGACAGAAGGTTCAGGATTACTCTTTGAGAAAAAATCCGCCTTGCCCTCAAAGTGCTTTGGGAGGTCGCTGAGACAGATTTTCACAAATTTGATTATGAGCTAATGCTTCACTATGTCATGAATTTTCATATAAGTAACTTCCATAATGGCAGCCACAATCGATCAACGCTTTCAATTAATATCAAAAGACAGAACACTACAAAGTTCTTTAATAAGGGAAATTTAAAGCACAGCAATGAATTTTTCAAAACATTTGTGAACTTTCCCACTCTATGCAAACCTTAGCTAAAAATACTCTAGATGCTCTAAAAATTTATGAAAATACTCTGTAAAGGCACTAAATATGTCTTATGACTGGGAGTCATTAGTCTTGATGAAAACTGTGGCTTGGACTCTTTAGTGGTGTTTGGTTCAAGAACTATTATACATGTGTTTGTGGGTGCTTGAATGTCTTCTTCAACTTTTTTAAATTGTGTCTAGCTATTAATTTTAGATTGTTTCAAGTTTATTTTAACGGTTCTGTTTGAAGACCCAAATGTGCTTGAATTTTTGGAAATGCATCTTAAGAACAATGCTAATGTGGGATGCTTCCAACCTCACCATACTCTCAAACCTTCTAATGGATCACAGACATGTGGTTTGATCAGTCCCTTTTGGGATCATCTATTGTTGGTCTGAATCTACAAGATTATGAATTTTTATCTATCTTTGGCCATGAACTATGTGTAAAAGATATTGGATTGGTTGATAAGAGTACGATATTGTCTAGATAGACCATATTTGCTTGTGATTTCTCTATGTATATTAGTGTCAAGTATTTGAATCACTTATCTATGAGTATTAATCTTGTATCTAAATAAACTTTGTTTATGTTGACTGAGTAGGGCGTATAGGTAAAAAAAGACAAGAGACGAGGGAGCTGAGCCAAAGTAGTGTTGTGAAGCTCCCTTTGCCCCAACCCTTGTGTTTGACCCAATTGTTTGTTGTGGGGGCAACGAGGGTGACGGCCCCTGCGATAACGAGAGTATTATATATATGTTTTGTATCACTCTAATCGATTATTCAATGTACGAAACTACATCTTCTCACTAGACACACTTGACCGAACTACGTCAACAAAAGATTGTGTTCTACGATTCGCGTTTCTTCATTCTTCTTTTACTAGCTGTTGTTCTAAACATTTACCTTCCATATAAAAAGAAATAGATACTAAAAATAAGGGTCATCTTTGTAGCATCTTCTACAAACTCGATTTTATTCGGATTTTTGCATCTTCGTGTTTTGTAGGTCTAATGTGAAATTCAAATTTAAATATTTGAGCTACTTGCAATTTAGCATCAAGAGATAATCAAACACAAGTTGCCCTATCCTAACTCATCTCAAGAACATCATAAGAAATAGGACAGAATCCTTAAATTGATCTTACATAATTCAATTAGTAATTACAACCTTACTTAATACCATGGAAAGTAAACATCCATTTTAATTACATCCCATTTAAATTTTGAAAAAAAAAAATCATAACAATAACACTCCAATAGTTATTCAGAAGAATCTTCAAGTTGAAGATTACCTTGAAGAATTTCTTGCAACTCGTGTACTTCTCTTGATAGATTCAATTCTCTGAAGCCTTATTTGTTCTCTAAATTTGGCTATGAATTCATCAGCTTTTTTATCTACATCTGGTCCTTCATCACTCCCTGTGTCTATGCCACCACCCAAAGATGAAGAACCTGGTTCCTCTGTTTTTACACTTTCAACACTCTGTTTTAGTTCTCCAACATCTTCATCTTCTTCACTTTCCGTTTCTCCAGCTTCCAAAATTACTCTTTTTTCAGTTAACCTTTCTTTCTCTGTTTCATCTTGCATTGATGAAGTAGAATATTCTTTTTCATCTTCATCTTCCTTTTCATTCGTTCCTTCTTCTATAGATTTTCCCATTGACATGTTCCTTCCATTTTTCTCACCATACCTTGATTTCAAGAAGTTTGATTTGTAAAACATTGTTGGTGGCGGAGGTGGTGGCGGAGGAGGATAAGACTTATAGTAAAAACATTTTTTCTTCATCAAATCCTCTGAATTCTTCGCAACTGATTCTGAAGGAGTGAATTTTATCGAAGAAGTTTTCACCATTGAAGGCTTTGAAGATTTTTCATTAGCTTCTTGTTTAGGTTCCATCACCATTGAAGCCTTTAAAGCTTTTTCAATAGCTTCTTGTTTAGGTTCCATCATTCTTGCTGATGCTGATCTTGATCTCCATGGAATAGGAGAAGGAAGCACAGTGTTCTCTTTCTCTTTCAGTTTATCTTCTACCACACCTTCAAATTCAGCATAGTTTCTAACTCTATTAAACGAATTGCTTGAAAATCTTTTGGAGCCTATTTTAGACGACCCATCAATGGATTGAGATTGAACAGCACAATCATCATCAGATAAACGAGATTTCAAGCTTCGAACCGGCAAAAGCAGAGGCTTTTCATTTTCATTGAAACCACTCTGTTCATCTTCAAAAACAGAGTTTTGTAGTTGTTGTACTTGAGGAGCAACAACAACCATGGGTTTATTTCTATAGTGTTGATTTTGATTACTCCACGTTTGGATTTTGTTAACATCTTCAGACTCAGATTGGTTTTGATGATCAACCTCGTCTTCGAAAAACGATGAAACTTGTAAAAACCGAGAAACAAGTGATTGTGCATTATCAAATTTTGTGTTATTATTGTTGTCTTTGTCTGGTTCTTGGTTTCTACGACTGAACAAGCCGTAAGAGATAGCTATACCAACGAAAAGAAGGTGAAGGAGTTCCCAATTTCTTGTGAGAAGATTTTGGCTAATGAATTCAGGAGCTTGAGAAGGTAAAAGTGGAAGAATAACAAAGAATAGGAGAACTATTGTGGCTTTGTATACAAAATTGTAATGAAACTTATTTGGTTCTTGTTGGTTGTTTTTAACATTATCAACGGTTGGTTTTTGGGGTTTAGTGGTTTGGACTGAACTAGGAGCTGACATTGGAAGAAGGGTATGTGGGAAGAGAGAGAGATTGGTTGGGGGAGAGTTTAGAGAGTTGAGGTTGAGGAAAGGAACAAAGAGGAAAGAAGGTGTGTTCTTATGGATAGAAAAAGGTGGTGTGTAAGTTTGAAGATTTTGCCTTTGTTTGATTCAAAACCGTCAAAGACAAAAATGTCAAGTGTAGCCTTGCCTTTATTCTTTTAGCACTTTCTCTCTCCTTCTCACCATTTGCTTTCGGTTCTAAAAATAAAATGCTTTGTCTAGAGCTTTGGATCATTTATGGATCAATAGCTTCCTCCTATGGTTAAGTGGAGTCCGAAAGCATAATGCACTAGGTCATAAAAGTTCTTTTTGGTTTGTTTTCTCATATATTTTCTCTTGTGAGGTAATCTTATTTAAGAAGCTAAATCTCTCTCTGTAATTTGAACATCAGTTCGACATGTGTCCCACAACATTGTAAACCAATAGTTATGCATCAAGTAGCATCGAGTCGTAAACCATGACAAGGGTTCAAGGTTTCTATTCAAGAAACTTGGACTCCAAAGTAGCAAGAGTATGATTAATAGTAAATGATTCATTAGTACAAATGATATATCGGTATGTCTTTTGGATTATGATGGGAGTTTGCAAATTATCTTTATTGGGTTAAAAACAACTATACAAATGAGTTGGAAATCACACCTTAACTCAAAATCTTAAGACAATAGGTTTATAAGTCATCTTGCTAAGATAATGCTCAACATTCACTTTATTAAGCTCCCCCCCAAGCGGAAGCTTTTTCATACACGTACTTGTACTATCTTTGACACTCACCACATCAACGTGACACGCGACCTCTTGAGCTAAGCTCTACCACATAAGTGAGTTGAACATCACATCTTAACTTAAAACCATAAGACATTAAATTTTTCAAAAAATCTGCTAGGCACAAGAGGGAGCTTGCTTCTAAAACTTATTCACTCGTATTCATATTCAATTTAATACATTTATTACTTTGGTTTCTATTTTGAATTATGATAATCTCAAACAAAATTACTGTTAAATCATGATAATCATTCAAGACTTTTGAAGGAAATAGTTGAAATTCTGCTTAATAGGTCCATGGCACCAAGCAGAGTTTGAAGGAACATATGCAAATGGTCCATATGCATCTAGAAATAGTTGGAAATTAAACTTATATGGATAATTGCTAGCCTTGTCCATTTTAGATAGAGAATGAACTAAAAGGGACAAGTTGGGAATAAAAAAATGGAAGGTGCAAATGGCTAGCGTTGGATTTAGTCACATGATTCTACTTTTGGACTGTATATGATGGCTTTCATCCCATTTAGATGACAAAAAGAAAAGGCAAATTCTAGCATGTGTTTGCAATCGTGGAGGGAATGCTTTTGTTCTCTTCAATATTTTTTTCTAATTCTTATTCTGATTTTGGTTGCTGTAATTAGATTCTCTTAAATGTTACGCAGTGAACCAATGTGGATGCAAAAGATGGTTTTAAACACCGTTGTTTAAATTGAAAAAGGAGATGGAATAAGATGATCGGTCAGTTAGTGATTTGTATAATCATACACATATTGAAAGATATGATAAATCTCTTGACCCATGTATTTTCATGAGTAATTGCAAGATTGGATAGGAGAAAGTGATTTTAAAGACATAAAATTGATTTTGACATGATCGAGGTTTTCAATTAAAATTAATTTTAAGGTTGGAATTAATTTTAATTTGAAGTTGTGATCTATAGTTTTTGTGTCCTAAAGCATTTTCCCCTCAAATGTAGGTTGTAGATACATTTATCCTCAATCCATTTGTCCAATCATCCAATAGTTTTTGTTACCTTAAAATCACTTTTTCTAAAACTAATATTACAAAATAATTCAATCAAAATGTCACACGTATGAAAGTTCTTAGCCTTCTAGCTAGGTCAAATTTTATTTGTCAAAACTTAGATGACTCAGAAATGCCAACTTTTTTAGTTGATGCACCTAAAAATTGTCAAAACATATTTTCAATGTTACCATAATAACTTGTCATTTCCTTTTAATTATTTACAGAAATCTTTCTTTTTGTGAACTTAGATGACTCAGGGTATGACAAATCAAATAGAATATTGCAGATCATATTTGTTATAATTATCAACTCTTTTATCCGAATGCTACTAATTACTCCAGTTATGCTCTAACTTTACAGCTCACTTGACCAAGAATTTCTGTAGGTTCTAGATATAACAGGATGAACTTTAAGGTTGTGCTGACTTTTTTGTCTCTATAAGATGAAAGAATAAGTACACCACTAGTTGGGGAGAAAGTAGTAGCAAATGGATGATGTTGCTTAGTTATAAAGGATGCACACATTGTTAATATTTTTATTTTATTTTATTTAAGGCTGCACAATTTTAGTTAATTGAGAATTATGCATTATAAGAATTTATTTTATTTACTGTTTTCTTTGTGTAGGTGAAGCTGAGGGGAGAAGAGTATATTAGGAAGACTCGTGGGCAATGGATCTGATTCCTAACCATCTTCCTTTGAATATTTTATGAGAATATGTATGAGTTTGAGTTATGATGCCCTTTACTGCAACATTAAGAAAACTCAATATAGAATATTTAGTTATGAGAATATGTATGAGTTTGAGTTATGAGTTTTTTTTTTTTTTTTGACAACAATAAAGAATATTTAGTGAAACATACATATAGGTAACAAATAATTTTGGAAGTAGAAGAAATAAGATAGCTCTGTGGGAGACCTTAGTAGATCTCCTATCATGGGCGAATTACAAAATTTTATTTTAGCTGTTTGATATTGAAGATCTTATCATATGATATCAACACATGATAGAGTATATATTTAGTAATTATGTTGAGTGGAGTAATTAGTCCGTGCAATTGTGCTTAAAGAAACTTAAACCAACTTCTACGAATGAGTCTTAGCTTCATAAGACTTGCTACCAAATATGTATATCACTCGGAAGATAATTAAAGTAGTAATTAAAGTAGCACCAGTAAAGAAGAGATTATGCATTAAGCTATCTCTCATTATGTCATACAAATCTTCAATATTAAAATAATAAAATCTAATATGATATAGTTATTAACGAAACTCATGCAATGTAATTTTTTTAGTGCTAGGTCAAGGAGAAACTTAGTAATTTATTAAGTATCATCGTTAAAAAAATTATAAATGAGTGAAGTCCTCACATATAACCCGTTTAAATATTAAAAAATGAATTTTTGATTGAGATATTTTTAAAATGAAACTACAAAACACTCTATCATATTAGTAACGGGTTAGAAAAAGATGTGGCTATCCTATTTTCTTTGTATTCTCTCTACTTGTTATCTACCATATTCTCATTCCCTCAATCTTTTCTCTATTATTTCCATTATTATACTATTATTTTCTCATTGGTGAGTTTAGAGACATATTATTGGTTTGAATAAATAATTCAAATATTATGGTTTGACAAATAAGAATAAAATAAGATTTTTATTATTGTGTCCAGTGTTTTTCCTAATATTGGTTCTATTATAGTGAAATTATTCCTATTGTAATGAGATTTAACTTATTTTATACTTTATTATTTAAATAATATTATGAATATGATAAAATAATAATAAAATAAGTTTTAAAATATCTTTATTGTGTCTAATGCTCATCATAATATTGACCCTTAAATTTACTTATACAATTTTCATGCAAATCACTTTGCCACATCAAATTCCTTCAACGAGCTCATCTCTCCATAAAATCCACTTAGATAGCCTAAGTGGAGATGCTCTTACCATCACTAACCCAATATTCCTATCTGCATATATTTTTAAATGGAAATGATTAATTCAGCGACAAAGTTCAACCCGATAGTTTCCCAAAAGCAATTTTAGTGTTATTTAATTCCATGTTTGACCAAAATATGCACCCACGACTCCTTGATTTCCGGCCAGAGCAAATTGTTATTGGACGGCGGCAATTTGAGACACATTCGCGATATAACTGCTCGGGATAAATTGCAGTCCTTGTTTTTAAAAGGGTTAAAAATGAAGTTTGAGTTTCATTTAAGATTTTATACTCTCAGTACGTAGGTACTCATTAAGCTATGTTACTCTTGCACTTGCATAGAAGATCTAGCTTTGCTTCGTTTGGAAGATTTTAATCTCATAAGGAAGTGTGTATGTACATGCATAGAGTACAATCTTTGCTTAACTTAAGTTCCATTTCAACCTCAATGCTTCTAATTGGATCAAAGTTGACATCACTCTTTATCTGTTAACAAAATTGACGAGAAAATGTTTGGTCCATGTCAGCAAGGCATACAAGACTCGGTAAAGAATAAGACAAGGGGAAGGTACAGCTAGCAAGAGCATGTGCATTATGAAACTTTATCAAATTCCTTGCCCTGTTATATGGAATTGTTTTCTACTTTAGTTAGAGGTTACCACTCCACTGCTCCTTGCTCTCAAGTAAAGTAAGGGACACTTGTACATGTATATGCAATTAATTAACGCCATTCCCTTTGCCCCTACTAAATTTATTTTATCAAAATTTGCTTCAAGACCAAATAAATACCACATAATATACCTACCTCTTTATACTCTTGGTTAGGTGGTTATTTACCCTGTTTGATTATACGAGAATGAGAATAATTTTCATATGGATTGGATACATTGTGTAATACAAGTTCAATTCATGCAATGAACACATATTTTTATTTTAATAAAAATCCTTCAAATTTTCTATATAGAAAACTAAATAGAAATGAAAGACGAGCGGACAATAGACAATGTTACTACCTGTTTTTGGATTATAAAACCAATCCTCTTAAAAACAATATATATGGGTCTAGGAAACACAACATTGTTATAGCTGACACTTGAACTCTTTGTAGAATATCAACAACCTCTGATACTGGGAAGCCAAAATTGTCAAATGAAAATAGTATAAAACACGTTGATTGTCAGAACACATTTTCTCATCTTTGACCACTTTGCTTGAAGCGGCGCCTTTGAATGTTGTTTGTCCCATAGTAAAAGCCCAATCCCAAATCCCACAAGTAAGAAAACCCTAGTTAAGTCCACACATGCATGTTTCACTTTTACTCACTCGTACACCATAACATCTGTTGGCCTAACTGTCAATACTCCTTATTGTGAATCGGTCAAGAAGTTCACAAACACCTCCTTCTTCACATATACTCCCACCTGCCTAAATATATCAAAAAGCACATCCCTAACAAAGTCATTATTGTATTGAAGTTGAAAAACTCCCTACAATGAATCGCGTGCTCCATAAAGGTATATATTTAGGCATGCCGCACAACACACATAACACACCTCATCAATAAGAAATAACGAATTCATGAGACGATATATGAGGATGGTATGATACTTTACTAGTGACATATGTTGCTATAACCCATAAGTCGGGATAACTAGAAGAAAATTTTGAGCATGTGTTACTTGCAAACATTCAAAAATTGTTTTCTGTCTTATGGTCATGTCAAACTTTACTTTCATATCTGAACACTTTTACCAAAAAGGAAACTTGCCAAAACATGTCCTTGCTAATAAAGTTGTTAAACTCAAAATCTGAAACTGTACCACCGAGACCATCCAAGACACTATCAAAATCAGCGTCCATACTACTTATCCCACTATTTCTCAATATATGCTTATGTAACACACAATATTGTACAATGGAAGCCACAAAAGCATACGATAAAGCCTCTATTGTCAAGTATAAACCCAACCCCTTAACCCTAATAGTAAAAAAGCAGCCCTTCATTCAAGGCGCCTTCCACCAACCATGTTATCTTCAACCGCTTCTCCCAACTCTTTATCAAATAACTTAGTCCCTCCTCCATGTGAATTAGTTGGTATTTCACAACAAGACTCACACATATTAATTATGAAGAAGATAAATATTTCAAATTTAATTTACGCCCCAACATATCAAACATCGTCGTAATATTTTATCATCTAAATTTCACTTGCTAAACAAATGTTTGTTTAATTTGATTATTAAGGATATAATTAAGGGTCATGCTAATCAGTTTCCTTAAAAATAACATTTTTTTTAAACTTTTGAAACATTGATGGTTGAATTTCCAATATAAAACCACTATATTTGATTCCTAGGAGCATCCATAATAGATACCTTCAATTTTAAGGTCTTAAACGGGTCTCACATGTACACATCACTTTTTTATAATTTTTTTATAATAGTACTTAACAAGTACTCAACCACTCTAACAAAATGTCTAAATGTATCCCACCGATAACTCTTTATTATTTACATTTCAACAATAACATATTATTTATTTAAAACACAATTATCTATTTTATAATATTAAATTGATTAAAATGTAAAGTTACAAAATTTATATCAACCTTAGTTTATTAAAAAATTGAAAAATAATTAAAGTTTGAAATATAATTAGCAATAATTTTGCCAAATATTAAGAATTACAAATTATTTAAAATGATGATAAAATTACATAATTAAAACAATAACTAATTTTCTAAAATCTAAAGCCAACGTAGTAACATTCTGGAAGTTAATCAATATAATATGGTCACATAGAACTAGAATGAAAAGCCAACGGTAAGAAAGCCAACGGTCATAAATAAATAATAACTTAAAAAACCAACGGTAAATTGCAATTTAAAAACAATAAAAACAACCCAACAATGACTATTTTAATAAAAAGTGGTATGAGGTATACTTAAGAATGAGTTTTAAGTAAGACTCTGAATTTTAAGAGACTTCAAATTTTTTCTCTATTAAGGTATTATGTCTTCAATGGTGAAGACCTCGCCATTTAGGATGGTCTAAAAATCAACGATTTTTTTTCTTCAAATTATCAAAAGAAAGGTAGAAAAAAAAAGATAATAAATGCTTTAAATAAATAGGTTTCACTATTATTAATTATTGTATGTTCTTTTTAAAAAAAAATTGTGTCTCTATCCTTTTAAATAAAGGAAATAGAGAGAATTGTAAATAGAGATGATCTCAACTCTTAAAAAGAAGAAAATTACAAGGAGATTAATATTAAAAGAAAAAAAAAAAAAAGGAAAAGAAAAAGGAAAAAAAAAAAAAAAAAAAAATAAAAAAAAAAAAAAAATAAAAAGAAAAAAAAAAAAAAAAAAAAAAAAAAAAAAGGAAAAGGAAAAGGAAAGAAGTGTCACAACAATTATGAAAGAGTAGGAAGAAAACTATTGGCTGTCGGCAATATCGTCCATAAGCGAAGCCCCTAGACTGTTACCACACGTGTCATTCTCTCCGTGACTTTGATCTTCCTATTGTGTCACAGTCAGGTGTGACTTATAATAATTTCCGCACCTCCCTAATTATTATTCTCTTTTTCCTCTTCACCCAATATTTTCGTATCCATCCTTTACTTTCCAATTCATAGTTTGTTAAGACAAATCCCAATTTTCTCAATCAACCAAATTTAGGGTTCACCATTTTTCAATTTCCTTATCCCTCTCCCTACTAATTTTCTGAATCATGATCTTATTTTCCCGGGAAAATCCCTCTTTCTTTTTTATCAATCAATCCCTTCTTTTTCCTTGTTCAATTTCTTGTACAATTCCGATTTCTTAGGTTTTCATAATCGAATCCGTGATCCCCGAATTTCAATTTGGGAAATATTCGATTTTTTTTTTCTGTTTTGGGTTTGTAAATTTTGTTGTAATTATTTTGGTAATTGCAATAACTGATTATTATTTGTGAATTAGGTTATTGTGAATTTGTAATTGAGTATCTGATTTAGAAGTGAGTTATGCATATAGAGGAATTGAAGGGAGGTGAGGTGGTGGAAGGTGGAGAGGAAGGAAAATGGAGTTTTGTTGGTTCTGATACGAAAAGGGTTTTGGTTGGAGCAGGCGCTCGAGCGCTATTTTATCCCACGCTTGTTTATAATGTTGTTAGGAATAGGCTTCAGGCTGAATTTCGATGGTGGGATAAGATTGATGAGGTATAGTTTCATATGTTTGAGTTTTGCCATGAATTTGTGTGATGTTGATTGGTATTGATATTGCTTTTTGTTCTTTTTTTTTATTTTATTAAGTGGATGCATGATTGTTACGTGTTTTTATCGCGTATCAGTGTCGTTTCTCTTGGATTTGTTTGTTTGTTTCAGTGAATGCACCCTTGAATTTATGTGTGGTATTATGTACATATAGAGGGAAAATTGCTTGCAAATGTAGGGTTTGAATGTTATTTTTTATTATACCATTGATTGAATATGTGTGCTGCAATTTAACCCTCTTCCATTTTGCGGATTTATTGATCAAATATGTGGTCACCAGAATACAATGCAAAAAAGGTGCTTTGAGTGAGCTGATAATGCATCAGTTGTGGAATGGAGAAGAATTATAAAGGACTATCATGAATGATTAAATGCTTACATGATAAAAAAGAAAGATCTATGTTTTATTTGATTACACTTTTGATTTTTTTTTTGTTGGTATTTTAATCCTTTTCTCTAAGTGAAGGTTTTCTTTTCATTGTTTAAAGCTACGGTTTACTTTTGACCAAGAACTTTCAGACCCAATTTGCATTGGTTTAGAACACTAATTGTTGGCTATAGAATTGGAAGGAATTTCTCTTTGGATGAAAGGATTTGCCAATCCCATTACAGTTTTTCAATATACCAAAATATGATTTTTTTGATGAATTCAGTTCTTAAATTAATATGATTCAAACATGTTTCATACAATATCTCATTTTTAAACAGAATGAATTATTCTAGTTTTGAAATTTTGAACACTTGTGTTTGTAATGCAAGATTTATTTGGGTTTTAAATGGAAACAGAAATTCTAATTTACTCTGTGGCATGTTGATCTATAACTTTAAATATATGATGATTTGTTCTACGATTAAAATTCTACCGATTATTTTCTACCTTTCTGTATTTTGCAATCAGTGATGGCTTTGCTGCATGATCTTCTAATAGTTAATTTTAAATTCATTTATTGGTCAACAATAAACACCTGCTTCATATATGAAAGGATGTTTGGTTCATTTTGTTGCTATCATCTATTTGTTATCCATGTCCATACATGGTTTATTTTTGTCCCCAGTGACATTATCATTAATGAAGAAAGGGGTTTTGTGCCGGTATTGGATACATATGTTCTTATAGTATTCTATTGTGTCTCGTTCATGCATGTTTTTATTTGATTATGTTTGGAAATTGTCTTCTATTGTATGGGAATTAGGGTTCTCTTGAATCTGATCCTCTTGATTTTCAGTTCATATTGTTAGGTGCTGTTCCATTTCCTATTGATGTTCCTCGCTTGAAGGATCTTGGTGTTCGTGGGGTCATCACATTGAATGAGCCATATGAGACTTTAGTTCCAACCACATTATATCATGTGAGTATTCAACATATCCCTGGTTTTGGCTGTTTTAGTATTTTGAGGGGTTGATTTAGAATCTTAGATTATTGTTTATCACCTGCTTTCTAGCTTAATACTTTTGGGATACAAGATTTGCTTTATTTCCTAAAGGATGGGTGTTGTGATATGTTCTCTCTCCCTCTTTCTGCCGGGATGCTCTTGTGCCTCAAGAAAAGTGATGGAAGAAACAATACCTATTTATGTAGCTAATTAGGAAAATTGGGTTTCTCTAGGTATTATGCATATTCTATCGACATAGGCATATTGACCTGGGGTTGTTATAGCATCTTAAGTGTTTTCGTGCTAAATTTCATGTGTTCTTTAACATGCTCAGTGTCTTAGTTTCTTGTTTAAACTTGGCAGGCTCATGGAATTGATCATCTGGTGATTCCTACTAGAGATTACTGTTTTGCTCCACCACTAAACGACATACGCCGTGCTGTTGACTTCATACACAGTGAGTGCTGTGCAAGTTAATTCATGATAATTCATAATGTTGGCACACACAAGTTTCTTTCTGTCTATGGAGAAAATGATAACTGATGACTAAACTCTGTAAAATGTTGCATAGTTGTTAACCTAATTCGATCTAGTGTGTTTGATGTTTCCTTATCTACTTTGTACACTGCATTTTATACTCTTGGGCTCGACTTCTTTCCGTCATCCTCCTCCTGTGTGAAGCTAATAATAATCATAGAAGTCAGAAAAAATCTACGCAGAAGTAGTAAAATGCATCTACTGGTAGGCTTATAATAGCAACATTCTCATTAAAATTTAGCTATTATGCTCAATTGTAACTGTATTTACCTACCCTTGAAATCTTTCCATCTCCCATTTCCGGGCAAAACTAATAATTGAACTAAAAAAAATCCATAATGAGTATGTGGAAGTTATAAAATTCATCTACAGGCAGGCTGCACTCATTATAATTTAAGTTATTATACACTTGTTTGTAATTATTTTGACTTTTTATTCGGTTGTTTTGATGAAGAAAATGCATTGTCTGGACGCACTACATATGTCCACTGCAAAGCTGGACGAGGCCGCAGCACAACTATTGTTATTTGTTATCTGGTTGGTTCCCAAACTTAAGAAGGGAGTAGAAAGATCAAAATAGGGAAATTGTTCTTACATTATGATCTTTTTGGTGTAGGTGCACCACAAACTGATGTCACCTGATGCTGCATATGAATATGTGAAGTCAATTCGCCCAAGGGTGCTTCTAGCTTCTGCTCAGTGGCAAGTAAGTGTGAAACTTG
>Ga0228710_1003835_pt1 | contig 23851 bp, 8 predicted proteins | sample MedpolnodulmetaG_FD_177995 | JGI IMG/M metagenome (GOLD analysis project Ga0228710, IMG submission 177995) | Root nodule microbial communities from Medicago polymorpha collected in Santa Monica, California, United States - pink nodules | ecosystem: Host-associated > Plants > Roots > Nodule...
GATCAAGGGCTCTATTTATAAGCTTTCCCATCTGCATCAACTCGCCTCGCGAGTTCTTCTGCTCGCCATGGCGAGTTGAGGTTTCTTCCCCATTGGGTTTGTGCCACGTCATCCTGGGGAGTTTTAATCGCCCTTGCTCGCCTCCCAAGTAACTTCACTCGCCATGGCGAGCAAACATGTGCTTCTGCCTATTTTCTTCCTTTGGTAACTCGCCATGGCGAGTTGAGTGCGAGCTGGTGGCGAGCAAACATGCCTCTCTGCCTATTTTTCCCTTTGTTAACTCGCCATGTCGAGTTGATCTACTTGGGAGGCGAGCAAACATGTTGTTCTGCCTGTTTTTGGCCTTGTTGCACTTTGTTGCTTGTTTTCCATCTTTGCTCAGTGCCTTGAGTAACTTTCCTGCAAAATTAGGTAGAGTAAGATAGGTAAAGCATAAAACGATTAAAATCAATTATCTCTCAGCTTTTTCCTTAATAACTTGCAAAACTAGTCACAAAAGTGCTATAAATCTTCATTAGAATTACTACTTCCTGGCACTTATCACAATTCAAAACAGAAATGTGTGAAAAGACGCAAGAACGCGAAACAGGAAATGTTGTCACTGTGCAATTTCGCTAATAGCGAATTTCTGGCCGTTAGCGAAAATGTTCCAGACAGAATTCGCAAATAGCGAGTTTCTAGCGAGTTTTCCCCTCTTGTTACGGTTTTTACACCATTTTTCACCCAAAAACCCAAATTTTGATCCCCCAACATCCAAATTTGTTCCTAAAGGTTGTTTATAGGTTTATGTACATAAAAGACACTCAAAACTATATAGAACTTGAAATCAAAACATCATTTCAACACGATTCAACAATTTTAACAATGTTTCACCAAAACTCTCAACAACCACTCTATTCACACCATAATTCCATAATTATGAAAACTCATGGTATCAATTCATCAACAACACATCTCATAACAACAACAACAACAACAATTAACTATGAATTCATCAACAATTCAACAACAACAACATCATTCTTCATCAATTTTGAACAAAACACAAAGTATATCTATATATACATTTCAAGCATGCAAATTCAACATCAACAACACAATTATCATCAAATTCACATACTTAAACATTACATCAAAACATAAGCACGAATTTCACCAATTAAAATCACAATAATCAATTTTTACAAATAAGGCTTTATGGGTAGAAGTAGAAAAGAGATTATACAAAAAATTATGAATGAAAACTAGCCCCCTTACCTCAAACCTTCACAAATCTAAGCTAGTGCTTCACTTTAACTCCAAACCTTTGAGTCTCTACCCTCTTATTGCTCTCCAAGTTCTTCTCTCTTCAAAACTCTTTTTTCTCTTCCTCTAGCTCTTTCTCTCTCTACCTCTCTCCAAAACTTTTGTGAAAATGAACAAATGATTCTAAGTGACCTAATTTCCTCAATGACTTAGGTTTAAATAGGCTCACCGCTATTGAGCTTAACCCTTTATGTATTAATGAGCTCAAAACACTCATTAACCAATTTACAACGTTTCTACCCACTTACGGTTAAAAGTTATCGAATAGTTACCGGCTCTTAACTAATTACCACAACCGACTAGTAACTTAGTAAAATAATGGTTCTCACTTAAACACTAAAAATAGCCCTCACCATGAAATTACTAATTTACCCTTGTTCGCAAAATGACCAAAATACCCTTAAGTCTAAAATGACTATAATACCATTCTAACACCGAAATTCACTAATCCCAACCAAAATACACACAGAGACAATTAATCACATACAAACACATATTAAAAACAATTAAAATAAATCTAGTGAAAATTGGGCTGTTTGAACATGTTTGAATAATATAATCTGCAACGATGTACAATCTAGTTCAAACTACTTAAGCATCCAGAAAGGAAAAAAAAAATTACGGAACATAAGATCGAAAAAATGCGACCTTGCCTTATGTTTGGTGGTTGGCAACACTTGAAATGTGATAAATAAGATAAACAAAACTTCAAAAATCACACAATGTATGGTGGTTCAGATTTTGGATGGTTTAAGAGAAATTTGGGGCAAAATCTGTACCTAATGAAATGAGGAAGGGGCTCTAGTTTTGCTCATATATAGATATGGTTCATATTATATAATTTAGACCGTGTCTTTTTGGTTCAAATTATATATCTCAAACGGAGGCAAAAACAGAAATACGGAGGATCAGTGTCGGAGCCCTTCATGGGCTAGGATGGGCCACGGCCCACCCGGAAAAATTAAAAAATAAACGACTATAGGTCTATTTTGCGAGATTTTATACAATTTTGTGTCGGTTTTAGGTTTCAGTTGATCCAAATTCCCGCAAAGTGGTGTAGTGGCCCACCCGAAAAATTTAAAATAATTCAATAATAGGTCTATTTTGCGAGACTTTAAACAATTTTTCAACGATTATAGTTTTTTGCGATTTCAAAAGTGGCATACGTGATTCTTCTGATGCTTATACTTGACATGTTAGCGGAGACTTTTAGACCTTCGAATTTGCACGGGTTTCAAATCTCCAGCATATTGTCATGTCAACTGAAAATTCTCTCAGTTAACCGTCGTAATGTACAAAAAAATGTTTCAAAATTTATAGTAATTGTTAAATACGTAATTATTTAAGTATTCATCCTAACTTTATAGTCAAATTCCGTCATTTCAACTTTGTACTTAATGCTTATTATAATTTTCATTTGTGTTTATATATTATAATTAATTTTAGTGGTCCACCCAAGCTTTTTTCTTTGGCTCCGCCACTACGGAGAATGCACGAGAACTATGGAGAATGTAAGAGAAAACCTCTAGTAATTTATTGTAGAATTCTAAAATGAAGGTAAATGTCCAACTACATAAGAGTTTAGAGAAGTTTACCTCATACCCTTGAATTTTTTAGCCCCACAAATTACGTGAAGTGCCTAACTTATCTAGTTATCTTCGTCTTAATAAATAAATTAGAATTGTGTAGTTATATAGTCAAAGTTCGAGGATATGAGCATAACTCTCTAAACTTGAGGTATTTTATTGACAGTTATCTTCATTAGTTTAATAACAAATATACAAAGTTGAGTCGTGAATTGTTTATTTGTTTAACAAACTTAGATATAAGAGATTTATCTTTAGCATTTTCAAATACAAAGTTGATTAATTTGACTCAATTTTATTCAACACAATTTTACTTTTTGGAAGTTAAGGAACCACTTAACAATAAACTTGAAGACTATATCAAGAATATTTGTTGTAGTGAACAATTTTCAGATTTAGATGAGATTGGTAATCTTTGAGGAATGTTGGTGGAAACTATACAATTTATTACTCATCCAATCAAGAGCAGTTTTAGGATTAAGTTTTTGGTATGGCTAAAATAATCTATCTACTACAAATAGAGAAGATCAAAAAATATCTTTGAAGGACGGAGTAGAAGTGTCGCGTCATTTTCAGAGATCAAAGCTATTTGGTTAGCGTTTGACTCACTATTTAATTCATGACTTGAACTTTTATTTTTTAAAGAAAATGGAAAAAAGTTCAAATACCATGTTTTAAAGATTAGGGGTTCGGGGGTTGGTTATATTTATGGAAGGTATTAGCACCCTAAATATTCGTAGTACTCTACAAGAACCTCTTGGTTTTATTTAACTTTTGTGCTATAACTTGCTTGCTTTTGAAAATGGAATTAAATGGTGATTAAAAGAAAAAGAACATTTTATTTACATTTTTTATTGATTTGGAAGGACGAGTGTCCTTTGCCTACATACCCGTGAGGGATCAAAACCTCATAGTTCCGGGTAGAAATACCGTTTGATTTTTTTTTTTTTTTTTTTTTTTTTTAATTTTGAAAAAAGTTTAAAATAAAAAGTCAAGTGGCAAAATGAATTGGTTTGTATTTTTTATATTAAAAGAAAATGACTCAAAATATTGTTAAGTTGATTGAAATTTGATTAAGAAAATAATGAAAAAGGGAGTCACTTGATTTTGGATCAAGGTTTATTATAAAAATATTTTTGGTGATTTGAGATTATTTGCAATGTTTTTGTTCTTTTTTGATTAACAATTAAAACCTAAAAATAATTAACGTGACAAGAAAAATAAAACCTAATGTATTATCCAACAATATGCTCACTTTAACATTTGTTATACCGATTGATTTAGTTGCTCCTTTAAATATCAATGGTAGTTTTTATAACACGGTAATATCAAACAAAATAACAGGGCATATCATTATAAAGTAATTTTCTGCATTCGGGACAGGTTTGAGTATGGGTTCGGGGTGGGTACCTATATGCCCATTACCTGTCCCATACCCGTGTTTTGAAATTGAGGAAAACCCAAACCCATACCCAAACCCAGTCAAAACAGAGAAAACCCGTCAAATTGGGTTTGGTTCGGGCGGGTAACCATATGTATGGGTTTTATTGCCATGCCTAATTGAAATTGGATTGGATTTATTATTTATTTTTTTTTGCAAATTTGTTCGCAGACGGGGATATGGAAGAAGCTAAATAGAATGATGAAGAAATGGAAAAAAAATTGGTTGATGAAGATTTATGGTTTTTCAGGATATTTTTTAATTTTTTTTATAAATGTTGGTGAAGATGATATGAAGATGATGAAGAAGTTGAGGGGAAAAGATGAAGAAAAGGAAAATAAAAGTTACGTGGTGGTACATCATAAGATAAAATAGACCTGCCTAAGCTAATGGTTCTCTTTTAAAAAAAGAAATCAAACGGTTTAAATTAAAATAATTAATAGGATCTATGGTGGACCACTCTTAAGGTTGGTTCACCATAGACATTTGGGGTTAAACTTAACAAACAAGGATTTATTTGGCAAATGGAGAAAAAAACGAGGGACTAAAACGTGAGTTTTATTAATTGTAGGATCAAAATGAAAACTTGAAATTGTTTAGGAGATCAATTGATCAATTGTAGTTTCTGAATTTGTCTATTTACAAAAGTTACATTTTATGGCTTTTGCAAAAACACTTTAGCTCACTATGATCTAGGCAAATCTAACACATACTTTCAAGGAAGCACACTATTATGGCTAATTAGCTCATTCTCATGTTACCCATAATACTTGTTGAGTGAGAGAAGTTGCCTGTGTTTTGTGGGACATCCGCAGCACAAGGGCGCAGGTCTTGGGGCGTACTTGCATTGCATTTATCGGATCTATCAAGTTACTTTTCATTTTTGTCTTACCTATCTAAAATATTAACAATAGAAAACTATACATTATTCATAGTTTGAAATCATGACTTATAAAAACTAGTTGTTTTAATCCGTGCTCACAAAATTACGTACTAAATTTATGTAAAAATTTGGTAAATGAAGTAAAAAAAGGTGTGTGAACGTTTGACATGCATATGTTCACTTTGTTTTATATGTGTGAAATCAAGATCTCTTGATAACAAGTTTTACTATTCTGATTACTAAATTGAAGATTTTCAGTGATTGATAAAATATTTGTCAAAGAAAAATGAGTATTAATTTTGGTCAACGGTTTCTCTGTTTTCCTTACAAATACTCCTAGGAGTATGATATAGGGATCTAAACTTTGCACAAACCTAAAAACCGCGGATGGAAGGTTGGGGACTAAAAATGGATTACTTTCCCGATCTCTTGATGTTGGGAATTTTTTTCTTGATGTTGACAGTAAAAGTTAGTAACATCTTCTTTATCATATAAAATGTTATTAAGGTTTAAAAAAAAAAAGAGTTACTGGTCTCGCTAACTAGTGTCCTTAAGACAATGGTTAAGGAAACTATAAATATAAAATTTGTCTTGAAAATATAAGTTTTGATTTTTGATTAAGTAATAATTACATCATTTTTTTTATAAAAAGTTACTTGTTTTAATTACTTAACCAATGCCCTTAGGGCATTGTTTATTGTTTAACATTCTCCAAAAGTTATTTAAGGTTAATCCCATTTCTAATACAAAGACATCGTAGGGTTAACAACACTCTCTTTTTAACACTCTTTCCAACACTAAGAGCACTTGTTAGAGCACATTCAATGGTGAACTCCACCCATTGTTATTTTGTGGGTTCCACTGTGTCAAATCATCTTGAAGCAACTCCTCTGGTAATCTATAAATTACTCATATCGAATCCCACAAATTTAAGTCACACATTAATATTTTATTCCTTCTATTGTTATTTTAATCAAAATTACTGTTGCTTCATGAAGTAACCATTATTACACATGTTGGCCACCACCATCCATAACTTTGGCAAAATAACCCACCTTCTGCACCTCGCAAACCATTACAAAGTATCAGCCATCGGAGTTTTTCTTAGCATTTTTTCTTTTGGATCTTGTTAGCAAGTGTCTTAAGACCATCTCCAATAGAAGGGTCTTAACCATTTAAGGCCCAATACCTATTAGGTACCTCATTGGCGAAAATCATTTTCAGGGTCTTATATGATCATGGGTATTACTTAAGACCCCCAATCTTAAGCGGGATCCTCACTCTTTTAATATTAAAAAATTGAAATGTAATAATATAAAGTTATTGATAGCTTATTAGTGGGTCCCATTTAAGATTTTTTGTGAGATGCTGGATTGGAGGGATTGAATACTTATTAAGTACTATTATTAAAAAATTATAAATAAGATATATGTACATGTGAGACTCATTTAAGTACCTAAAAGTGGATGTCTCCATTGTGGATGCTTCAAAGCATTGTTTTAGGAACCCAAAAAAAAAAGTTTGTCTTGAAAATACAAGTCAAACATATATAAAAGTCATAATTACACAATATTCAATGTAAAAGTTACTAATTTTGAATGCTTAAGGCATTTGTTAGCATTTTCCCTTTCTTATTAGCTTAAATTAAGGTGGGTCTTACACAATCGAAATGAGTTCAGCTTAAAGTGGTGTGTCATACATTTATTTCATTCAATTAGAGAATGAATCTTGAAGAGGATGTTGAAAAGAGAGCGTCTCTAAAATAAGTTTCCTTTATTTAAATAGTTAGATGTATTTTTTAGGCTTAATTGTATGTTTGATCCCTTGCGTTTATTTTAGGTTTCAAATTAGTCCCTTATGTTTTAAAAATTTAAGTTGGTTCCTTACGTTTTAAAAGTTTCAAGTTGGTCTAAAACGTTACTCACGTTGAAATAAGTTAGTCCCTTCAGCGACATGATATTGAGTTTAATAATACAAAAAAATGTTTAAAAATTGATTTTTTAAATAAGTTAAATTTCATCACTAATATTCTCAACCCGAATCTCTAAACGATCAAGTGACGGAAGAGACTAAATTAAAACTTTTAAAGCAAAAGGATCAACTTGAATTTATGAGCACCTAAGCCTAGAAAAAGGGAGTTAACATATAATACTGATCAAAGAGTAGAAACAATATTAGCAAAATAAAATTATCTGACATGATCAGGACAAGGCTTGAAAACACTCGTTCTGAATCACCATTGAATCCCTTATCAGTACAAGAGTTTGTTTCACAATAAATATGACAAATTTTGACTTCCAAAGTCAAATTAAAGAAGTTGCAAATTCTTTGCACTAACATCTATATCCATCATAAAACTTTTTTTTAATGCTAAATATTAGTAGTCATCCATCATACTCCTTATCTTTACTTTGAAATTTGAATACTATCATCCGTAGAAGCTTTAGAATCCACAGAAGCTCAACATAATTAACTAAAGCCTCTGTTCCTGACCAACTTCAAGCTTTCAAAAAATGTCCCACACTTCGCAGTATGGGCATTGCAATCCCCAATTCTCTTGGAGAAACTTCCTAACCACTCCTACCAGCACCCAAAGTCATACCACCATAACCGCCCTCAATTCTGCGAGTTTTTGTGCGTCTTGCATGAACTCGACGTAAATAATATCTGTCATTTAAAAAAAAGTAAAAAAGGTTAAGTAATACTTTTTAGGTTCATATAGGAAGTGACAAACAAACACTATTAAAACTTACATATATTAATACAGTTGCGATGTCCCATAACCTAGGTGAAAATGTCCAACATAACATTATCGACATTGTTAATTGAGATATATATTAAAAAAAAAATAATTTATATTTTATATATATATATATATATATATATATATATATATATATATATTATACATAAGGGTATATATTTAGATTCAAATGTGAATATTTGGTTTTACTAATATCGAGAGTATTGGTTTAAGGTTAATTTTGATACTCCAAAGTTTCTACATTTGAGTACCAAAAATGTTAAATTGTGGCTTAAGGGAAAATGTTAAGAAATTTAATATAAAAATATTCTCATAAAAGATATGCGTTTAATTTCTAAAAAGCATAAAAATCATGTTTTTCATACAAAATTTCTAATTGAAGGTTCCTTAACATCTGTCTTTAGGCTGCACGACTCTTTTAATATTCCAAAAGTGAATTGCTTATAAGTTTCCTATAGGCCATATTGAAGTTCATCAAACCCATGATTCGCACATATTTTGTAACTTTGTAACTCAAATGTATTTTTTTTTTTAAATAATATTTCGTAACTCAAATGTTGTTAATGATATATGTATCTTGGATAGTCTTTGTAGTGACGATGATGACAAGGTTCATCCTTGAAATGTTCAAAAAGAAAACAAAAAAGTGAAAAAACTAGAGCACAAAGATGTTAATAGAGTGAGTAAATAGGTGAGCAACTAATGAAAGGTAAAGTTCATAAAAAAAAAATTGAAAGGTGTGTGCGCATACAATTTTTTCATTAATAAAAAAGTATTTCTTTTTTTAAAAGAAAAAAAGTACTTCTAAATTTGTACAAAATTAACTTAAAAGAGATTTATATAATTAGATAACGAGTAAAAACATAATTAAACTATGGCATTTAAGAAAAGTAAACATAACTACGGATCCTCTTTTGAATTTTGATATTTTTTTTTTACTTTAATTTAGAGGTATTTACAAGGAGGAGACAAAGGATATATAGTCGTGTAGATTTGTCTTACTCTATTATTTGGTAGGGTTCCTGAACTACAAGGTTTTTCAAAGTAACTCATCTGCATGCCATTTTTTTTTGTTTTTTTGGTTACTCATGCCATTTTGTTTGATGTTTAACATATTTATCCTATCTTCTCTAAAAAAAAAGAATTTCATCTATATTATAAAAGCGGCAATCATACATAATTTAGGAAAATTATCAATGGACACCCATATACACAATATGAGAGAAATAAATGAATAGAAGATGATAAACATATGAATAAGAAGATTTTTTTTCCTGGGGTTTTTGGAGTAAAGAAGGAGGGGTTGATAAAGATGTTCATCAATTTTTTGGGTTTAATTTTTTTAATTAAAAAATTAAAAAAAGAAAACTATCATACATGGCGTGACAATCATCATTTTTTGAATAAAATAGTGAGAAAAAAAATGATTTGTTCGTGCACGTTTTGAAAGATAAAGAACTTAAATAAAAATAAAAATAAATTATTAAAGTGTTGCAACTAAATAAGATACATGACCTCAAAGTAATTTTGTTTAGTAATAAAATACATTTCTAAATATGCTTTTTTTTTATCAGGAGGAAAACAAAACAAAAAAACAAAAGACTAAGCAACTCAATGCCTAAAACCTATACAGGAGTCGGCGAACAAGATAAAATCTAGCCGCGGAGGAGGAGAGGTTCATATCTTCAAGATGTCAGTGTTGTCAGTCTAATATTTAGCTGGTCAATCAGCACATTCTTCGTCTTCCCTCAAGGTGTGGAAATAGAAAATATGCTTTCCTTTTCACAAATTGAAAATACACTAAAAATTTAAAATTAAATTCCTATGCAAAAAATCATCAAAATCAAGTTCTCCACATAATTTGCTACGTCATTTTCATTTAAATAGAGTATATCGTCTCATCTCTTCCATCGTTTCTTCTTCTCTTTCCATCTATTTTTCTTAGCTACCCAAATTCAACCTCATCTTGCTAGTTCTTCAATTTTTGTTAGAAGGGCCAATATTTTCATGTCATGACAAAAAATGAAAGTTGTATACTTTGGCACGATATATAACAATTCTGTTATTCTTACATCATAAGACAAATCAATTATGTATAAGAAGATCCCATCGTAAAAAGAAACATCAAAATACAATTACACTACCTTCATCCGTAAGTAAAATACTACTAAGAAACAAACTTTTTGTACCGAAGAAACTTTTTACTAAATAACGTGGCTGTGTATTATTGGCTACATATAACCCATACTCTCCTCGCTTTATCTGTTTGACGTAAATAAGTGGAGTGTTTGGTGTTTAAACTCAAACCCTACAATTATTTATAAACAATATTAGAAAAAAATTTGAAAAATTATTGAATTGATAAACAATCAAAAATTAATAAATATGACGTTGAAGATAAATTAATTATGTGGTAAATGAAAATGTTTGACAAATAATATTGTTTATTAGCAATTTTAATACTAGCACTAATATTTTAATTCATGTGATTTAATCAATAGAACATTGTATTTATTTTGTATGATTGAGGTAATTCTAAATGCAATTGCAGAGATTAATTCATGAAAGCAGATAAGACTAAAGTGGATGACAAAACTCTCCATCAACAAGCAAGTTATCCTCTCCCTTGGTAGGATGCATATTTAGTTACAAAGTAGATTTTAAAGTAAAAAATAATGTATTTAGTTGATAAAGTTTTTGAAGTAGAAAGGGAAGTAATATTGTGAAAGTGGATTCAATAATTTATGGATCATGAATGGATAAATATCCGATTAATCTACCTTCTTTTCATGGTCCCTACTCTTACACATGTGCTTCTTCTATATATACCACTTTTCTCATTCATTTGATCACACAATCTTCTTTCTAAACATTCTCATATAACATAAGTCTTATAAGTCCTTACCTCTTTCTTTCTTGAGTATTTTTTTTTTCTCCCTTATTAACCATGCCTACTTCTCTTGATTATGATCTTTCCCAAAAAAACAAGAAAACTCTTGATTTCATAGAGGATATTACAACACATGCAGATGAAATCCAAAAAAAGGTCCTAGCTGAAATTCTCAACCGCAATGCAAATGTTGAATATTTGCAAAGGCATGGTCTCAATGGCCATACAGATAGTGAAACTTTCAAGAAACTTCTCCCTATCATAACCTATGAAGATATTCAAAATGATATTAACCGTATTGCCAATGGTGATACTTCTCCAATCCTCACCTCAAACCCCATATCAAACTTTCTCACTAGGTACCTATAATTATTCTTGAATTATTATTATTATTATTTTTGTTATTTGGTTTTGTTCTAGTTGGAAACATGATTATCTTTCATGACTAAAAAGAAAAAATTAGTGAGGAAAATTTAAAGAAGAAAAACATGGAATTCCTCTATGAATCCATCAATAAATTTAGTGTGAATGAATGAGAGAAGACTTTTATTTTGTCCATCATTAATTTTTGTCACTAATTTTATGTTTTTCTAGTTTTGATTTTTTTTTGTTAGTGTTTCATTTCATTTTATTGTTTTACTCTTATATTTGGATCCTCTACCACCGACGTAGTCAAATCTCAACATGCTATGAGATTTGGTTGAGAATCACTACTAAAACAAATGAAATTAACGACAAAAATATGAAATTTATTTTTGATTTTCTAGCTAAACTTAATTAGTGACTAAGAATTTCATTTTTCCCCTATTTAAATTTCATCACTATACATATATATTTTTTTTAAAAGATACTAATGGGTCCATATCTATAATTATTATGCATATATGGTTCGGTATGCTAACTATATATTAATTGCTTTGTTTTGGTTACTTTTGGTATTGTAGCTCAGGAACATCTGGTGGTGAGAGAAAGTTGATGCCAGCAACAGAAGAAGAACTTGGAAGAAGATATTTACTCTATAGTTATTTAATGCCAATAATGAGTCAATTTATTCCTGACCTAGAAAAAGGTAAAGGAATGTACCTAATGTTCATAAAAAATGAATCAAAAACACCAGGAGGGATCAAAGCTAGTCCAGTTCTAACAAATTATTACAAAAGTTCTCATTTTCTAAATAGACCTTATGATCCATACACAAATTTCACAAGTCCAAATGAAACTGTTCTTTGTCTAGACTCATACCAAAGTATGTATTCACAACTTCTATGTGGTCTTGTTCAAAACAATGAGGTTCTTCGCGTCGGCGCTGTTTTTGCATCCGGTCTCATTCGTGCCATTCGATTCCTTGAAAAAAATTGGCGACTTCTTTGTAATGATATACGATCAGGAACTCTCGATCTCCTTATCACTGATACTTCGGTAAGAGAGGCGGTTATGAAAATTCTTAAACCTAACAAAAATCTTGCTGATTTTGTTGAAGGTGAATGTAACAAAGGTTCTTGGCAAGGTATTATAACTAGGTTGTGGCCTAATACTAAGTATGTTGATGTTATTGTGACAGGAACAATGTCACAGTACATTCCAACTTTGGATTACTATAGTAATGGGTTACCACTTGTTTGTACCATGTATGCATCTAGTGAATGTTACTTTGGTGTTAACCTTAATCCTCTTTCTAAGCCTTGTCACGTTTCTTATACTCTTATCCCCACCATGTGCTACTATGAATTTTTACCTGTTAATAGAAGTAATTGTGAGGTCAATGGATCAATTCCACCGTCAACTACAAAATCTCTTGATGAGAAAAAACATCAAGAGTTGGTGGATCTTGTTGATGTCAAGCTTGGTCAAGAATATGAGCTTGTTGTTACAACTTATGCTGGTGAGTAATTACTTTACTATTGAACTTTTTTGTCTTAATTAATCCTCTAATTTTGGGAGAATGGTAGTGAAATAATTTACTATTGAAAAATGTAATGTAACATAATGTCTTAAGTATATAGTTTAAATATATTCTTAATCCTCCCTCAAAAAAAAAAAAAATTCTTAATCCCTGCAAAAAGAGTTTATACAAAAAAAAAATTTCTTATTAATCCACAACTAAAAAAATTAAGCTAGAATTTGAAATTATTAATAAATGAAATTCTTGTCTAGCTAAATCGTCACTAATTTAAGTGACGAGAGAATTAGATATGGGTTTAATTTTTTTTTTTTTTCCGTCACTAATTGCCGTCGGTAATTTTATTTTATTTTTTAGTTTGTGATCCTTAATATTTGTAGAATCATTTTTATATTCGTCTAAAAATATACTTAGACCATATTTTTCTATATGATTTTAACTTTATAAAAAATATACAATTAAAAGATGGGTTTACTAATGAACATGAGTGTGACAATTACAGGACTTTATAGGTACAAAGTAGGTGATGTATTGAAAGTGACAGGATTCAAGAACAAGGCACCACAATTCAGCTTTGTTTGCAGAAAAAACGTTGTCTTAAGCATAGAATCAGACAAAACAGATGAAGTTGAGTTACAAAACGCAATGAAAAATGCAGTGACACATTTAGCACCATTTGAAGCAGATGTAGCTGAGTACACTAGCTATGCAGACACAACAACAATTCCAGGACACTATGTGTTGTATTGGGAATTGAACCTTAAAGGTTCAACAAAAATTCCACATAGTGTTTATGAAGATTGTTGTTTAACAATTGAGGAATCATTAAACAGTGTTTATCGACAAGGTCGTGTTTCAGATAAATCAATTGGTCCACTTGAGATTAAAATTGTTGAGCAAGGTACATTTGATAAGCTTATGGATTATGCTATTAGTTTGGGGGCATCAATTAATCAATACAAAACTCCTAGGTGTGTGAAATTTGCACCTATGGTGGAGCTTTTGGAGTCAAGAGTTATGGCAAAGTATTTTAGTCCTAAATGTCCAAAATGGGTTCCTGGACATAAGAAGTGGAATAATGAGAATTGAAGAGTAATGTAAATTTGGATGGATATTATATATGTGGTTTGACAACTTTCTTGGTTGTTCATGTGTGGCTATGTTTGGATGGACATCTTAGGGAAAAATTAGTTGCTCTAATTAGAATAATTAAGTTATGTTTATAAGTTTCTTTACACCTCTTGTGTTTGTTTGTACAACTTTGTGTTGGTTCTTGAACTTGTATTATATGCATGGTAACCCCATCTTATCCCTTGTAAAAAACTACACCCTTTTAATAAAAATTTGTCTTTATTAATATCCATGGTTGAATAAGTTTAATACTTACTATTATTGAATTTTCATTTCTTAATATCCATGGTTGAATAAATTTAACACTATTATTATTATTATTATTATTATTATTTCCTTTTATTTTGATATTGTTATTATTTCTTTTTATTAGTATTATTATTACTAATGGAAAGAAAGACACGTTTGATTCTCAACTATATGCTTTTTTATTGTGCTTCTTTGTACTTATATTCTACTTATATATTTTACTTGGATTAAGGTCAATACAGATTGATCGGTGGTGGGTTTTCATCGGTAATTAATTTTGAAATTCTCATTATATAATAATAATAATAATAATAATAATAATAATAATAATAATAATAATAATAATAATAATAATAATAATAATAATAATAATAATAATAATTATTATTATTATTATTATTATTATTATTATTATTATTATTATTATTATTATTATTATTATTTTCTTTGTTCTCATTTTCCTTTATGATCTATTTTTGGCTATATAGGAATATATTTAGTTGGAAATAACTTTTGCTTTGCAATATAGTTGTAGTGAGCAAATCATGGTGCATGCATGGATGCCAAGTGAAGTGGCATTGGGGTTTATTTCCTCTAAAGGAAACATGAAAGTTCTCACTTATGAATTTTCTTTTCTATAATTTTCAGGGAAAAAATTTAAGCTTTCCAACTTCTCCCCATGTACCACTTATATCAAGTTCTAGCTAACCAGTCAATAACAGTACTCAAATAATAAATTATTGAAAACAATATGCAACGTTAACCTGATTTTCACTTTTCTTTGCCGGATGAATAGGATATTTTTGCAAACAATTTTTGGCAATTTGATTGAGACAATTGTCTAGTGGGATTTTTGTGCATATTTCCATCAAGTAGAAATGGGAGAGAGCAAAAGGGATATATCTAAATAAAGGAGCAAAAACAGTGTGTGTGAGATTGTGACACGGCTATGAAAGAGATTCACATTATTCCTTCTCTTTTGAGATGTCGCTTTAACAAACAGTTGTTGTGTGAGATTTTGTCACTAAATCAAGGAGCAAAAACAGTGTGTATTCTAATAATGGCTTAGGCTTAAATGCATTTTTTTGTTCTTCTCTTTATTTTAAAAAAATAAATGTTTAGAGGTCAATTTTAGGTTTTTATGGAATTTCCACCCTATCTCATTTAGAGGTCATTGTTTTTGATGTGATAATATTTAGGTCAAATTCAATCAGGTAGTTTATCCGACATCAAATACCTAATCATGTATCTTCTATAAGGTTTGTTTTCAACATACTTATCGTCAAGGAGCTTCATACTCTTGGCATTCAATATATAAAGTTGTTGACATTTTTCGACCGTGATTTATCACTCGTGTAGGGAGAGACGACATTTCAGTTTGGTATGATAAGTGGCTTCCTAGCGGCCGTTTATGTGATGTCATGCCTCTAGTGGAGCTAGAAGAATCTCCTATTTACATAAGCGATATTTGTGTTCATGATATTGGGAACTTCAACTTAATCTCCGCTAACCTCCCCTTCTATTAAGATGGAGATGTCAAGTGTGTTTATTAATGAAGATACTGAAAAACATTCTTATTTAGGGACCTTCAACTTTGGGCACCTATACTACCAAGCCATCTTACTATTTGATTTTGGACAGTTCTACCTTACCGCAACCATCCTTCAGCTGGCCTTGGATTTCGGAGCTACTTCCATAAAATATATGTCATTTTGTTGGGATTATCTTGCATAATAGCATGCCTACTAGTTATTCCAAATTCACTCGCAATATCTCTACTAATGCCTCTTGTTATAGATGTTATGACAATATTGAAACTATTATCCACACTTTGATGGACTACCTGCAAGCTTATCAAGTTTGGTCTTCTCTTGGTTCTTTTTATTTGTTTGGTGTATTAGAGGCTTGCTAGCTTGTGCCTCCGTTGGAATTGGTGTGTATTTTGGACTTTGTATTCCCAATGTCTTTTCTATACATTTAGGTACTTGAAGGAAGTTATGAAAATGCAGAGGCACATTTAATGAAATTGGAGGCCTAACTCATCCTTAAAAACCGGTTCATAAGGTGAAGATTGCCTCCTCTAAATAAACTCTTATCAAGAGTCTTATCTATCCAATGTGGGACATGGGTTTTTCCAAATACACCCCGTCACGCCCATCACTCTTTGGGCTTTGGTGCGTGAATCGACTGTCACGCCCAGCAGCACTCTTTGGGCTTGGTGCATGAATCGGTAGGTGGCCCTTGAAATCGACAGGCTCTGATACCATAAGGAAATTGGAGGCCTAACTCATCCTTAAAAACCGGTTCATAAAGTGAGGATTGTCTCCTCTATATAAACTCTTATCAAGAGTCTTATCTATCCGATGTGGGTCATGGGTTTTTTCCCAATACACCCCCGTCACACCCATCACTCTTTGTGCTTTGGTGCGTGAATCGACCGTCACGCCCATCAGCACTCTTTGGGCTTGGTGCGTGAATCGGTAGGTGGCCCTTGAAATCGACAGGCTCTGATACCATAAAGAAATTGGAGGCCTAACTCATCCTTAAAAACCGGTTCATAAGGTGAGGATTGCCTCCTCTATATAAACTCTTATCAAGAGTCTTATCTATCCGATGTGGGACATGGATTTTTCCCAATAACATTATGATCTATACGGTTGTTATATGAGACGACCAAGGAGACAGAGGGAGATTGCATGCTACTGAAGAAGATTTTGATGCTTCTGTTGACTAAGTTGTAACTTAGAGAGATAGTCGATCATTTGTAACTCTTAGAGATAGTGATTATACATTTGTAACTTCTATGCTATGTATAGCATTTACATACATTTTATGATTAAAGTTTATTGAAAAAATAACAATCTCAATTATTATGTGTCAATAAATATATTTATTTTCCTTCCAATGGTAATATTGAATATAATATATGAACTATTTATTTATATTTAAATATAAAAAATACCATTGCATATTGATATAGAAATGAAAGTGCTATCTTATCATACTATTATGGCAGTTATACATTAAAAACGCTATCTATCATCACCTTGTAATAGCGCTTATTTGTTAAAGAGCTATTAAAAACCGACCTTAGATAGCAAGTCAAAGGGAAAGCGCTATCCTAAGCTACCCTTAGATAGCGTTTATATACTAAAGCGCTATATAAAGCCATATCTAGATAGCGCTTTTTACTTAATTTTAAGCGCTATTTAACCTTTATCAACGCAAGATTACACAGCGCTTCAAAAGCACTATCTAAAGCTAAAAAAAGCGCTATCTAAACCCTTTTTTGTAGTAGTGTTTCCTCGAAGAGGATAATCTTCTTCTTTGGACAACGAGTAATTTGATTGAGCCTCAAGGTACTTGTTTCCTTATTGCTTGTTAGTTTGTATGGAAGTCTTCGCACTAGGGTTTCCTCTTAAGGGCTCGATAACCCTTCGCAAGGGCTTGTCAGCCCTAGGGAGCGTCTTAAGGCCCTAGAAACTCGTCACCACCATATAATCCTCTAGAAGCATCTAGAGCGCGCCTCATAAGCCCAAAAACGTAACTTAGGGCCTAAGTTGCTTAGAGCCGAAGTCACGGAAATACGCCCAACAAGGATGTGGACTTACCATATCATGTCACCTTACATCGGTTGCCTACTGATGTGAAAAATAATTTCTGCAGTAGTGAAATACCCACATTGAGATCATTCTCTAGGCATGACCTAAACATATAATAAATCCTAGTTATCAATACTGTACTTACTTTGTGTATACATTTATTCTTATTTAAAAAAGTATGTGTTAGTTTGTGATAGTCCAAACCGCCACAAAAACCTTTTTTTAAAAACATTTATGCACCACAACAAAACTTTTTTTTAAAAAAAATACATAATAAAAAACGAAACATCACAAAGAAAAGATTTTAAAATTGAAAAATTAATAAGTTATTTAAAAAAAAGTTGAAAACACAAACAATTTTATAAAATTAAGTAGTAGAGAGAATGGGGTGAAAATAATAGTAGAGAGAATGAGGAGAGAAAGTAGACAAAAATTTTAGAGAGCCGGTAGAAGTAAGAAATTAAGAAAGAAAATTAGAAGTGAATTTTTTCTAGAGAGAAAGTATAGAACATATTAGAGTGAAGATAGAAGTGGAATATAAAAAAAAATGGAGTGCTGAAAACATTCCGACAATATTTTAAGGGACTAAAATCAAATTTTGCTATATTTTTATGGACGAAACTTATTTAAACTAAATTTTCTTGATATCAATTTAGTCCTTGAATATTTAAGAGTTTCATTTAGTCCCTTATATTTTATCTTTGTTCTCAAAATGTGATCCTTATCTTGTAAGAGTTACACCCAAGCGGTCCATTTATTTTTTCTAAAATTGTCCCTTATTTTACAAAAGTTATATCAATGCGGTTAATTTTATTTTTTTGTCGATGATAGAATGTGGTTGATTTCTAATACAATTTAAACATATATTATCATATGTTGAAATAATTAAAAAATAAAGATTGCACCAAAGTGGTCCCTATTTTACAAAAGTTATATTAATGTGGTTAATTTAGTTTTTTAACAGAATGTGGTTGATTTCTATACAATTTGAACATATATTATCGTATTCCTTCAAATAGCAATATATCATCTTATCTTATTGAAATAGAAAATAAAGGTTACACCAAAGTGGTCCTCTGTTCTAAAATGGTCCTAATTTTGCAAAAGTTGTATCAATGTGGTTAATTTTTTCGTTGATAGAATGTGGTAGATTTCTAACACAAACATATATTTTTTTACTAAAGGGAAATCAAAACATGAAAAATGTATAGAAATATTCTTATTAAAAAAAAACATGAAAAATGTATAGAAATATTTGATAAAAGACAAAAATTTATTTTTAACCTAAGGCTTTGTTTGGATAGTGGAAGGAAAGAAAGTTAGAGGAAAGAAGGTTAAAGGAAAGAAAGTAAGATGAAAGTGAGATGATTTGTTGGTTGTTTGATAAGAGTGAAAGTGAAAGAGGAAAGAAAGAAATGACTTTAGTAAATGACATAAATAACCCTATGTTATTGTGTTATTTAAATAATTATCATTCTAAATATATTGGTAATAATAATTAACATATTTAATACACAAAATTTAAGAACTATATCAACTAATTCATTATGTAACATTGTGTTCAAGTATTTCTTTAAGAACTCGTGATTTAAGTTAGTCTAAAATCATACAAGTTGCAAATAAAAGAATTGTACATTAGCCCATGTGCGTGGATCAAAGCAAGGGTAGGATTGACATTTTATAAAGAGATGCATGTTCCCACTACTTTCTTCCTGTTTCAGCGAGGAAACATATTTGCAGTAGGATCCACCAAAAACAATCTTTCCTTCCTGTTAATCTGAGGTTTCAAACAAGGGAAGCTCAATTTCCCAAAATCTTTCCATCCTTAGTGGCATCTTTCCTTATGCTTTCACCTATTCCAAACAGCCCCTAAAACTTAATTGTAAATAGTTTCTTTTTTTCTTCAGCAATAACTTTAACAGCAATGATAGGTTGACACCCTTAATATGTACACCCCTTTATACCACTCTAAAAAATTTAAGTTAACAAAATATATGATCTGTGTGACCACATTTTTCTATTTGCTTGACCACTATTTTTCCAGAATTTATTAGGTTAACTAAGTGGAAAAATAGTGGTCACGCGCATTTTAGTTGCGTGACCACATTTTTCAACTTCTAAATGTAGTCACGCAACTGAAAAAATATGGTCACACAGACCATATATTTGGTTAGTTGAAATTTTTTAGAGTGGTACAAAAGGGTGTACACATTAAAGGTGTCAACCTATCCCTTTTTGTTCATATGATTCTTCCTTGCTAAGTAATCGTTCCCCATCATCACTTGTCCATTATCAACAGTGTTGGCCTCTTCAGTATATGACCTTTCTTGAAGAAGTTCTATTTCATGTGGTGGCTCTAATTCTTCCATTGTTTTCATTGTGCCACATCCTTCTAACATTATGTCTTCCGCAGTTTCATCAACACCTTCTTCAACAATCTCTCCGACTTTCTCATCCCTAGTTGGAATGTTTTCTTGTTCTCCATGAGTGGATTGATTGTTGGCTTGAATAACCATGATTTGTGCTTGCATCATCTCCAACTGAAATGATAAATTCTTCAATCTTTGGTTGGTATCCTGCATGTTTATCATGGATTGTTGTATGAACATATTCAAGATGTTTTCCATGTTTGATACTCGTTCTTCTTCATAAGGGTGTTGTTGATACTGTTGATATGGTTCAAACTCGAGTGGAGTGTAGAAGTTGATATAACCATGATCAACCATCATTTCTTTTATATGGAGAATCTGAAACGGATATAACTAAGAAATTTTTCTTTGTATACCAAATAAGGGTTAGTGCAAATAATTATACAATAGAGAAAAATATGTACATATTATATACAAATGAATGATATCTATACAAAAATGAATATGTACAAAATTTGCTTAAAACGATAAAATAGTCGCGATGTCTATGATATCTAAACGCCAGTCCCCAACAATGACGCCATTTTGATGTAGTATTTTTCTATCACTCAAAAGTAAGTATTTATGTATCGTCTCCTCAGGGACTAGTGCGATATCACAAACCGTTCGACATCGATTATCATTTAAGTTAAAGAGTAATTGGTTTGTTTGTTTAAAACTATGATAACTAAAATACGAAGATAAAAGTTGAGAGAAATAAGGCATACAAACGTTGGAATTAGAGTTCGTTGATTAAGTGTCAAACATAACCTAAGAATCACATATATGGATTCTAGCGCTTTACCGATATTATCACGTATCGCTCGACAATATCAATCGTCTCCAAATGATCTTGTGAGGTCAATTGTATTGTTCATTCGTTGATTTCCCAAACTATTAAACAATCCAATAGTCGATCGTATCGTTTAATCGATGATTTGTCAATCTATTAAACGATCTGAAAGCTTTAAGTTCCGATACTTTGTGTGATTATCAAAACATCAATCCTATGTCTAGAATCATTGTTTTGATAGATAAATATTCTAAACCTAGATTCAAAAATATTTCTCAATAGCATTTAAATCAAAGATAAAAAATGAAGTACAAGAATATAATCAATATCATGTAAATGGCTAGAATCATATATTTGAAAGATCAAAAGGTTACGTTATCAACTTAATCAAGTACCTCTAATCCCAACTAAGGAGATTTAGCTCATCATTGTCATGAGAACTTTACAAAACTTGAAAGAAAGTTGAGAATCCATGCCAAGAACTTGATTTCTCCAAGAATCTTGAGGAATTCACACTCAATCACTATTGCTCTATGAAAACAGTACAAATTTGCCCTATTCTCTCTCTAAAGATGTAAAAAGATATGTTCTAAAATGAATGAATGGGCTTTTATACCATTTCTGATCTGACTGAACTCGCCTCGCGAGTAAATGCATTCGCCACGGCGAGTTGATGTTTCTTCACCAGTGGGTTTCTGCCACCTCAGCTCTGAGGAGTTTTGGCCGTCTTCGCTTGCCTCGCGAGTATATTGTTCGCCATGGAGAACTCTGAACCTTTGCTCTCTGGACCTCCTCGCCATGGGCTCGCCTTTCACTCGCCATTGCAAGCTTTCTCGCCTTCCACTTGCCGTTGCGAGTTGGGGGCGAGTGAGATATGGGACTTACTGGAATTGCTCGCCTTGGGCTCGCCATGGCGAGTTGAACTTTGTACTTTTTCATTGTTTTTCTTCTTTGCTTGGTGTGTTGACACTCAAATCCTGCACAAATGGATAGAGTAAGATAAATAAAGCGTAATAGGGCAATTATCACTTTTCTCTCGACTTTTTCCTAGATAACTTGTGAAACAAGTAACAAAAGTGCCTTAAATATACATTGGAAATACTACTTTCTGGCACTTATCACTTCTGCACCTATGCTATTCTATTTCATTTATATGCCTCAATATTGTCATGATCTACTTAATAGGCTCAACTTCAGTCCCTTCACATTTAGTTACCTACTACTTCTTTTTTGTTGCAAAGGCAAAATATAGTTATACTTATACTTATATTGCTGAAAGATAATAGTGTATATTGTCACTTGATATATTTTTCATAATCAGATAAGTATTGTAGACTAAAACCATTAGAAACAATGTCATCTAATCATTGGTTAAAAAAAATGTCAACTAATCTATTTATAAAACAAAGCATATCAATTTAAATATTTAGCTATGGTGAAAAATATTATAATTATACATTATTTACAAGGATATCAACCACTATGTTAATTGTTTGCCTTTAATATCTTTTGAATTATGTATAAGGAAAAAAAATATAAATTTTCAAGTTCGGGGAGCATTTTGCACATAGGTGCAAAACTTCATGGGGGTATTTGCAAAACGTGATGTTGACTAACAGAAGAATTTGACGGATGAGGCAAACTGATTAACATTATGCAATTTCAGGGGGTAATTGAAGTTTTGTTAACGTCAGAGGGGTAATTAACGAAACTTACAATTTCGGGGAGGGGATAATTGCCTATTTACTCGCTTTTTTAAAGGAATCAATGATTGTAGTTGTCATATCAATTTGAGATAAACTGATTCATTCGTAAGGGAACTTTTGTTCAAAATTTGAGATTATTTTTTCTCACTTTCTATATCAATTTCAAAGACAAACAAAAACAATTCTGAGTGTGTTAGTATACATATATGTATGTATACATGACAAAATGAAATATATTATCAACATAGAAGCATTCTACCGAGCACAAAAAATTTAACATTCAGTTAGAATGCGACACATGACACTTGCGAAATGAACAAATAAAAATTATATGTCAATGTCTAAACACTGTAATGGATTCAGCCTCATAGTCAAAAGCAAAAGTAATATTTTTGCATTAAACCACTAAATCAAGAGGAAATTGATTTTGTCCAAGAGTTGATGTACGGTTTCTTCCTTGTGATTAAAAATTATATTATTTCTTTATTTTCAAATTACTCAAATTCACGAAAACCAAATTAGATGTAACAAAAACCGAAGAGATTGTGAGGTTGGCCCTGTATAGCCGAATAGAATAATATGATCTGATTATAAGCCAGACAGTTCTACCGAGGAAATACCAATTCAGTTCTGCACGAGACGCCAAATATTTATGATGCAAATTTAGGTTGTAGTCCAAAAACAAGTGATCTGCCGTTTCGTCAAAACTACACTCACTTATACATAAGTTAGCATCTTGCTGAAGAATGGTACAACGAAATAAATTAACATTTGTTGGGATCTGGTTGCGAAGTAGCCACCAAACAAATAGACTTTAAAAAAAACTTCTTTATACCAAATAATATCCTAATAACATGAATTAACAAACAAGACAACCTCAGTTAAAAAATTATATGCTCCGTTGATTGTATAACCTTTGATAGGATATAAATGCCATAACTTATTTATTACATTAAACCTCAGTTCGGTTCCTTGATATATGTTTTATGTGTTTGCTCATAATCACTGTAAAATCAATTTTATTTTTAACTCACTTTTAATTAAAATCAAAACACAAATTTTACATAGAAATAACAATTGTATGAGAGCACATCCTTGTATGTACAAGTGATATGTGGGGAATTTAGGTGTGGATAGTTATTTCTTTTTAAACAAGCCAAAACGATATATATATATATATATATAATAAAACT
>Ga0228710_1003837_pt1 | contig 23840 bp, 11 predicted proteins | sample MedpolnodulmetaG_FD_177995 | JGI IMG/M metagenome (GOLD analysis project Ga0228710, IMG submission 177995) | Root nodule microbial communities from Medicago polymorpha collected in Santa Monica, California, United States - pink nodules | ecosystem: Host-associated > Plants > Roots > Nodule...
TGTAAGGTGCAGGATTTGAGAAGTTATCTCAAGCATCATAGTGGAAAATCTCACAAGATTGTGAGGAGTGGACTAGCCCACATTGGGTGAACCACTATAAATTTCTGTGTGTTCTTCTTCTCTTCCTTTTGCTATTTACTTACAGTAAACATATCACACACAAACACATTTAACTATTTAAACTGTTTTTACACTAACACTTCAGAACGTTCTAAAGTTTGTCTGTTAACTTAACCATTCCAAGTTAACAACTTGAGAATAACTTTTAAGTGACAAGATTATTTTTAAAGGGTCACAATTCAAACCCCTCTTCCTTGTGACTATTTTATCTACTTCAATTGGTATCAGAGCCCGGTTCTAAGGGTTTGAACACTTAAACAAGTGTTAGAGAAAAGATTCAGGAAGTATGTCTAAAGTCAAATACATAGCTGGAGGAGGATCATCAAACAGACCACCACTTTTTGATGGCTCAAACTACTACTTCTGGAAAGGCAAGATGGAACTCTTTCTCAGATCTCAAGACAATGACATGTGGACAGTAAAGTCACTTGCCTTGAAAGTCTCTCAGCAAATCCCATCAGTAACTGAAGATGATGTGCAAGAAACACAAGAACTAAAAGAAGTTCATGAAGAAGAAGCTGAAGATGAATTAACACTAATTTCAAAAAGGATACAAAGAATGATGATGAGGAGAAATCAAATCAGAAAGAAATTTCCCAACACAAACAGCAACACCAAAACTGAAGCTGGCATAAGTCAGGTCACCTGTTTTGGATGCAACAAAGCTGGACACTACAAGAGTGAATGTCCTGATATCAAAAAGGTACAAAGGAAGCCACCCTTCAAGAAGAAAGCTATGATCACTTGGGATGACATGGAAGAAACAGAATCACATGAAGATGAGGAAGCCAACTTAAGTCTGATGGCTCAAACAGATGATGAGGAAGAGGTAATTGTCTACAAAACTCATCCTCTATATAAAGATCTTGAAAATAAACTTGATAGCCTTTTATATGATTCAAATTTCTTAACTAATAGATGTCAGTCATTAATCAAGGAACTTTCTGAACTAAAAATAGAAAAAGAAGAACTTCAAAACAAGTATGCTAATCCACTAATGATGTCATCTTAGCATCAACTTTTGCTTTTTTTTTTTACCAACAAAAATTCTAAGTTATTTATTTTTTTTATAATATACCTCGAATGTTTTTTTGTTTTGATCAAACTTATTCATAACTAAATTAATTATTTGGGGATATTGTGCTTGACAAATAATCAACTAGATATTAAAACTTTTCTTTCAAAGATATAGTTGTCGTCATTGGAATATGAAAATATATGATACCATTATTTGATTCTTTTAAAAGATACTGCATATATCCCATAAAGGAAATTAATTTATTATGGTATCTTTGATAAAACTTGGTTTATCTGATTTAAACTACACTACAAGAATTCCTCAATTTACTAACCAATTCAAAATTGCATTACTGAGGGTTTTAGACCCTCACTAATTACTGACGGAATAGACCATCAATAATTACTGACAGAATAAACCTTCAGTAACATCCAAAAAACCCTCGATAACGTTACTGACAGAAAAATCCCTCAATAATTCAACGAGTTACATTATTCACGGATAAATCCGTCAGTAATATCAATAAAGAACCTACGAATTATTACTGGGGGAAATATTACGCCAGTAATGTAAACACACATGCCTTTGCGTTACCGAGGGATATAAATCCGTCAGTAATAGTATAGCGGATTAAATAATCCACCAGTAATTCAAAAGATCTGCCAGTAATACTGTTATTTAAGAATCTGTCGGTAATGCATACAATCCGCCAGTAATTAAAGCAAACAATCCGTCAATAGTTCGCCTTATCCGTCAGTATTTTTGGTTGAATTTCTTGATTTACGGTTTTGACGGATTTTTCTGTCAGTACTTACTTGCAGATTCTTCCGCCAGTAATTACTGATGGAAAAATCACTCAGTAATGCTTATCAGTTCACCCACTACATTACTGAGGCCAGTATTGCTGATGGATTTTTTTTGTCACAAATCTGTCAATAATGTGTATTACTGAGGGATTATTTCTGCCAATAATAACCAAAATTCTTGTAGTGCTAGGTTGTAGTCAAGGTGGCAAAAATACCCATGCCCACGGGTACCCGTGGGTAAAACCCGTCACGTGCACGGGACGGGTAGCTAAACGGGTATCCACGGGTATAATAAACGGGTATTGGACTATCCATTATTATATGGATACAGACACGGATTTGATTGTACTCATATCTACGGGTACCCATACCCGATAATAAATTAAGTAAATTATTAAAATATCCTTATATATCTTATCTTATTACCTAAAGTTGTTACCTTATTGAAGAAAATTTTACCGCCCACCTAAGATTCCTCATTGACAACCTATTTTTATTTTTAATTCATCTTATTATGTTCAGTGTTTCAACTTCATTCTCGTCATAAAACATATCCTATGGATTATGCAAGAATCATGAATTTTCTATGGATTATGTATGATTTATTAAATTTTGAATGGATTATGTATTGATGTTTAAAAGTTGAAGTTTTTTGATAATTAAAAAATAGTTATTATTTGTACAAAAAATAAATAAATTCAAAAATCTATCGATACCTCAATACTCACGGGTACCCGTATAGTAGGTACCCATAAGGGTACGCACGGGTATCATATTTATCCAACGGAGCAGAACGAGTATCATACTTTTTGTACCCATGAGTACCCATTGACTTCCGTAGTTGTAGACTTTTGTTACGGAAACCTATTTTCACCTTTACTTATATCTGATTTCTTAATCAGGACGCTCGTACCATTAAAACCGGTGCCACCAAAACACTTATCAGCATTTCCATATATATCATGTCAAATATTTTGCTTTTTGGTACAAGCATGCGAAAGAGATATGATTCGCACTTAAAATGGATATATCTCATTTTCATTTGTGCGTATACTATATTTTTTGAAGCATTGTGCGTATACTATGTGTAAACCTAATTTTGGATATATAATAATAATTCAAAAATGGTGAAAGCAATGAATATTTAGTAATTACAGTGGTTAAAAACTAGTAAAGAATAATTTAGGAAGGGGGTGTGGTTGGGGAATAATGTCAGTTTGGTTACTGAGGGACAAAAGCTGATCCGGTGTCATTGCCTAGAATCACTTTTACTCTCTTTGCTTCTAAGGCATGCCATGTCCATTGTCCCAAATCTAAACATAGCTAGAATCTGTTTTATCATGATCAGGGGTATTCACGGTATTGAAATCATATTATTTATTTTACCATGTCCTGCTGTGCAAATATAAAAAAAAGGCCAAAGTTAAAATATTAAATTACTATCATATCCCTCAAAAAAATAAATTACTATCATATAATCCTGACGTGAAAGGATACGTACACGGATAACACTTGTGTACCATAATGGTATATACCATTGTCCAATTAGAATGTTCCACGTGGCACACCCTTTAAAAAAATATATCAAATAAAACATTTATAAAGTAATATTGATAGGTGGCACACTCTAATTGGCCAACGGTATATACCATTGGTACCTCAATGGTACACAAGTGGAATCCATACGTACACAGTAGTATATGGAGTCAGACTGATCGATGCATTCTAAGACCATCTTCATTGGAAATTGAACGGGTCTCAGTTATTTAAGACCCGGTACATATTAGATATTCTCAATGGGAAGAATCTTTTTCAGAATTTTATAAGACCCGGATAAGTAAGACCCTCACTTTAAGTGGGATCCGCACTTTTTTAATATTAAAAAATTAAAATATAATGATATAAAGTTATTGATAGTTGATTAGTGAATTCCATTTAAAAACTTTGTGTGAGATCTGGATTGGAGTGATCGAGTGCTTATTAGGTATTCCTATTAAAAAATTATAAATGAGTGATGTGTATACGTAAGACCCATTTAAGAACCCAAAAACGTGTGTCTCCATTGTGGATGCTCTAAATGCTCATAACGATTTCCTTCAATTTAATTAATTTTACTTGGGAGTGGTAGTTTCTCTTCGTAGAGACAAGAGAAAGTTGATAGTTACGGGGGCCGTTCCTATGAAATAGAAGGATCGGTTCTATTTTTAAAATAGGCCCTAGTAAAATCAAAACGCAATTCTTTTTGTGTAGTTAAACTTCATTAAAAAATCAGAATCAGAAAAACTTTTAAGCATGAAACAAAACAAAATAAAATTAAGTGAAAGAGAGGTGAAATTTACCTAACGGTGTCGTTTGGAATGTCACTCATACGTCGTAGGAAAGGGGAATACGAATGGTTTATGCGAAAAAGAAATAATTGTTGTGATTCTTTCAATGAAATATTTTTTCAAATTGACTGATTAAGTGATTATTCAAATTGATGGTGGTTTAATAACATCAAATTTATGTCCAGAAAGTGGAACTAAAGTCTAGAAAAAACTCATACGTATACCGAAGAAAAAAAAGTAACAAGTAATTTTTAAATTTAAGTTGTGGTGGGTATTATATTTTTTTTTAGGCCCGGTTCGGTAGAGCTTCTTGCACTCCCCAATGTTCGGCCCTGGAAAGATACGTAATACTATCTTCGTCGCTATATCTAAACACCCTTTTATTAAATGCAAATAGTGCTTACATACAAGAACGGGAGGATGAAAATTATAGTCATTTCAAAAAAGAGGTTTTTTGATGCAGTATCGAAAAAGAGTTGGGAATATAAAATCAGTATAAAATAATTTTATAACGACATCTAATAGAATTCACAGTAATTTTGTCGCATGAAAGCACACTTTGATTCGCTATTTAAAAAATTATAAAATGTTGAATTTCTATATTTTTCTGTGGTGGCCGGGGTTCGAACCACAGCCTTACATATTTTATGCATTGTCCCTATCAACTGAGTTAAGCTCACGAGGACGTTGAATTTTTATTTGATGTTTATATCATTTGCTCTTCCAAGAGTTTAATAAAAATGAACTGTTCCTTCAAAAAATATAAATGAACTGTTGGTATAAAATAATTTTATACGAACATCCAATAAAAACTCATGAGATTACCACATAAACTACTTTGTTTGTAATTTAAAATTTATAAAATAAATATTAAGTCAATTCTATATTCCCACGTTGAGTTCTTTTAAAAACAAAAATTATTTTTTTGAGGAGTTTAATATAAAAAAATACAGCCATTGCATAAATAACTTTCTAGTGGTTTTTTTTGTCAAAAAAAAAACTTTCTAGTGGGTTTATCATAATCGATCATATCATATCATTTTCTAGTGGGTTTATCATAATAGATCATATCATATCATTTTGAGGTCAATTATTAGTTCAAATTTCGCAACCTTAAAACTTTATAAAAAATGTTAACCGGGTGTTTCCGAGGACATTTGCTAACAAAATCCAAACTTTATTTTATTAAAAAAAATCCAAACTTTATTAATTCAAGCAAGGAGCCACATTTCGTGAAGAAAAAAATTATTACCTCTAGATAGAAGGATAAGTGTTGGATTTGGTAAGCACGTCTAATTTAAAACCAAGCACTTTTAACCTATCATATAAATGGGGAATGCATCTCTCAAAAAAAAAATCTGGTGTTTTTCTAAATTTTTACATCTCAACCCTTAAATAAATTTTCTCCCTTTTTCCAAATTTCAATGCTATTCTCCATTTATATTTCAAAGATCTAGATTTCCACGTTATTTCTTTAAGTTTTTTTTTATCCATTTAAGAGAAAACAAATTCAAATTAATGTGTTTTTTTATTTATTTATAGCATGTTTGAATATGAGTTTGGGAAGGCATTCTCTCGTTCTAAAGCAAAATGGGTGTGGTTTCACAATGATTTGCAAAGTTTCCAAACACACGTTTAACGTTGAAAGTTAAAATTAGTTTTGTTTCCCAAACGTAATTTACAAAAAATTTAAACTATTTGGATATTTTGAAAAAAATGGGTAAATGAGTTTTTTTATTTCTTTATTTAAATATATCGTTTTTCACTTTTAATCTCTTTAAACAATGGCTTCTCAAATATTTTCCGTTAGAAATAGGGATGTCAATAGATACCCATGGATACGGATAATATGATACTCGTCCCCGTTCCGTTGGATAAATATGATATCCGTGTCCATCATGTACCCTCGTGGATATTCACTACACGAGTACCCGTGAATATTGAGGTATCTATGGGTATTCATGGGTATCCATGAATTTTTGATTTTTTTGTACAAATAATAACTTTTTTTAATTACCAAAAAACTTCAGCTTTTAAACATCCATATATAATCCATTCAAAATTTCATAAAACATACATAATCCGTAGAAAATTCATGATTCTTACCTAATCCATAGGATATGTTTTATGGTGTGAATGAAGTGGAAACGGTGAACTTAATAAGATGAATTAAAAAAAATAAAAAATAAAAATAGGTTATTTATGAGGAATCTTAGGTGGACGGTAAATTTTTTTTCAATAAAGTAACAACTTTAAGTAATAAGATAATATATTTAAGGATATTTTTGTAATTTACTTAATTTATTATCGGGTATGGATACCCGTAAGTATGGATACAATCAAATTTGTGTCTCTATCCATATAATAATGAGTAGTCAAATACCCGTTTATTATACACATGAACACCCGTTTAGCTACCCGCCCCGTGCCCGTAACGGATTTTACCAACAGATACCCATGGGCATGAGTATTTTTGCCACCCTTAGTTAGAAAATTTAAATCTCCATAATTTTGACATTCTTTTAATACATTATTTATTAAATCACCAAAAAAGTATTAGTTTTATGCATGTTTAAATTCAATGCGAGGATCTCTAGTACTACTGATGAAGGCCAATTCACCAAATGGAACAACAATAATCATTCTTGTGTCATCCTTAATGTTGATGGAAGTTGCTTTGGATCTCGAATGAGAGCAGATTATGGAGGAATTTTAAGAAATTATGCAGGTTTTTTCTTGTCAGGTTTTTCTGGATACATTCAAAATTCATCTGATATCTTGTATGCTGAGCTCTATGCCATCTATAAGGATCTCTTGTTGGCCAAAGAAATGAGTATTATTGATTTTGTTTGATATTCTGATTCTTTACATTGTATCAACATCCTCAATGAGGTTTCATGCTTATGCTGTTTTAATCCAAGACATAAAGAGTTATTGGAACATGGAAATGTTGTGGTTAATCACACCCTCAGGGAAGAAAATCAATGTGAATTTTTTTTTGCCAAGCTTGGTGCCTCTTCTGATGCGGCTGGAATTTTCTTTTCGAGAGAGTAGCTCTCTTTCTGTTCTTTTTCTTGTTTTTGTTTTAGCCTTGTGCAACAAAAAAAAATTCAATGGGAGTTTCACAATATTATGATGACACTATAATTTTGTTAAATGTTTAAAGTGTAATATTTTCAACGACATGTTGTGTTTCAAGGTGTATTTTTTTTCTGTAAAATTGATTTACAATTAAATTATTATTAATAGCAGTAATAATAGTTAGTAACCAAAACAATAAAGAGGGGTTAGGCAATCACTCTGCATCACCTTTCCCACCTAATTTTACACATCTGCTTCTCTTCACCATCTCCCTTCACAATACCACCTCTATTGTCGACCTTACCCCAACTCTTTCATGATCGATCACCCTAGACAAAAAATTTAATATTGCCCTACATAACTTTAAAAAAAAAAAAAAATCTGAACCTGGCACGCAACACTAACCACATCAAGCATAGGATTTGAGCAAAAGGAAGCATGCCACTCGAATAAAAACATAAAAATATGTTATGAGTTTGTACTTGTCCTTGAGGAATTTGATAAATATGTTATGAATTTGAAAATTCCGAATTATGAGTACTTGAGATAAATGGGAAATTTCAGAATTTTGGAGGATTCAGACTTTGAGAAAACAATTTCAGGGATCTCAGAATTTGGGGTTTTGGAAGAAAAGGGCTTTTGGAGCCAAAAATTGAACGTGTGAGAATTTTAGGGGCATAACGATGAAGTGAATTTCTTGTCTATACAATAAAGGAGAGTAGGAACCGATTAGATAGTATCATAATAGTCCTAAAAGATGGGAAAAGGGTAAGATGACCAAAAGAAAAGAAAAATAAAGAGTTAGTATGTTTAAATTGACTATGAGTTTCACAATATTGCTAAGAGAATCTCCCTTTCTTGATTATGTTGACTATGTAGTCTTAAAAGATACAAACGACGTAGACCATGATGCATAAGTCAGAGGATTCGCTAAAATGAAACTCGAAATGAAACTCGAGTGTTACACATATGAGAATTTCTAAACGGAGATGATGAAAGGGTTTTACTTGTTTTGTTGGAAGACATTCTACATTTTGGGTTTTTTCCAAAATAAATTATATAATTGAACTAATTTTTTATAAAACCTTTTTACTATGCCATGTTGCATAGAATAACTGAGTCACTTGCACATTGTTACCTATCCTTTCCATTTTTATGATGACTGTGACATGAATTAGTTTCTTTTTTAAAATGTAGGTACAAAAACCCAAGAAAAAGATTGCAAAGATTAAAATGAAAAGTGTTGTTATAGCGAAAACTCATAACATATTCAAGTTAAGATATCTTTTTTAACGTAGACTTTCGTGTCCGTTTGTTCACTCTGTTTCTATTGTATTTCATTGTGTGTGTATATGTTCATTTAATTAATTGTTTACTATCTATATTATTTAAAATTATTTAAATTTGACTTTCAAATTAAATTTAATTATTTTAAAATTTGAAAGAAAAAAAATCAACTAAAATAGATAGTTAATTTTCAAATTCCTTGTAGTTATGATGTAGGCTTTAATTTAAATTTATATTTAAAAAGAGTTTAGCTGATAAAGGTAAAGTGTGAACATGGTCTTATCTGAGGCGGGGCGAAGAGGGCAACCGCCCTAGGCCTAAAAAAATAAGTACGAAATTTGGGCCTCCAATTTTTTTTAGGGGTCTATTAGTCCCTAAAAGAAATTGGTTAGTTTTTTTTTTGTATCAAGTATGATGTTTGAGAATTGCTCTTCTCCCTTTTTTTTTGCTCATTCTCGTGCTACTTGAGTTAACTCACGCTGAAAAATGCCTAACTCACGTGGAAAATACACCTTCGTGAGTTACCTCATGTTCAGATTTTTTATGGGAATGGATAATTCTAAATGGGAGAAAAGCAATTCTCTTGATGTTTATATATATTTGTTAGTTAGGTTATGACCCAAATTATAGATTCGTCCTAGGCCATCAAAATCTCAGAAACGGCGCTGAGTATGAATAATGGAAAAACTATCCTAAAATCTCATATTTTTATAGTTTCAACACCTCCTAATATATAACAGTTAAACTTATTGATTAATTATTTGAGAAGTTGAAATTTTTTTGAACAAGTTGAGAAGTTAAAATTGATTCTATGGTTAGTGCAAATACCAATAATTTACACTTTGAAATAAAAAAGAAGAGTTGTGACTTAATGGTAAAATGTTATTTTGCCTATAAAATACTTCCATGGTTCTTCAACATGTGAAACACGCGTGCAATTATGAACGGGTAATTTTCCGATGTTCAATGATTTATCGATGATATTTTGTGCATTGCAGGTTGCAAGACACCCTCTTTTCTTTAGGGAGACTAATCCTCAACGTAGAAAGCACACATTGTGGCAATCAATGTCAGATTTTACCGGTTGACATGCCAGCACAAATAGGTATATTCTTTTGACAGTTGCGACCGATATGTTGATGTGTGCTTAGAGTTTATTCATTCATATAGACTTAGAAGTACAATGGTTTTGTTGGTTTGTCATAAACTAAGTAGGAGAATCAACATTCAACACCTTTAAAAATATTAAAGACTGATTTTCAAACGGGACATGAAGAGAATGCTCTCTTGTAAGAGTAATATAACTTCTTGTTGAAAATTGCTTTTTTGACATACAAAAGATCACAATGACACAAGTAAATTACATTAGAGCGGCATCAGTTAACTGCCGCTGGAACCAACGGTAGTTAACTACCGTTCAATTCATGCCTTCAATTTATGCGTATTCCTTATCCCCTGTCACTGAGAAGTCACACGACCTTCTTCTTGTTAACCGTGGCAGCCACACCTCTACAATCCAATTACATGTAGCTTGTTCATATAATTACTTATTTTTCTCTTAATGAGCCGTTTTACAGATTTTTGTTTGGACATTAAAAATGGATTCTTTGGTGCATATTCAAAATGCAAAATCAGGTTTTAGATTTTCCCCCAAAACTGATTTTTTTATTCACTCTAAATCTTTCTCCATATTTATCTCATCTGCAACAACCTCATACTCAACAAAACAAAATACAATTGAAACTAACACATTCCTTTCATATCCCATAATCTTCAATTCAAACATTGCAATAGAAAACCCAACAAGTTGTAAACTCTGCCACCAATTTTTTTATTTCTTCACATTCCATAATTTTATCCAGCTTAATGACGAATAAGGTCTTGTAAGTTGTAACAAAGAATCGTTTTTTGAAGAAATAAAAAAGCAACAATTTTGCCAAAAAAAAAATGCAGTGAAAAGGAAGAAGAAAAGAAGACAGAGAAAAGGAATGGTACTGGCAAATGTATAGGCATGAATTCAGCAGTAGTTAACTACCGCTGAGACCATCGGTAGTTAACTGCAGCTAGGTCCTCAGCGGTAGTTAACTACCGCTAGGGGCATTTAAGTATTTTACTTGTGTTTTTAGGAGACTTTGGATGTCAGAAAAGCAACTTTCCTTGTCGTTTATAGTATTTTTGGGCTTTCGATGACTCCTTTATCTACATAAGCATTTGTTCATTATATTATTAAAATAACAGTTAAACACATTCTTGTAGGTTTTAGTATCTATTTGACAAACACATTCTTCATATTATTTTAGTTTTTAGCATTTATTTGACAATATCAAGGATCAAATTGATAGATAAGATAAATAATAGAGGGATCGATTTGATAGTCTTTGACATAATTCATAGATCAACTTGATTTCTAATGAATAATTCAGGGATCGATTTGACAGTATAACAATTTGTATTGACTTTCATTTTATTTTTTTTTAAGTCTAAAAAAAATTCGATCAAATTCGCCCTTGTACACATGGAAGTTGACTTGAAACTCTACATCAACGTTTACGGTGACACGTTAACACTGACTTGACAGATGAACTAAATTGATTGACATTTATAAAATTTAGAATCTATTAACTATTTTGAAAAATTAAAAGATGAAAATAGATCAATGTATACAACTTTAAAGATGAAAATGTCTATTGACTCACTTGGTCGGATAACAAATTTTCTTTTTGCACAGTGGATTGACTGCTTAGAAAAGCGAGAGCGGGAAAAGTAAAGGATAGAAGTTATGTGTACAAGCAAATCCAAAATGAGCGGCGAACAGCACAGTGGGCAACAAGACATACACACAGGGTAATTTGGTGAAAGATTTGTCCTAAATTAAATCCTTTCTCTCCCAAAGAGGAAAAGAAAAAGTTAAAAACAGAATAATTAAAAAAGATCGTAGTTTCCTAGGTATTACGAATTTTGGTTTTACCAGTGAGAAAAGATAACACATACAATGAGTGAGACATAAACAGAGACCACACTAACTTGTTTCATAAAAAAAATCAAACAGTTTCAAAATTGTACACAATCGTCCTGTTCCTACAATACATAATAAGGAATCCTCACTCGAAATTTCACTATTTTATTGTACCATCTACCGTTATGTATGAAAACCATAAACGTATTTGAAATGTAACACATAGGAGTAAATAAATAAACCTTAGGGATAGAGAAAGAAATGAAAAGGTAAATTAGGAGTGGGAAGAGAGAGAAAGAAACGGGCACTTTATAGTAATAATAAATCCTTGGACGCTTTCACCCTTCATTCAATGCTTTACCAAACTTCCTATCCTCTTCTCTTTCAATTTCATCCTTTGCATTCTTCTTCCACCATTCCTCTCTCAACCACAAAAACTTTCTCTCTTTTCTCATCTTCCTCATCCTCACTCACAGGTATTATTACTATTCATTCACACATGAATTATCTAATTTTCTTAACAAAGTTTCTATTTTTGTTAACATTTATACTTGTTTTTGTTTTGTTTTGTTAGGCTTCAAAAACGGAAATGGAGTGCGTTGAAACAGCGTTGAAAACCAGTTTAAGGAAAGACATAACTCCTCAAACATTTGTTGATGAAATTTCAGTACTCAATGCACAAAATGGAACAACTTCTGATGATTTTTTCGTTGACGACCTCCTTGACTTCTCTCACGTTGAAGAACAACAACAAGAACAAGATGAACAACAAGAACACTCTCCTTGTCTCTCCCTCAAACAAAACCATGAAACTTCAAACCCTAACACCACTTTCTCTCTCAAAGAAGATTATCCTTCTCTACCCACCAACGAACTCAATGTTCCGGTAACAAAAAATTCGTTTTTTATTTATTTCAGACAATATACACAAACCTTAAAAAAATCTAAATTATGTTTTTTTATGTTGTTCTTGTAAAAAAAAATGTTTTTTTTTTGTTGGGTTTTGAATAAAGTTTCAATTTTTATTGTACAGAGTGATGATGTAGCGGATTTGGAATGGCTTTCACATTTCGTTGAAGATTCTGATTCCTTCTCTGGAATGGCTTTAGCAACAACAACGGAGAAAAACCCTAAAAGCCTTGTTGTGTTTGAAGAACCCAAGCCGAAACAAGAAAACCCGGTTTTTACTACTTTCAAAACACCGGTTCAGACCAAAGCTAGAAGCAAAAGAGCCAGAACCGGTGTTAGGGTTTGGCCATTCGGGTCAACCGATTCTTCTTCAAGCTCAACCACCACCACAACTTCATCTTCAACCTCTTCATCTCCAACCAGTCCCTTGCTGATTTACACCAACATGCTTCAAAGTTTTGACTCGGTTAAGGTAAAGAAACCGAAGAAAATACCTTCTTCTAACGGGTCGGGTCAGGGTGGTGCGGTGGTTATGGCGGCGCCACCTCGACGGTGCAGTCATTGTGGTGTAACAAAGACTCCTCAGTGGAGAAGTGGACCCCTTGGAGCAAAAACACTTTGCAATGCATGTGGGGTCCGTTTCAAATCGGGTCGGTTATTACCCGAATATCGACCCGCTTGTAGCCCTACATTTTCAAGTGAATTGCACTCAAACCACCACCGGAAAGTTCTTGAAATGCGGCGGAAGAAAGAGGTTGTTGGTGGTGTTGAAATTGAAGTTGAAACCGGTTTGTCCCGTTCTCCGGTTGTTCCTAGTTTTTGATTAATTATTATTTAATTAATTAATTTTATGAAGGACAAAAGAGGTTTAAGAAAAAAATTAGATAGAAATGGTAGTGCAGATTTTAGACCCGGTTCAACAGGACCCGAGTTAGTGTACACATTTTTTTCTTCCTTGTATTGAGTGCGGTAGGTTAGGTTAATTAGGCTTTTGTAACTGTTTAGGAGACTTTAATTTCATATATGCATTATGCTTATGCTTATGCAAGTCCTTTTTATTATTCCTTTCTTTTTGTTATAAAGTTTTTTGAATTTGGAAATTGTTAACGTTTCAAATATAAATGAGGTGATGGTGGGTGTTAGTGGTTTTCAATTTCAATTCAAAAAAATGAAACTGTTTATGCTTTGTTTTGGGAGTGGGTCGTTGAAAGGCATGAATATCATGAACAAAACAACACAAAGAGAAGTGTTGTTAAACTAAACGGCTTCTTTGTTGTGTCTTAAGATGGAAGCAAAAGTAAAGTACTTTGGGAAATCGAAGCATTTGGAAGCTTCATAAAATAGATGATGTGATTGAAATCGAACGGTCCACAAACTTGATAATCCTAAACTTGGTTTGAACTTTATGCAACACTAGATTTTGGACTGACATGTATTCATGGGTACCACCATATTCATAGGTGTCAAGCATGTCTCTCGTGTTTTTTCTTCATACTATTGACTGTTGTTTTCACTTTGGCTTTTTCCTTTCAACACAAAGGACATTCTCTACCAAACAAATCAGAGGATTGCAAATTGGAATCTCCGTAATTTTTAATAATTAATATTCCTCCAAATAGTTTTTTAGGTTATATAATGTATGTGGAGATTATAAAAGAAAAATGTTAGATATGTAGTAAGTTTTTAATTATTGGCGGGCATGGAGAGAAAACTATAGTACATAGCAAAATAACACATTAAAAAACTGAACTCACACGACAATGTAATCGATGCTACCAAACACAAGAAGGTATTATTCACAACATCGACTTTTCTTTTTCACAAAGTTTAGCAAAAGGACACAACATTCAAATTCATTTTGAAAATTGAACATTCACACAGCTAGTAGTACAATTGTTTGGAACACATTACACGTGCATTGCTACAACAAGATATTTTAGCATTTCATTTCATGTAGTTGCATCATGCATATATATGGGATATAGTTGAACTTATTTTCCATTCAAATGATTTTTGAGAAATTATTCAAATGAGTAACAATGACGCTCCACATATTCTATTGGAAACTTTTGAAAATAAAAACATATGATGTTATTTATTTACAAGTCCTAACGCAATGTTAATAATTGATGACTGGTCCATTAAGTAACATAAGAATCTTTATGTAACCGATGAGGTATATAAAATGGGTGGAGGGTTGTGCATTGTTTTCGAACTTACTCCATTGTGTTTAACTTGAGAAGGACCGGTTTATTTGGATTGATATCTATATTTGTTAGGTTTGCTTTATTAGGTGATCTTTCAAATATTAATATTCAATGCAACGAACCGTTTGGTTATGGTGAATAAAGCTCTCACCTGACATTTTCACTCATACCTTTATGAGAGTGATGCCACCTCCTAGGATCAGTATAATTTATTAGGGTAGACGTGAGGCTCACACAATTCAACTTTATTTTTTAATAATCATGTTACTAACTTTCTCAGTAACTAATTTCTGACTCAAATTTTAACCATATTTAATAGAGTCTCATCTCACATTTTTAAATTCATAGGCTTGAATTTGAGACAATGTTTATAGAATACTACAAGTTTAGTTACACTTAATTTGACTTTGTGCTAAATTAAAATAATAAAGATATTTTCGGTTTAATAATAAATATGTAATATATAACATATAAATAGATAAAGTTACGTTGATGCATGAGTAGATAAAACAAACAATACTTTTGAATCTAAGATTGAGTTGAATTAAAATTGAAAATCATAATTATTTTACATAAGGTTGAAAATGTCATATTATTTCCATTCCAGCTTGTTGGGACTGTTGTCACAAAATTTTGTGCGCATTTTTTATTTTGTGGTGTTGGAGATGATGATATATAGTTGCTTTGGGTTGTCTAATATGTGATACTTGCACAATTCAACTATTTATTTTCTGCTTATGAAAAACCAGAGGCATAGATGGTGGAGGTGAGGAGAGTCATATTTTTTATGACAAAAGAGGTGGAGCGGAGGAGTATTTTTATGACAAAAGTTTTATGTAGTATTTGTATTCTACTGTATATACTTCAAGATTAAACCTTAGTTTTGTAATAGTTCTGATGAATGTTCCTTAAACACTCTTTAAAGATTCTAAACTAAGAAACTATTTTTTTAAAAATCAAATACTTTAAATTTCAACACACTGTATATACATGTTTTTTCTTAAAAACTTACCATTTCATTAGCATCTCCCTAATACAAATTTGTAGTCGTTCAAATCTGTGGTCGTTCTGTTTCCCAAGAAAGGAGATGCATTTATCAAATTTCGTCGATACTTGCATTTATTCTATACTCTGCTTAGATTTCGGTTACTAGTAAATGAAACCTATGTTCAGGTATGCAAAAAAACAAGGTGGTGGCCGAGGTTTAAACCCCGGACTTTGCATATAATATGCATTGTTTTTACCAACTGAGTTAAATTCACGATGACAAAAAAAAGAGGTGTCTTATAGTATTAGATTTTTTCAGGGAATTGTAGTATTAGAATTAGAATAATAAAAACAGCGAACCAAAGTTATAATAAAAAAAAGGAGATTGATGCAAAAAATTGTCCATGATATAATAGTTTTACCTAGTTTGCTTACTCAACCCTTTTTTGACGGTGCTTTACTAAACCCTTGAGAATGTTAACAAGGTGTGAATGTTAGGTGATGAAATTATCATTAGTACGTATACATCGACTAATAAGAGGCAAAGTTTCACGAGTTAGAGTTTCTTAGCTCCCCTACATTACATAACCTTACGCATCCACCCAACTCTATGTAAGGTGATGTTAGCGTATTTAACGGTAATTGACAAGGCTTTGAGTGTAACACTAGTGCAAGAACGAAAAAGCTGGTATACTTTATCAAAAAAGGTGTTTACGGATTTGATAAGCATTGCCATATAATTAAAAAGATAGTGTGCCCTCATAGCGTCACAATGGAGCAACAACTATGGAAGAATTCAAATTCATTGAACTCCGGATTTTTCCACATTCACGTAGCTTAGACATCGTTGTCGTTTGATCAAGATTAGACGTTTTAAATTGAGTATTTTGAATAATGAAAAGATTGGCTTAATTGTCCCTTTGGTATCTTATTTATAAAACATGCATAAATAGTCCTCCATTTTTAAACTCGAACATTTTGGTAAACAATTATTGCATTTATTGTAATTTTAAACTAAACCTTTATTTTTGAGGCTATAATCACCATTCAAGATTTTGTTCATTTAATAGACACTTCCATTTTAAGAGATAGACTCGTAGAATAAACTAATATTATTTTTAAGGAGAAATTACATTCACCGAGTAATTACCTAACTTCGTCCTTGAATTTTTAAAAATCAGTCAAATTCGTCCCCAAGTTTTACGAAATATCTAATTCATCCATGAATTTCACATACGTCCATCAAAATGGCCCCTCCGTCCAAAAACTCCGTTACTGATGATGATGTGTCCTCTTGCATGTTGTGTTGTCCTATACACGTGCCAACAAGGAAGCCACATGTATAAGGACCAATTTGATGGAAATGGTAAAAATTGCAGTTTTTACTTTTCAGTTGTCATTTTTTCTGTTTTTTCTCTTTTACCCCTCGTTTAAGGATTGATTTGACAGTAACTATAATAATTTAGGGACCGATTTGATTGAAAATTTTAAAAATCTAGGGACTGATTTGATCGATTTTATTGAAGGGAATAAGTACAAGGAGACATGACATGAGAGGACTAGTGACTTCAAATGACAGGTATAAACAAACACTAGTGAGGGGTCATGCTCTACAAAATTCAACTGCTCCAAGAGTTATTAGAATTTCATATCCAAGTTACGGGCCATCCACTTCTACTTAACCCCAATACACAGAGTTTATCCCAACCCCAGGATTTCCAAAGTAGTGATGCTTGTTTAAATTATGCTTTTAGACTTGTTTAAATTATGCTTTTTGGCTATGTAATGACTTATGAACATCAAATGTAAGACTTATGACTTGATGACTATGTAATGTTTTTTTTGGCTATGTAATGACTTTTGAACATCAAATGTATGCCTTATGATGGTATTTTCAACAATCAAAGTGTCTGTCTTTTTACTTTTTACTTTGTTCAGCAAATATATGCACCAAAGATCACATTGATATATGTTGTGATAACTCAAGGACTTATTTGATGGTATTTTTCACTAATTTAGGGATCGATTTGATGCATAGACAAACAATAGAAGGACCAATTTGATGGAAAGATTTTGACATAAAGGTTGAATTCATTCATTGACAATTTTATCATCATTCTATACAAAGAAAATTCAAAATCATTGCAATTTAAATAAACCATTCACACATCACATAACCATTGTTAAACAAACCTTTGGAAGATGGTAGGTATATAAAAGCCTTCCTGGGTTATTGATAGTGTTGGCTTTTCTTACAACAAAAATTCTTTGGCACCAACATTCAAGCACTCTCACATCAACATTGAACATAGAACTTGAAGATGAAGACCGACTGTTATAGCTGTTTTTGCCCATACGTCCACCACCCATCATTTCTGAACACCAAAGCTTGAACAATTTTTGGATTTCGAATTCAATAAAAAAATTAGGTTTTTAAGTTTTTTGAATCGGGGAAGAACTTTGTCATCAATTAATGGAAGAAATTTTGGGGATTTTGAACTCTAGGGGACAAATTATAAAATTAGGGTTCTAAATTTATATATTTGGGGAAGAAAGAGACGTTGAGAAGAAAGAGATGTTGGGGAAAAAGAGACGTTGGAGAATTTGCAATTTTCTGTAAATCAATCAATTTGGTCCTTGGTAATTTCATCATTTTCGGCCAAATTAGTCTCTGCTTGCGTGGCATCTGACGTGGTAAGCCTTGTAAGAGGTTAACAATACATGTATCATCCGTTAACAGGCCAACTTAACGGTGTGACCGATTTGAGTGACATTTTGTAAATTCGGGGATGAATTAGACATTTCAAAAATTTGAGGACGAATTTGGCTGGTTTTTGAAAAATCAAGGACGAAGTTGGCTAATTACTCTATATTCACCTCCTCTGAGTTATTTTCAAATGATGCAAACACCCATTCTAGTTTTAAAATAGATAATAACCTCCTTTAAGTTTTCATCAATAGATAAATACTTCCCTTCTCTCTTAACCCCATTATTTTTCTGTTAAGATAGAAACAGGTAAAGTTGAAATCCCACAAAACTAGTGAATTTTCACTCATCGAAGTTAGAAATTCATTTTCTTTTATTTCCTTTTCATGTTCAGCAAATTCCTTAATTAAAAACTAAAAGGTGAAATTAGAATATGATGAGGTTACTTGGTTTTTTTTTCCTATCCAAACCTCTGAGCTTTTTGAATCTGGTGGTAAACACTCCCTAAGCAAATCATGGACATGATTTGGAGAAGGTTGGTATTTAACACAGATAGAAATGCACTAGTTCACTGAACTATAACCCCAATATTTATTCGTACTGTTTTTTTGTTGGATAGGACAAGCAAACCTATTTATATTATAGACTATTACTTTTTCCACTCTATCAGTTTTCCACGCGTTCTATTATTTTTCCTCAAAATTATCCTTGGTTCGAATTATGTAATTCGAAATAAATTGTTCGTTTTTTCGGATTATATAATCTGAAATTAGCTTTGCCCGGATTTTGAAAGAGATCGTGTTTTATAATATTTCGATGACATAAATACAAATGCCAAAAATATAAAATAAATGCAAATGTAAACAAAAATTAAAAGGACAAAATGATACAAATAAAATCTCGTTTTGTTAATATATCAATACATTTACAACAAAATAAAGCTTGAGCTTAAAGCTTTTTAAGCTTATTACATAAAATATTCAAACCTAATGTTAATCTATTAAAAACTTAAAGCTAAACCAGTGGTGCAATCTGATGGAGAGGAAAGCATGATGGATGGGAGAAGGAGAAAAAGATGGTGGGGTGGGGGTGAGGGCTGGGGTAAGGTTTATTTTCTTTCTAAGGCGAAAGAGACCTTGATTGTCAACCTTGCACCCAAACAAACGAACATGATACCCATACAAACCACACTTCTTTGCATTGTATCACCATCCCCATTGCCCGTTCACAAAATCCTTGAATTTCCACAGTAGCCTTTTTTTATGAAAGGTCAGCGATGAAAACACATTGTTGTAGAAGGAAGAGTATGAGAGAGTGTTAGATGAGATGATGGTGTAAGAAATGGTGAAGGTTTGAAAGATATTTATAAGTGAAATTTGTGAGAATTGTGTTGCATAGAGTGTAACGACTCTTAATTAAGGGTCAAAAGACACGTTCAAAGGGTTTTCCCTGCCATTAAAGTTGGTTAAACCCTTTAAAAAACGTGCTTCATGAGTTACTCTTGGCGTCCAAAACTCTAACTTGTTTCGTATTATATAATACTAACATTATCAAAGATTTTCATTTAAACACACACACACATATATGGAAAATATAGATCTTCATCATGCTGTCAAATATCTCTCCGCTGAACTTTACGCTAAAGATTTAAACACATAGGTATTGTATTGTTTTAAGTTGTTTAATTATATTTGTACATTTTTTTAACTTTTTTCCTATGTCATTTGCCATGAAAACCTACCAAAAATGAAACTTAAACACAGTTTGGTGCTATTTGGATTATAAAATCCAAAAATATTTAGACAGATTCAGATTGTATAATTTGAACACTCTCATACTAGGTGGACTGTGGCGTTTTACCAAAGGTTTTGACGGTTTGTGGTGTGTTTAATGCATTTTTGGTCGATTGGACCATAGAAAACATTTAATTTGACTGTAGTTATGGTCTATGACTAGTTTAAGGCTATAAATAGGCTTGCATGCTTCAACTTTTTCATTCATTCTTCAATTCCCATCCTTTCTTACTTTTTAATAAAAAAAATTAGTTTTTTAGAAGTGTTTATGATGTTATGGTCATTACTGACCATTCATAGAATCTCTGCAATTGTTTTACAGGGCGTGCGAGAATGATATGGGGTGGGAAAAGTAAATCCCATATTTTATAATTTGTACTTTGGTAAGATCTACTATGTTCTATGGCTTGGGCCAACTATGGTTATCAACCCGTTTGTGTTTGTTTTAGTTGGGCTTTAGTAATTTTACATATCACTTGACAAAAAAAGTGAATTCTACTCGATACCCACACATTTAAATGCTCCACGCTACTCCTGGACATTACACTTGCATGTTACTTTCTTGTAAAAATAAGAAGCAACGGGGATGATAATTTTCGGCTTAAATGCTCCTTTGGTCCTTTAAGTATTTAGTTGTATCGCTTTGGTCCCTTAACTTAAAAAAAGATTGTTTGAGTACTTTAAGTTTTTTTTTAGTCTCGTTTTGGTCCTTTCTGTTAGGTTTCCATTAGGGATTTTAAAAAAAAATTAACTCCTGAACACGTGTCACCTTGTCATTGGCTCTGAGGTTTTATATTTACAAAAAAAAATCCGACAAAGTGACACGTGTTCCAGAGTTAACACGTGTTACCTTGTCATTGATTCTGGGAATTTTTTTTACAAAAAATAAAATATATATTAAAAAATATTTTTTTTGTAAATTTTCCCTAGAGCCAATGACAAAGTGACACGTGTCCACACTTAATGTTTTTTATTAAACCTAACAGAAACCTAACAGAAGGGACCAAAACGAGACTAAAAAAAAACTTAAAGTGCTCAAACAATCTTTTTTAGTTAAGGGACCAAAGCGATACCAATTAAATACTTAAAGGACCAAAAGAGCATTTAAGCCTTAATTTTCATCTTATTGAGTTTCGGTAAAGGATAATTCTAACTTGATTTACCTTTGATTCTAAATTTCTAATTAGAAAGTGTCTACTTATACTTCTAATAATTTATCTAAGCATCTAAGTTTCTGAATATGAGATTTTTTTTTGAAGATTTGAACTAAATGAATGTGAGAAAAATTTGAAGATCTGAACTAAATGACTAGTGAAAACTTAAGGGGTCAAGACATTGTATAAATTTGCCACCTTGACAAGTCAGTTAACCTCATTCTATTTAGTAAGATGGAGATCGATTAAATTCGTAAACAGTGTCCGATTTACTTTCACTTACAAGTGTCATCACATATAGACGGAGAGCCTACTATGTAAACAGAGTTCTATTATTCTCATTTGGTTCTATCTATCTATCTATAATTGAATGCGGTATGATGCAATGTAAACTAATCAAGAAAAATACATAGCCACATGAAGTAACACGAGTCACGACCCGAGTCATCTTTAAAGATGATTCGAATCATGGCATCTGAAACTAGTTTTTATAAACCTCTGTCTACGCTAATGATTAGAAGGTGATTCAAATCACTCCTACATTTTCCCTATATCTCAACAGTTTTACAAGGGTATATTCCATCCATTGTTCCATTTGCTAAATTCATTTCATCCACACTAAAGATCATCAAATAACATAAAGAAGAAGAGCTTTCAAGCACCAAATCAACAAATACTAAATAAATACATCTATATTCACACTATAAATATATAATCTCACAACATGAACACATAAAATCCATAAAAGAGTATAATCAATTCAAGTTTGGCTAACAGTTCAATGGTAACTAAACCATTCTAAACTAAATAAAAACTTGAGTTTGGTTGTCTATTTATTACAATTTATTGAACTAAATCATTATCTTTAGAAAGTAAATAAATAAGTTTTTTTATTTCAACTACACGATTACAATTTATTTAGTTTAATTATCTATTTAAAAAACTTCAAATAATATAAAGATCTATGGTAACTAAACCATTAAATTATTGATAAAATAACTTCCAATTGTTTTAGTTCATTAAAAAACAGTTTTTTTTCAACATTTTCAACTCAACCACATAACGGTTGGTCAACAGAACACCCCAGCCCCATTCTTTGAAAAATGTATGGACGTACAACACCGTAATCCACAATTGAAAAATCAATGGTATTGGGACATTTTAACCACATGCATCAATGTTTTGAATAATTCTTGCTCTTTCTTCACAAATCAAGAGAGAAGTCTCTAATTTCTTATCTCTCAAACTAATTTTAGAGCCTGAATTTGATAATATTCACATTAGACGGCAGTTCCGACAATATCAGCGAGAGAAAGGAGAATGAATGGTGAAACTACTATTTTTAATAAGGTAGTATGGTGGAATTATTTTAACGGTGGAGATGAGAGATTTTAATGGACGGACGAGGAAGGGAGGATATGAAAGATATTTCAATTAAATATATGTTTCGTTCAATAGTTTAGGATGAGGGAAGTTATTTTTTTCTTTTAAATAAAAAATATGTTTGGTTCACAAACGAGGGAGGTGATTATGAGGGATTTTGCTCGATCCCCTTTAAAATACCACCTCTCCCTTCCAAAAAGGTAATAAAAATTTACACTTAATCATCTGATAAAAAATTACTCCTTAATTTTTTGGTCCTCTCCCGCTTCTCTTCTCTAAATCTAGCCGGAGGAGTAATTTAGCGTCAATTTTGATTCAAAATCATCCCTTCAATTTTTTTCCTCCCTTAGCTAAATAAATTATTGCAGTATATCTTCAGTTTTCTTTTGTTTGTTTTTATGATTTCATTGTCTTATCACAATGTTATTTGTTTTGATTCAAATTGAAAGCTTAGGGACTTTGATTTTGTATGGCGTATTGATGTACTATATTAATTTAAATCAATTAAACTTTTTGTAAAAACAATGTACTGTATTATCACAATGTACTGTATTATTTTTGTAAAAACAATTACTCTATTAATCATACAGTGTGGACTAACTTCTTTTTTTGAGGCATTCAACACGGACCACCTGCATTAAAAAAAACACAGATCACCTATTTTTTTTTTGTAAGCTAGTAATATGAATTGGTTTCTTTGAAGTTATAGAAGCTACGTAACTAATAGAGTGAAGAAGACCCTTATCGATTTTAAAATTGAGAAACTTTTTCATATTACGTATCATTTTAACATTGATTATTATTTTATTAATAATATCCTTAAATTGCTTTGCAACAAAAATACTGAAATGTTGGGTGATCGGTCACATACATTAAGGCTTTTTGTGAGTTTTGAGTGGAGGGGAAGGAAAGGTTTATGAGGGGAAGGGAAGGGAAGGGAGAAAGGAGGGAAAGCCTTCCCTTTGTTTGGGAGTTAAAGAAACCAAGAAGGAAAGGAAATGGAGGGGTTATGTGATAATTTTACTATTTTACCATTTTTTTCTCTTAAAATCAATACATTGTGATATACTTTGTAATTTATCTTGTAAGTTATAATTGAAATTTT
>Ga0228710_1003838_pt1 | contig 23839 bp, 13 predicted proteins | sample MedpolnodulmetaG_FD_177995 | JGI IMG/M metagenome (GOLD analysis project Ga0228710, IMG submission 177995) | Root nodule microbial communities from Medicago polymorpha collected in Santa Monica, California, United States - pink nodules | ecosystem: Host-associated > Plants > Roots > Nodule...
TTTTTTTTTTTTTAATATTATATTTCAATATGTTTTTTCTTCCATTTAATTTCTTTTTTAACCGGTCCATTTTTTTTTGAAGGAGTGTCCATCTAATTTTATTATCTTCTTTTAAGGAATTTTATTATCTTTTTATCACTTATATATTTAATTTCAATATCGTTTGATTATCGCAATCTCATAAATATTTTTATTCACGCTGTCATTGAATGACACGAAATATTTTTATTCCCTTTCTTCAACTTTGCAAATATACATCCATTAGCGTTTAGAGTAATATTTTATGTTCGTTTGTCTGTTTTTTTATTATGCTATTGTGTATAAAAAAATTTAGAGTTGCATAATGCGTGTGTGTGTGTTTAATTATTTTGTGTATATGTGTGTGTATATAAAGAGAATAGTTGGTTATTTTCTTTTTCAATTATATTCTATAACAAATTTTGTTATAAGAATAACATATTTTTGGTGTCATTCAAAAATATAGAAATTTATATTATATGATATTATATTTGTTACATTGTTAGTGTCATTGAAAAAGATATGTTTAGTTTTTTTAATAAGAAAAAGATATGCATAGTTTGTTACAATATAAAGGTGCAAAATATATATAAGCATAATTTTTTTAGGCATCTATACTTGTACTTTTAATTAAAATCAAAATTTTATAAAAATAATTATACGCATTATGCAACAGTAAAAAAAAAATATATGCATTAGCGTAACAAAACAGACAGACGAACATAAAGTATTACTCTAAACGCTGATGTGTGCGTGTTTATTTGCGAGGTTGAAGAATGGGAATAAAAATATTTGGTGTCATTTAATGACAGCGTGATTAAAAATATTTACGAGGTTGTGATAACTAAACGATATTGAAATTAAATATATAAGTGATAAAAAGATAATAAATTTCCTTAAAAAAAAGATAATAAAATTAAATTGACCCTCCTTAAAAAAAATGGACCGGTTCAAAAAAATAAAATAAAAGAAAAGAAAAAACATATTGAAATATAATATTAAAAAATAAAAGAAAATGTTTCCAATGTGAGTTGAAGAGAGGTGCTTGTGAAATAAATTGCCGAGAAGTAAGTTTTGTACAATATTTTTGCCAAACAACTTTTAACTACTAAAAAAAAAGAAACCAAACAGTTTTACCTTTTTTCTTAAAAAACTTTATTTTAACTTTGTTTTAAAGGAGTTTTTAGACCGTGAAAAAGCCTGGTCAAACGGGAACGCTTCTATTAAGCACCTAGAATTTGACTAGCTAGAATGCGACTGTTCGAAGCAAAGTAGCTTAAATAGGTTTTCAGAATTCTATTAAGCACCTCTAATAAGACATGTAACTCAGGATCTCCATACTTCCTTGACAATGCATCTGCCACCGTTCGAAGCCCCGACCTTGTAGATGATATCAAACTCATACCCTAGCAGTAACTAACCAATTATTCTCTGTTCTAGCAAGTATCTTAAACTCTTCTTGTTAGTATTTTCTCTTACGATGTTTGAACGCTAATTCTTTAAGCTCTATGATATATTAACTTGGGGTTAATGGTATATACTTAGGTGATAGCAGCCATGATGGACCTTACCTATTAGAAGGGGTGATGTCCTTGAAGGGTTTGAGTGGATGTTGCTAATGATCAAGGTGGTGCCTCTTGAGCCTGCAACTCAACAACCACCTGCTTCTGAAGAATGAAAAATCTGGTTAAACCAAAGTGGTTAAAAATGTGATATCACTTGTTCTGTGCTAGTATGTTTGCTCAAGGGTGATTTTTTCTTGTGGCTAATTTTAATTTGACATATGGTTCTTAATTTAGTGACTTAATCATGCTAATTAAATTCAAGAGATTGCACAATACTTTAGTTCCATTCTCTTCTGATGTTTCTTAAATAGACTTCTTCTCTTTTCTTCTTCTTCAAATAAAACCGAAAAAAAAAAATGGTGAATTTGATGAAGTCACCAACTGACTAACATGGAGGTTGTTCATCAGAAAATTGCCACTGTTTTACAACAACTCTCTTCTTTTTCTGAAAAAAAAGTGAACTAAAACAGTTAAGATGAATGAAACATTACCTTTGCCAACAGTTTTCATTTCATTCAGACAAAAGGTAAAACAGCTTTCATTTTCAAGAGGGAAAGTGTAAGGACGCTATCTTGAAAAGTTATGCCACGTTAAGTTAAGCATCTGTCACAATAAGAGGCTAGTTGATTTAGAAATCACAAAATACAAACAATTTGATACAATGAACTTATTCAAAAATTAATAATGGTTTGTTAGTTAGTAACTAACAAACCATGTTTGTTAAGAATGAAATCCTTACATTGGATGCGAGTCTTGAACTTATGTCCTTGTACCAACTGAACCAACCGTGAAACTTGAACTCACGCCCTTGCGATGTATTTATCAACTTCTTACAAATTGAACCAACATGTGTTGGCGGATGTTGTTTAACATCAATCATATCATGGTTCAAAGTTGTCACAATGTTTTGGATGTATACATTTAGATTCTAACCAGATGTGTACATCGATTATTGTTTGTTTATTATCTTGTATTTTTGTACATCTCCCCTCAGTAATGTTAATTTTTGCGCTAATTGTTTGTGTTATATGTATGATGTCTTGATTTGGTATGGTAATATATTAGAATTTTCTGACAACACTCAATATATCCATTGTAGCTACAACTTTCTTCTTTTAATTAGTAGAGTGAATAATGAATTAAGAATTAAAAAGTTGCAGCTGCAAAGGATATTAAGAAATAATTAAAAGAATAAAGGGGAGGGTGCCGTGAGAATAGAAGCAAAACTTTTTAGTATTATATCCTTTATAAGTTTTTCCTCTTTTTAAAGGTCATTGTAACTACAATTACTATTTTATTTGTGACGATCGTTCATGAGACGACGAGACCTCTAATGTAGAAGGGCGTTGTTCTTCAGATAAGATTTACATTTATAAAATTAGAGAAATTCTAATGTCGGCGTCTAATTATGCATTCTTTTAGTACTAATTATTGTATTAAAATGTTTGAATTTCATTGTTTATACTTTATTATGCTTGGGTGTTGCACTAATCTACTGGTGCGATTGTTATAAACCAATGTGATGATCCATCGTTGTTTTAGGACTCCTTCATTATCCTATAGTGATATCAGTCAATGGTTTGACTAGAGCCAACCAATTTCTGTATCAAAAGTTTTTCTAATAATGGTGGTCATACCATATGTTTCGTTGATGTGTGTTGCCAACGGTAGTTCAAGTCTATATAGACAAATAAACTTTCAGTTGATGTGGAGCGTATCAAGATGTTTGAATTGATTTACACTTAGAGGGGAGATTATTGATGTATTAAGTGGAACTTTAGAAGTCTTGTTTTGAATAGGAAATGGAGTTGAGCATCAAATAAGTAAGATGGACTACTCGTATACTTAATGTATTAAGTTTTTGAGAAATATGTGATGTTTGGTATAATGGTGTAACTGCTCTTATGTCTTAGCCTAATATAATGATTCAGCAGTGTTTTAGAACTCCCCTTATGACCCAACAATTTATACCATAAACTTAACGTTGTGATTTATGAGGAATAATACTATCACTTAAATTTGTTTTAGTAATTTGACTTCGGTATGTCGTTAAATGTTTAGTCAAGAGTCAAGACTTAAGACAAGACAAGTAGACATCGCAACAATAATTGGTCCTTATTTAAAGTTTTGGGATTCCTTAAATTTTTTAGATTTACTATATCTTCTTGTCTTGAATAGAAAGAAAAATCACAGTTCACGCGGTTTGTGGGGATAAAAAAAGCACCACCACCAAACCTGCATAAACTTCTTTTTTACTATAGGAGCTTTATTATATCATATTAAAAAAACATCAACCAAGAAAATTTAAAGCATACAAAGTTTTGTATACTCTTCATTATCTCTTTATGTTATTCTAATATCTATCTAGTTCCTTGCTCCCTTCCCCGTCCTCTTCTTCCTTATCCTTCATCTCTTGTTTGTAATATTAATATTTTTGGCCAAACCATGGTTCTCGCTACACTTATGCTAGTGGTTCTTTTCATTGCAGGCCTCATAAATATAATCTTTTACATACCTACCAACAAAATTCGTGCTTTTCTTCAAATCATTTTTCCCACTAACAATAATAATGTTTGTCAAACCAACTTGGCTACAACGACCAAGTTGGAAAAGGATGCTAATTATGGGAAGGAAGAACTCAAGAAAGTGTTTTCGACTTTCGACAAGAATGGTGATGGATTCATAACAAAGCAAGAGTTGAAGGAATCCCTAAGGAACATAAGAATCTTCATGGATGAGAAAGAGATTGATGATATTGTTGGCAAGTTTGATTCTAATGGAGATGAGTTGATTGATTTTGATGAGTTTTGTTTGTTGACTAGTGAGTTTATGGGAGGGGGTGAAGGAGAGAAAGAAGGTGGTGTTGGTAGTAAGGAAGATGAATTGGAAGAATTGGAGGCTAATTTAAAGGAGGCTTTTGATGTGTTTGACAAAGATAATGACGGGTTAATTTCAGTGGAGGAGCTAGCTTTGGTACTTTGTTCGTTGGGATTAAGTGAAGGAAATAAAATTGAAGAGTGTAAAGAGATGATTAGGAAAGTTGATATGGATGGAGATGGTAATGTCAATTTTAATGAGTTCAAGAGAATGATGAAGAATGGGGGAGCAAAGTTCTTTGCCACATAATTCATTTCAGCCTCTACCATCCTTACCTCACTATCTATGATAACAACTTATCCGACCCTAGCACGATATACATGTATTTACATTCAATCACTTATTTTCGTAAAATATTAGTGATATCTATTCTCGTTATAAGTCTATGTTTAGTGTGTGTAACAGTGTTTCATAGATGACAACAAAAACATCATTCATGTATATATTGCATAACACATAAAGTAGTCCTTTGATGTAGTATTTGTAAATTGTTGATTAGTTTCCAAGTTTTTCGATTTGTAAACCTTTGACTCACTGTTCTTCCATCTTGGCTGATGCCTTTAGTGTTCAACACCTAGGAGTCTAGTCTTTCTTTTATTGTTTGGTCATTCTTTTTCCATTGATAAAAATACACACACCACTGGCTTGATTAAGGGCATGTGATTCACTAACCCCAAATTGCAATCTTTTAAAATCAAACATATTCAATCAGGTTGAACCATAAACTATTATATCTACCGTTCAGTTTTTTGAGCATTACGATTGTAGTTTCATTCAGATTTGAGCAGTTTAAAGTAATATAACTATGATTTGCTGGTCTTGTCAATTTAAAGTTCGATTCAATTTTTAAAACAATGCAAAATAGGGTCTAATTAAGAAAATAAAACATGTTTAAAGCCCATAAGATCAGTATCTTACCTATAGAAGATGAGTAAAAATTTGACGCGTGGGCTTAATTATCTTTATTCCTTGAGTGATAGTGTTGCATGTGTCTTTCTCCATTTCGTCAAAGTGCATCATCTAGAAAAGCAAAAGTGCATGCTGGCATGGGGTGGGGTGGGACGGGACGGGTTTTACATTCCCCGTCTCCGTACCCGATTCTCAAATACTTATCTGTTACTTTACCCATATCCAAGAGAAATTGACTTCATCCCCGTCCCCGATGGGTTCGAGTATCCCCGTCCCTGATGGGTTCGTAGTGGCGGAGCTAGAAAAAAAAGTTAGGATGGACCACTAAAATTAACCGTTGAAAAATTGTCTAAAGCCTCGCAAAATAAACCTATAATTGAATTATTTAAATTTTTTGGGTGGGCCACTACATCACTTTGCGGGAATTTGGATCAACTGAAACCTAAAACCGACATAAAATTGTATAAAATCTCGCAAAATAGACCTATAATCGTTGATTTTTTAATTTTTCCGGGTGGGTCGTCGCCCACCCCAGCCCATGAAGTCATCCTCGTCCCCGCATTGAATAATTTTTTTAAATAAAAAATAGAAGTTATTTTTGCAACCCTTAGAGAAATGTTGTAATGAATTATCCAGTAATATGCTCACTGTAACATTTGTTAGACTGATTGATTTAGTTGCTCCTTTAAATATCAATGGTAGTTTTTATAACACGACAATATAAACAAAATAACATGGCATATCATTATAAAGTAATTTTCTACATTCGGGACAGGTTTGTGTATGAGTTCGGGGTGGGTACCTATATACCTGCTACCCATCCCATACCCGTGTTTTGAAATCGAGGTAAACCCAAACCCATACCAAACCCCGGTCAAAACGGGGAAAACCCGTCAAATTGAGTTTGGTTTGGGCGGGTAACCATGGGTATGGGTTTAGTTGTCATGCCTAAGTGCATTTAATGTACGGAAAACGTTAATGATTTTCCCGGAACACTCTTTAAAACTCTTAAATGATAACTTTTTATAAAAATATGTGTAATTGAATGCATTGAAATATTCGATTTTTTTATAAAATAATTTCTTCTTTTAGAACTCTCAATGAGTGTTTCAGGACACTCGTTAACAAGATCAATAATGTATTAATGTACAATTTGTTTTGGTTTGGTATGGTTTTTTGAAGAAAAAAAGTTTTTTTTTTTTACCAAAAGAAAAAAAGTTGAACCACTAAAAATGTAATTGTTTTTGTTTTAATTCAGTTTTTGAATTTCTTTTTTCACGAAATTTGAAACGAAGGAATGAAAACATGTTGAAATGATTTGGTTCAATTCACACAATTGGATTGATATTTAAAAAAAAAAAATCAACTTTTTTCATTAGATTTCTTACATGATTAAAACAAGCTATCAAACTCCACTGAAAAAAAATATATATAATCATTTTTTTAAAAGAATTATATATAATCATTAAAAAACACATTAACACAACGTATTTATTTTCAGATAACCATACTAACTTAGTTTCCTTAAAAAAAATTACTAACATAGTATGAAATAAAATAAATAATAATACTAATAAAAATTAATTGTTAGGTTTGGATCACAGATGATCGATTTTGAGTGACGTGAAACTAGTATTCGAACAACATAAATTGAGTTTGATAGGTTTAATTTAGTTTGAATTCGATCATTGACAAAAATTGAACCAAATTTATTGGTTTAAAAATTGGTTCTTCGGATTCGCCAATCATTAGGTTGGTTCACATCAAAGCAAGGCAACCACTTGTTAGTTTATTCGATCCTATTAACAGGCTTTTCTTGCTTATTAAACAACTTTCAAGTAGACTTTTACACTATTTATTTTATGAAACTTCTACACTAATATTAAAATTATGTATGAAACCTTGACGCATGAGTGTGTTTTAAAGTGGATCCTTTAACAATGGGTTATTCATAGACATTTGACTTTCTGTAATGCTAAGGCTTTGGTTGTATTTAATTTGGATGATTCTATTATTCATATATGTCAAAGTTGGTGTAGTGTTTCGATTCTCTAATATATTTTTTTAAAACAGTTTTTGTGTGTTTTTGTTTTAGAGCTTCAGCGGAGTAAAATAACATTTATTTGGGATATAATTGGTTTGCACTCACTAAATTAACATATCATGTCTTGACCTGTGATGATAAAATAAAAAGGTAAGTTACTGTGTTTTAAAATGGGTGTTTTTTTTATACAAAAAAATTGGATGCTCTAAAAAGGATTAATTAAAGACTCTAACCACCGCTAAGCCTAGATGTATATTTTACTGATTTTTTTTTTTTTAATTTAGACTACAAATTATCAGAAAAATATTGGATGCTTTAACATTGATTACTAGACTTTAACCACTGCTAAGGCCTATATGTATATTTTACTGATTAGAAATTATCAGAAAAACATCATGATCATTCAAATGAAACCCAAACTCATTTAATAATATTCAAGGTAGAGGTAGTAAGTTTGCAAAGAAAAGAATTCCTTATAAAAAAATATTTAAAAAACACATTTTATTGCATAAAATTCACAAATTCATTAAAGTTTTTTTTTCTTCAAATGACAAATAGTAATATGTTAATTGATAATATGTTAACTTATTTAGCTAAAATTGGTTGAATTATAACCCCAAAAACAGACGCACACACAAATTTGTGAAAGTTACTTTCTTGAATTATAACCCCAAAAAGACTCGTCACTTTTCCTTTATTCTCTCTCCTTTGAGCTTCTTCACTCTTGCAACAATGGGCCTTTTTTTTTCTCCTTCCAACAATGGTCTAAAAAATACAATTGATTTCTTTTTGTTCCTTGTTCCTATTTAGCTTTGTGGTGTGACAAGGGCAACATGGATGAGATTTCATTCTTAGAAGGATTCTCCAATATTATTATTAGACTGTTTCACGCGGATTTTAAAAAATTATGGAATCCAACCAAAAATATAAAATTGGTTTCTGAGTTGGGTTAGTAATCAAAGTTGCTATATTTAAAATGTTTAATGGTTTTTGTGTTTCAATTTTCAAGTGCTAGATCTAAAAGTTGTTCTACCAATTCTATTTTCTTGTTTTTGTAAATCTAGTTTATCTAAGATGTGAAGATTGATGAATAATGGACAAACCATCAATTCAAGTTCAAAAAAGAATGTATATATATTATGATTTTGCTTTGCAATTGCAGCAAAAAGGAATATGAGTGATGGTGTATGTGAAATTGATTTTTACGGTGAAACCGAAAAGTGGTGTTTCTTAGAGAGGGAGAGAGATATGGAAGAGTGGGAGACTAATCATGTGTGTGTGGACTATAATAAAATTTGTGTATCTTATTTGATCAATGATTCAAATAAATTGGTCTAAGTTGGACCAATCTTTTTTGTGGTCTAAACTATATGTTGCCTCTTGATCTATCTAGAAGTTGACTTTTCAAACAACTTGAAAAATGGATTGAGATGTATGTATTTGAAACTCAACATTAATCTTTTTTATGATACATATATGACACCTTCTAGGGTGAAGGATGTCTCCTACAATATTTTAGTTGATATTTCAGTTTGGTTACATATTTTCATAGGATGTTAACATGGACTTCCTCCTTGAATTATTATACTTCATCTATGTATCCTTGGCCGTTGAATTTGATGAGGTGGGGTGGAATCTAATAGTACTAGGACTTTTGGGCACTGGATAATTCCCCCAAAAGTTGTGGAGTTAGCACTCGATTCAATTCTAAAGGTGAGGAAAATTTATTATGCACAATATTATATGCGTTGTCTAACATATACATGTAATATGATTTTGCATCATGTATAAGAGCTTTTTTTTCTTTTATTAGATCAACAAGTTGTATCATATCTCACATAATTATAAGGAATAATTTATTGATCCAATGGTAAAAACTAATTTACACATGAGCAATATTTATTTAACTTCTGCACAAAAAATTGGCTTGCTAGTTGCGAACTTTATCCCTCCAACAATAGGAAGGAATTCTTGTTAGCCCATATGATGCCTTTGAGTGTCTTACACTGCTCACTTCCAAAACCTCCCTCCTTTCCTCATTTTGTGTGCGCGCTTATTCTATGTATTAGTGTTGGGGGGTCATTGATTAGGACCCACAAACTTAGTGGGGGCAATTGGTATCATTCCTTTCCAACAAAATTTGTCAAGTTGCAACAACAATGTAGAACTAAATTTTTAATTTAAATTTTTGGTACTCTAAAGTTTGTTGAATAGCATTAAAATTTACTTTAAAATAATTAATATAAAAAATAACAAAACAATAAATAAGTACTCACTCTTGTTTTATATATCAGATACATTAATTATTCAATGTATTAAAAAATTTGGTTTGCTTATAAATATGACCGTAGGGAGTATATATTAAGTAATAGACTCGTCAAAATTGCAGGGTATTGAAATGTTAACACAAATAATAATACCATCTCAAATTGCTTTTGATCGCCCTAAGCTTAGCATTATAGAATACAATTTTGTTTATAATTGTTTGATGAAATGACTTCTCACCAAGTACCCTCCCCACTCACTCTTTCCTTTCTCCCCTTAAAATACCATTTGAAGAGAAACCCACATGTTACAGGTCCATTTGGTAACCAATATAGGAATCTATATCTCACCTCAATGCCTAGAGAGAGAACGAGTGATGGGATTGCAAATGTAATCAAATATGTTCTTGACCATCTTTCTATTAGTTTTGACCAAACAATGATATATGATATGACCCTAAATTGTCTAATTAGAGTAGCTTAATTGACGCTTAATTACAAGCATCTTCGAGATAGCTTACATATTGCAATTCACCTTTGTGGATATCTTGTGCAAATGTGTCATTTGCAACTAACATGTGAAGAAGAGGAAAGTGAAAGCAATGTATGGAAATCCCTTATGTTTATTCAGTACCCAATAAGGATTTGTATGTTGTATTGCACGCCTTAGAGTAAAATGCTTATCTTTTCTCCTTTATGAAATCACGATTTTTTAGCTTTAATTGATCATTGAACTTTTGCTATCGATATCGTAGTTAAAATAAATTTAAAATAATCCTTCTAGAAAGCGAAATCAGCATATCATAAATCAATTGTTCTAGTTTTTCCTTCTTATCACCATTCTTTTTTTTTTTTTTTTTTAAAAAAAATATATTTTAAAGAAGCACCAGGCCTCCAACCCTTGCACAAATGATCACGAATCTTAGAACAGGGGGTAATATGATGCATTCAAGATTTATGATAGCTTTGACAAAGTCAGAAGTGTAGGTTAACAGGCGTTAAACCTAGATTGGAAAAAAATAAGTTTGTAAGCTTGTGAAAATATGATTCCGGAATCCATTAAAAATTGAGAAAATTCTCTAAAATATTATTGAAAAAATAAAAGTTACCTATGTTGAGGTAAAATCTCTAATTAATTTTAAAGATAATAAACCTTGATGATTAAGGAATTAATGAACTTTGATTAATTTATTGGTATTTAACTTGTGCTCTTGAGTGTTTAACTAAGACAAGAACAAGGTTCAAATCATACCAAGATAAAAGAAATTAAAGGACATTTGGTTTTATGAACTAACTCTGAGTTCAGAAAGTTACTCATAGTTCAGAATGTTCAAGCAGAGTTCGGAAGGTTGTTCTTATACAGGCTCAGAAGCTCAAGAACATTATCAAGAACATGCAAGACACACGTGACATGAATAAATGCCCAGTAAAGTACATTGACATGAATCAATCAAACAATAAAGGCATTTGCAAGATTAATGTCAAAAAGGATCTTCAATGTTCATTTAAGACTATGAACATTTGAAGTACGAGGAATCTTTCAATAAGAATATCATCCTATATGTTACAAACACTACACTTCATTGATGTTTCACTATTAGGATTTAATTACATCAAATGGAAGTTTTACAAATCATCCTAAGTGAAACAAAAGGAACATTCTGAAGATCAGTATATTCAGCTCAGCACATGCTTTAAACTGTGAATAGTATAGTAGGTGAAAAGTGAAAGCAAAAGCAAAAAGCGAAGATCTTGTCTTATTCAATCAGAATTAGACACGTATGGGAGTTGGTACATTACATGGACCACACAAATCCTTCAAAGCATAGGCATGAAGATGCAGATTCACTTTCCTCTCTCCTGCACACATTCCAAAGCAAATTTGGAAAGGCATTGTCTAACAGCATTCTTAAGTATGTGCAAATGACACTACTCATGGACAAAGTCCAGAAATTCATCTGACACGCACCTGATGAACCCATAAACTCATCATACATTCATGTGTGATGAACCCAGATATAAGATCATGATAAACACAACAACATTCTCAAGTATCCTGAAGAACATAACAACATTCTGATCTACATTATTGTAACCCAGAAACATTCTGAAGTTCAGAATGTTGAACCAAACTTTCAAGTAAAAGTTGGTGGGTCCTAGGACATGTGGCAATAGACTGTTGGTCATTCTCCAACGGCTAAGAGGTCAAGTAACTCTATAAAAAGGAGTGGAAGGCTTAACATTATATACACCATTGCAAGCATACAAGAAAACAACTTATTAAAAGTGTTTGAAGATTTAGCAAAATTGATTTCACAAAACAACTTCTTCAAAGATTCCTAAAATCTCAAAGACTGTGAATCAATCTTCTTTTATTTTTTCAAAGATAATCTTCTCCCTCTATTCTTTCCTCCTATCTGATTTCATTCAAACTTCAAATCAATGTAAAGAAAGTCTCATCTAGCTTTACGGGTGCTAAAGTGTTAGTTTGAGTAGAAAGTATAAAGTGTATGTGGGTAACTTAGCAAGAAGGTTGTAAGCCTACTGTGGCTTAGATAATACAATTGTTGTAATTGTTCAGGTGAACAAGATTGTAAGGTGCAAGATTTAAGAGATTATCTCAAGCATCATAGTGGAAACTCTCACAAGATTGTGAGGAGTGGACTAACCCACATTTGGTGAACCACTGTAAATGTTTGTGTGTTCTTCTTCTCTTCCCTATACTTTTTACTTACGGTATACACTACACACACAAACACATTTATTTATTTAAACTGTTTTTGCATAAACACTTCAGAACATTTTGAAGTCATTCCACTAACCTAACTATTCTAAGTTCACAACTTGAAAATCAATTTTAAGCTATAGGTTTAATTTTAAAAGGGTCACAATTCAAACCCCCCTTCCCTGTGACTATTATATCCACTTCAGCCTACAACTGTTACACTTTTCCCTAGAAAAAATTGTTAAACTTAAATTGGGAAATAACAAAATCTTAATAGACCGAAAATAACAAACTAAAACAAAAACAAAAAATTACTAAAATTGGGTTAAAATAAAAAATACTATGGAAATCCTCCTACATCATATTGTCTCAGAGTGACCTATATTATTAACAAGTGATACGACGTTTCTCTATAAATAAAGACAATTTTGAAGCTGAAAGAGAACAGAAAAATTATGATTTCATGAGTAAATATTATGTCCAAAAAATATATAAGTCATTTCTTCTTTTTCACAAGTGGACAAGAGTAATTGAGAAAACTTTATTCCTTAAAATATCATTGTTGATATGTTAGATGTAAGTATGCAATTCAAGTCAAGATTTTCAAAATATCCTAAAAAGGATTCTTCCAATTACCTATTTGCATTTGATTTACATAAATTGATGAGGACGAATCGAACCTAAAACTTGGTATATCCAAGCACACTTTCAAAAAAACAAGTGCAACCACCATCATCATGCCCTTCATCTTCATTTATTTATTCAAGTTACCGCAACATTCTCCCAATACAAGATTTCACATAAACTATGACAACATTAGCTCATGCTCATAGAAGAATTACCTTGTATATTGTTTTACCAATTTGAAATTTAACACGTGTTTGATTTCAATTTTAGAAGGTAAAAAAGTAACTATATAGATTGTAGAATTGATTTTATGATGTTTGGATGATTTAAAGTAGAATTGATTTTGTTTGTAGAATTGATTCTACTTGAAACTACAATTTGTAGCTTTTGCCATCTACAATGGATTCTATCATTAAATTTACTGTTAAATCCAGTTTATATAAAAACATCCAAACATAAATCACTTTACATTTAACTTAAATTTATCGAAAGTCAGTTCCCTTAAAATGATTTTTTATAAAAGCTGAACCAAACAGACACCCTTAAAACTATTTTGGTAGTTTACTCTTTCAAAATGTGTGATAGGAATGAATAATGGTTGTGAAAGACATGAGAGGTATCTAGTAACAAATGCAAAAACTTTATTAGACAAACATGGGCTTTATTATCATGTTTTTTTGGTAAATTGGAGCAAACAAAGAGGTTAGAAAAAAGAAAGAGAAAGTGTTGAATTCCCATCCCCACAGCACAAAAAGGTGGTAGCAAAAAAGTTCTTTTTGTACACACTGCGATGATGGTGATCATGATGCCTCCTACCTGCTGCAATCTCATTCTCATACACCATCACCACTCTCTCTTCTCCCTTTTCACTCACGCTTACTCTCTCTTCTGCAAATCCAACAACAACATGACAACAAACTTCTGAAATATCACAACAAACCAACCAAAACCCAACAACAACAAGAACATGGAGATGGATAACAATAAGTGTGGATGCTGGTCTGTCCTTAAACGTGGTGTTTGTAAACCCTCTGCTTCTAGACACTCTCCTAACACTATCCCTCGTACTAGTGTCGTTCATGATGCAGGTTTTTTTCTTTTTTCCATGGTGTTTTTGTTCTTGTTGAATATTATGGATGAGTATAATGCCAAAAATGTTTCACTTGGCTCTTTCTCTATGAAACATAGACACCCCTCGGATTAGGCGTGTTCTGGTGTCGGATACAAATTGTGTCTGGTGTCTGACACCAAAACATATGATTACATTAAATTATGCCATTTTTTCAAATTATTATCGTTGTCCACGTGTCTGTATCTGAGTCTATGCTTCATAGCTTGCATCAGGTTTTGATTCTGGGTTTGCTTAAAATCATGGAATTTTTAGGCGAAGCTTACTTTTATGTATTGTATGTGTGTGTGGCAAGCATGTTTTTTTGGAATTCAATTATGATGTGGGTTGTCAAAAAGACGATATTTTTGTGCTTTCTAGCCATGCTTTTTCCAGAACCTTTTTTCACATGCTCACCAAAAGCATACCTAACTGCATAATCCTTTTGAAGGAACATAGGCCATACAGGGGAAAAATAATCCCTCTTATAAAATTTAGAAGGATTTAATTTAACATTTTAACAGGGACTAAGGAGTGAAAAAAATCTGATTTTTTCTTTTCAATTCTGAGGAATTTTTCAAGATTTCCTTGACTATCATCTTTCTTTTACTTAAAGTGGTAGAAATTGTATTTTTTTTTTGCTTTTCAAAAACTCTAGGGTACCAAGTTTAATTCCTACTCATTAAAAAAATAGTATTTTTGTTCATTATTGATGAAGTTATAATACTAAATGCAACTATCATATGTTTAATTTGTTGTACAAAAGAGTTGAAATTTTAAGATGGAATCCTTCACATTCTTAATTTTGATTGATGCAGCAACGGAGACACGATACCTGAATGCTAGCAATCGAGAACTGTGTCCTCCAAATGAAGCTAGAATCTCTTCTGATAATCCCGATCCTCCACCTCAGGAAAATAAGGCTTCATGTCAGCTTCTTCAATTCACATTTCAAGAGCTGAAATCTGCAACTGGAAATTTCAGACCTGATAGCATTCTTGGGGAGGGTGGCTTTGGATATGTTTTCAAAGGATGGATTGAGGAAGGTGGAACTGCCCCGGCAAAACCTGGTTCAGGAGTTACAGTAGCTGTCAAAAGCTTGAAGCCAGATGGTCTTCAGGGCCATAGAGAATGGGTGGTTAGTAAAATATATGGCTTTGGGTTAGTAAATTGATGTCATATAGAAATTGTGCAGGACATGGTGGAGATTAGCATGTAACGTCGCACTTTGTTTATTGCAGGCTGAAGTTGATTTTCTTGGACAGCTTCACCATCCTAACCTTGTGAAACTTATTGGTTACTGCATTGAAGATGATCAACGACTTCTTGTTTACGAGTTTATGACTCGTGGAAGTCTAGAAAATCATCTTTTCAGAAGTGAGTTTTCTCTTTAACTTGTGATATAAGAATTATATGGAATGTCTGTCTTATGTTATAAAGATTTCTAAGATTCTAGCACAAATCATTTCCTTTTTTGCTCAAAGAATAAACCAAAACCACTGAATTGTTACAAAGTGGTCTGGTTTGTTTAGTCTATAACTTTATGCAACAAGCTTTGTGTAATTCTTTCTTGATAAAAGAATGTTCTAAATTGCCTTTTCCACTTATTATTGGAAATACTCGTTGGAGCAATTAACAATGGTTTGTTGATAACAGACATGAAATGATTGCAACTTGCTGTTCTGTTTTGCTTTCTTTCCTCTTTGTCTCACACTAAGAATGCTGATACTGCCTAATTTTTGAAGGAACTGTACCTCTTCCATGGTCCAATAGGGTGAAGATTGCACTTGGTGCTGCTAAAGGATTGGCTTTCCTCCATAATGGTCCAGAACCAGTCATCTATAGAGATTTCAAAACATCAAACATTTTGCTTGATACGGTATGCACTATAATAAGCGATATCAGGTCTTTTAGGAAGAATGCTTTTCTATCTATCTTTTTTTTTTGTTAGTTTTTAATGTATAGTGTTTTATAGGAGTATACTGCAAAGCTTTCAGATTTCGGTCTAGCAAAAGCAGGACCTCAAGGAGACAAGACCCATGTTTCAACCAGAGTTGTTGGAACTTATGGTTATGCTGCTCCAGAATATGTCATGACAGGTAAAAGTGTAGCAGTAAACAACTTGAAAAAACAAGAAAAAAGTAAATGAACATTTTAGTCCTTAACATTGTAAGAGTTGTGAATTTAGTCCTTCAGAATTCTGAAATATAAATTTAGTCTCTTAAATTGAACAATGTAGTATACTGATGATGATTTTATACATCGATAATCTATCCAGGCACCATAAAATGCAGTAGAAACCTTTGCAAGACCTATGAGGACTGACCGATTATGTAATTTTCTGTTTGTATTTTCACCAGGACACTTAACTTCTAAGAGTGATGTTTATAGCTTTGGAGTTGTGTTACTCGAGATTTTAACAGGAAGAAGATCGATGGACAAGAAGCGTCCGAGCGGGGAACAAAATCTTGTTTCATGGGCTAGACCGTATTTAGCTGACAAGCGTAAACTGTACCAACTTGTTGATCCTCGCTTGGAACTAAATTATTCTTTAAAAGCGGTGCAGAAAATTGCTCAGTTAGCTTATAGTTGCCTTAGTAGAGACCCTAAAAGCCGTCCTAACATGGACGAAGTTGTGAAGGCTCTGACACCATTGCAGGATCTTAACGACTTTGCTATCTTGTCTTATCACTCTCGGTTATCTCAACAAGGGAGAAGAAAGAAGAAACCAGATGGAACTCCGCATATCACTTATACACATTCCAAAAGCATGAGGGCTTCACCTTTGAACACCGGCAGGCACATACGATGATTTTGTAGTGGTCCTCTTCTATGGTTGAAATGCCTCCTTTGTTGTTTGCTGTTGTGTGTGGAGATGGAAATTTCAAAAGCTTGCATTAAGTTTTTTTGGTGTTTAAAAACTGTTAAGGCCAGGAGAATGATGGAAGAGTAATGTAATGATGTATTGATTATTTCTTTGGGCTCTTTTTATTAAAGAGCTAACAATTAATCATTATGGATAGAAACTTGATATTTGCTAAAATGATGTAATTTGAGAAGCATGGTATGTATATTGAAAGGACTCACATTACCTGAGTCAATTTCATTTGGCAGTGGAAACAACACGTTTCTACTTTAGTGGTCAGATTTATGTACTAAATGTTTTATTTAGTTTTATTGATTCAAATCATGCTTTTAGCACACAATATTTGGTTATCACCTTCAAGTATTGTGCATTAATAGCTATATGCATTCAATATATAGACCTTAAAAAATAACTGGACAGAAAGTTACTGAGCAAAATGTAGTACATGTTTGAATGCAAGGTGGGGATGTCAAAAGTGATTTTCTCTTGCAAACATGATTTTGGCTTTTTGGTAACTTGTTATTGGAATTGATTCAAACCAATTTTTATCACCTCAAAACCAAAAACTTGCTGATAAAGTTGTTACATAATGCATGAGGGCATATTCTTTGTAGGCCAGTTTATTAGGCCTTATATGGCATGATCTGTCAATGTTCAGAAAAAGCCACAAGAATCAGCATATATGTATGTCTTTACGCAGAGCATAGTATCTTACTATCTGCGGTCTGCCTCTGTTAAAATCTGGCTTCAATGACAATTTGAATGACAAAACAAAAAAAGAACCCGAATTTGCTTTAACTTATTCCTTTTCATTTTCATATAAATGGTAGCTGCAAAGTTTGTTGTTCATATTAAAGCATCAATTGTTTATAGAATCTGCTTACCATCTGCAATGGAAACTTATGCCACTTCTAGTACACCAATCATGCTATAGTCTTTCGTAAGGTCACACCATTCTTTTTCTTTTTTTATTGAATTCCGTAGCATGAGACTGACAAGAGATATAAGCTTTTTAATTCTTGTCAAAAAAAATATTAGGCTTTTTAATTATTTATTTTTCTTCAACGAGAAAAAAAAAAAAATCTAACAACTAATTACTAATTTTGACCATTTAAAAGAAGTGTGCATGTAGACATTAATGTGTTCATAAACAAAAATGACTACACTTTTTATGTTGCAGTATGATAAATCTTTTGAACTTTGATTTTCAGCCAAAGTGAGATTGTTGGTGTTGGTTGATAATATACATGTTGAAAAAGTCGCACATTACTTAAAATTGTAAAAGACGAGGGAGAGCAAGACTATATATATGAGCTCTAGTTCCTCTTTACAAAATGTATCATTTAGAAACACTTTAAGTTTATATTTGTATCTTTGTTTCTCTTATACTCTTGTCTTAGTGTTGCGAGGGGTAGGTTAGATATTTGCTTTGGATAATGCGGGTGTATTGCAATCATGGGGTGGTTGTGGGAAGTCTATGTGTTGGAACAATTTTTATACGTCATTCTTTGGTTGAGAGTAGTCTCCAAATTTAGAGTTTTCACATCATATTATTATGTTCTTAATGAATACCTAATATATGATGATGATTAGGATAAGAATTATAAATTGCTAGAATTGATGCGACAATGAAATAAAGATATGCAAAATTATAAGAACAAAATTAAAGTATAATACTAAGAAGACAATGAAAGTAAAAAATGGATAAGACAAAAATGGAGGGGGATGTCGCCACACTCAAGCTTCTAGAGAGAAGATGAATGATAAGCCTTTGAGGAATGATTGTCAAAAAAAAACTTGATTTCTTGATAAGATCAAAAGAAATGATCCAATCCAAAATTGAAGAGACATAATCTCACAAATACATTTTCGACCAAAATATTCACTGCCCTTCATTGCTTTAGGCGTTGCCTACTTATAGCAAAGGAATAAGCCTTGTTGGCCTACAAGAGAAGAAAAGATAATCCATTTAATTAGGAATATTATTTTCTTGCATAAGAAGTATTATTTCTCATAATCAAGTTTTGTCTTCTTTGCACTTCAAGATTTTGTCATCTTTGCTCATCAAAACTGATGCAATCCAATCCACATATATTGAGTAGTGTATAATTTAGAATGGCAAGCCAATCACAGTTCTGGGCCCTGTCCAATGCATTTCCTGCGAAAAAGCAACCCGAGTATAAATCAACACATCGTGGCAGGAAGGAAGCAGAGAAAAGTTAAAGGCAGAAAACCAGCAATAATGCTAACCTCAGTGGTCACTTTGGTGGCAACCAAAACATTTTCTCTACCCTTATTATATCAACATGTGCAATCCAAGATAGTGGCAAAGAAGATTCAGTGGACAAACTTTTAACAGGTGGAACTCATCAAATCAGAAGTAGGTAAATTATTATAAATATATAGACGACTATGGTTTTAAGATCAAAACACGACCTAATATTCATATCCAACATGCATATAATTTTAAAACAAAAATTGGGTAAAGTGAAATTATTATTAATAAAAGTGGTGCCGACGACTATTTTACAATCTAACATATTGCATGTAAAGAAATTGTGTGTACATAGACCATAATTAAAATAATTTATAATTAATTTTTTTTTTGAAGGAGTTCATAATTAATATTAATTCGCATAATAGATTAATAATTAATCTTACATAATCTTCTCTTGGCCTACAAAGTGGAAGTAAGCAGAAACCAAAATGTTTAGCAAGTTACTATCAATAGAGAGCATACAAAGCAAAGACGTAACACAGCAATCAAACGCACGATGGAGAGAGTGGAACATAATAATGATATTTGATTCCCGCCAGCTTATGTGAAATAATTTACCATCAAGAACTTGGATAATATACAACCATGATTTTAAATTGTATCGCAATTCTTGATATTGCCAACTATCGCAATCAAATATTATGGATCGTGCATCCTCAGTTGCTATTTGTTTGATGTTGTGGAGAGACGAGACAAGTGACATAAAAGAAAGTCTTGATGTCGTAGTTGAAACACACTCATTCTTCATGGAAATCAATACAAATTTACGACTATGATTTCCTCTAGATACATATCATTATGTATACCCAACCCATCACTTAACCATTTGGTTTACAGGCTGACGGTATGAAGAAACATTTGTTGGGGGAGGTCAACTCCTTAAATAGATCTCAGTTATTTTAAAGATTTTTTTTTTTTCCTCTTAAATGACAAATGTTAGTGATTCATTGTTAGATTACTTTTTTTATCTTTTGTCAGATTTGAATATAAGACCTTCAACTTTTTATCTTTTAGCTCAAACTTAAGACTTCAAGAGGATTAGTCTTTGAAATTGGGCGCATGTGATGCATATTTGAGTTGTCGAAACGTATACCCTAGCCCAGCGTATGTATTAGTGCATGAGGTGGCATGTCGCGACTGAACATGCTAGCTAAGATGGAATATGTCAATTGCGTGAAGACTGGTTTTTCCACATTATCACTACTGAAAAACATTATTTTCTTCTTTAGGAAATCTGTAAAGTGAGAGTGGAACTAAAAGGCTTTTGATATGCTATTATTGGCAATAAAACGAGAACAATGTGGAAGTTGTACAGTTAGATGAACAGAAAATTCGTCATGTATATATAGCTTACTATATATCTCGATAAGATTTATGCTCTTCCCCAGCACAAAACACTCGCATCCTATAGCCATGCCCAAATTGCCCCTGCGCATTTTAAGTAACGCAGAGTTACTATTTTCGTACAAAATCCATCAGTCCATACTCCAAGCACCATTTTCTTTCCCTCCACCTTCAAAAACCCAAAAGTGCGAATTTTTGGGTCAAAATCCTCATCCCAAACCATTGCAAATAGTCAGGAAGCAAGTTTCTACGCTCATCAAGCATCAAATATCAGGTATTGTATCATCAAAAATCATCTCATTTAGCTGGTTTTTGTGCCTGGTTCGGTTGTTTTTCGTAGGCAGTGGGGCTTGGTGCACACGTTAACTTGCGCAAGGGTTAAAGGCTGCGTGACTTAAGTCACGCAAGAGTTAAAGTGTTGCGTGACCTAAGTCACGCCACTGTAGGGTCTTGTTTTTTGAATTGTTTGCGCCACTTTTGTTCTAGGTTAGCTTTCCACAAGTAATTTATTTATTCTTCCTTTGTAATTTTTTTTTTCAATAGATATATAGTGAGATGGTTGACAATGTGGCGGGTGATGACGTTGAACCGAAACGGCTAAAAATGAAGCTTCCGGTGAGGCTTCCGGCGAAGGTTCCGGCGATGTCAAACCAACCGTTAATGTGAAACCGTTTAAAGTCAAAATTCCATTTCAAGCTCGCATTGGTAAAATTGAAGAACCTAAAGTGGTACCTATCGGTGTTGTTTGTGAAGGTCGCGACACCGCCTCATTTTTTACAACAAATGCAAGATGGAGAGAGCGACAAGAGTTGCTTGATTGGGTTCATCGACAAGGGGTAAGGTCCGGATTTAGTGTTTGTATAGATAAATCTGATATAAAAAGGTTGTACTTGACGATGCAATGTGGAAGGAGTGGGATATACAAGCCACCTAAGATGAGGAAGAAACCGAACCTTGAAGGCATCGGCTCAAGGAAATGTAATTGTCCGTTTAGGTTGAAAGGTTTCTTTGATAAGGATACAAATGATTGGTGGCTTGCAATGCTTTGTGGAATGCACAACCATGACTTGGATGAAAAGTTATCAGGACACCTTATTGCGGGTAGACTTAGTGCGGAGGAGAAGAAAAAAGTTATCGACATGACAAAGAGCTTGACGGTGCCTCGGAATAACAAAGAAAGTGTGACAACTATCAAGCAAGTGTACAATGTGCGAACAAGATGGCGCAAGGGGGAAAGACGTAACATGACGGAGTTGTAATACTTGATTTTGAAGTTGGTGGAGCATCAATACGCCTATTACACAAGATGCAATAGTAACGAAATCACTCTTGAAGACATATTTTTTGCTCATTCGGAGTCAATTAAATTGCTCAACACTTTTCCGACCGTTTTGGTCATGGACTCCATTTACAAAACCAACAACTACCGAATGCCATTGTTTGAGATAGTTGGTTGCACCTCTACAAAAATGATGTATTCTGTTGGTTTCGCCTTTCTTTACTTTGAACTAGAGGATAACTTTACTTGGGAACTTACGATGGTGAAAGGTCTTTTGTCCTCAAAAGACAACATGCCTAAGGTGATTGTCACCGACAGAGATGGTGCTTTGATGAATGCCGTTGGCACAGTTTTTCCTGAAACATACACCATGTTTTGCTTTTTTTCATATTGGGAAGAATGTAAGGGCTAAGTGCATCACGGATTGTAAAGTTCACCCAAAGCCTCCTAAGGGTGCAAAAGTTGACAAGAAATAGTTGAAGAAGAACAAGGTGAAGAATAGAGAGGTTGTTAAGAAAGTCGTGGTCGCTTGGAGAGAGTTGGTCGAATCTCCTACGGAGGAATCATATGCAAGTAATTTATTGAAATTCAAAGAGGTATGCATGCCATTTCCGGAATTCATAACATATGTTGAAACCACAATTTTGAACCTTAAGGAAAAATTCGTGAGGGCATGGATGAATAATGTCTTGCATCTAGGGTGTAGAACCACCAACATTGTTGAATCGTCTCATGGAGTGTTGAAAAAATATTTGAGGAGTAGCGTGGGTGATTTGGCATCATGTTGGGATGAAATAGACAAGATGTTGGCTGTGCAATTTGGTGAGATACAAGGAAGTTTTGGGAGGAACAAAACGGTCTTGGAACACAAATACAAAAACATCAAGATGATGAGAGAGTTTGAGGGTTATGTATCTAGACGGACATTGAAATTTATCTATGATGAATTGAAACACTCCAAGACATTCGCCTTTGATAAGGAAGATTGTGGTTGTGTGCAAAAGACATCATTCGGGTTACCTTGTGCATGTATTATTGCCATGAAGAGCAACCAAAAATTGCCTCTTGTCTTGGATGATATATAACCTCATTGGAAAAGGTTAAGTCTACAAGGAGAAGAGATTGATGATGATTTTTTCGTGATGGAAGAGTGGAATGGCATTCAAGAACGTCTCAAGACAAGCCCTTACAATATGAAACTCTACATCAAAGAAATGATGCGTCATATAGCATTTCCAGAAACCACAAATTTGTGTCCACCTTCAAGAAAGGCGGTAACCAAGGGAGCACCTAAAAGGAAGAGGACTACACTCAAAGTGTCATCAACGGGTCGAATCCCCTCTGGTGGGAGACTATTGATTCTCAAAATCCGGATAGTCAACCTTCACAACCAAATAGGTCACTTCCAAAAAGGAAAGATGCACGCCTTGGCACTTACTCCCGCTCACAAGCTTCATCCTCTACTTCAAAACCGTTTCGGAATATCCCATACATTTCACAAATTCCAAATATCATAAGGCCTTTTGTTGAAGAAATTGTGAATGTTAAAGGGGGTGGTCATTGTGGATTCCGTGTGGTAGCTAGGCACTTAGGGATGGATGAGGAAGATCATGTATTGGTTCGTCAAGCACTTATTCAAGAGTTGAGAAATCATTAGAGTGACTACATGCAGATATATGACACGGAGGAGCGTTATAACAAAATCTTGAATGGTTTATACCCTCCAAAATGTACAAGTGGTATTGCGCCGGTAGATAAGTGGTTGACCACTCCGGATATGGGTCACATTATTGCTTCTTGCTACAAAAGACCCGTTGTTCTATTGACTTTGCCTGAAATGGGTGGTGTATGTGAGACATATTTCCCAATCCGAAGTGCTCCACCACTTAATCCACATGCCAACATCATGTGTCTTTGCTTAATTCCCGACCACTA
>Ga0228710_1003840_pt1 | contig 23831 bp, 16 predicted proteins | sample MedpolnodulmetaG_FD_177995 | JGI IMG/M metagenome (GOLD analysis project Ga0228710, IMG submission 177995) | Root nodule microbial communities from Medicago polymorpha collected in Santa Monica, California, United States - pink nodules | ecosystem: Host-associated > Plants > Roots > Nodule...
AGATGGGGCAAAAATCACTTTGTATGTATCATGTAAAAAGAGTGAGTGCTCCTTAAAAAAAAGAAAGTAAAAAGAGTGTATAATTGCAGGGTGTGAAAATAATGTAAATTAAATTATTTGACCCCGAAAGTCAAATAGTCTAAATTAAATTATTTGATTCCAAAAGCCAAATAATTTTAATTAATAATGTTATAGAAAGTGGTTTTATTTTTCAGGGAATCAAAATCACAATATAAATAAAATTCCAAAGAGAGAATAATTTGTTATAAAGTATTTAATATATTATTTTTCAATCAAAGGAAAATAAGTCACTTTTTTTTTTATAGATGGATAAAAAATCACTCTTTTGTTTTGGTTTTGGAATGGGGTAAAAAATCACTTTGAATCATGTAAAAGGAGTGTATAACTGTAGGGTGTGAAGATAGTGTAAATTAATTTGTTTGACTCTGAAAATAAAAATAGAAAATTAGTCTCTACCTTATTGCTTTTCGTATACTTGACGCTTTGAGCTTTAATTTTTTGAAAAGGCTAAACTCACTTTCAAACTACTACAAATGGTATATACTTGAACTTCCAGCTTCATCAATCTACATTTTGGAATTACTGGTAGAAATGCCTACTTGGTCCTTTGTTTTTCGTGGACCTGATTCCCTAATTAGTACTGGTAATTAATGACGTTATTAATTAATCATCATGTGGCACGTAGTTAATGAGTGTATTCATTCATGAAAGTAAATTGACATTTTTATGCTGATATTGATATTGAGAATCTGATAAGAGACGTTGTTTTTGTTGCAATTTCTCTGTGCATATAATAATGTATGGCTTGGCATAAAATGAGTATCATTCTTCTACGTTTATTCTATGTTGTATTGGTTTATCTATCCATTAACTTGTCTTATTTTTTTTTGAAAGATCTTGTCTTATGTTATCACCACAATACATGCTATCTAATCTGACACTCTTCCCTTATTTTGAATAATTTTTCCCTTGTTTTATAAATTAGCTTCCACTGTCATGTTTTAGTCAACCATCAATCCAACTGGCGGCAACACAGTCATGTGACCTAAGTTGAGGTCAACTTCCTGGAGGGTTTTACTCATCTAGCCCACTACCACAGCTTTAATTTACGGCTACTTGTGTAACGATACAAAAAAATATAAGTTGTGTAAAGACCTTCAAGATAAAAGAATTTGAGTAAAATTCCTCAGTTGTAATTTATATGTCACTTAAAATTTCATATCGATTAAGAAATGTAATTTGTAACGCCTTAAATTTTGGTCCAAGACATTACGCTTAAATCATTCTCATTTTTAAAAAATCACTACTATTTTTGTTTTTCATCAATAATAAATTCTTAGCAAAACCTATGCAAAATTCTTAACATAATTTAATGAAAATTCTTAAAATAAACATGCTTTAAAATTTACAATTAGATCTAAAATCCAATTTCAAAGCATATACCTTCTTTTCTTTGATACCTAAAATGTTAGTGTAAGGGTCAATTTCCTTATCCAAATTGATTCATACTCAAAGCACAGAAACAATGTCATAAAATAGATGATATCAAAACTTATCAATCAAAAAGAATTAAGAGAAATACATTCAAGTCATATGCTTCAAAGTAAGGTTCACACATATCTTAGAACATCTCCAATGGGGGTCCTTACTTAACAATGATCACTCCCCGTTAAGGACCCTCCATTGGAGGAAGAAAAAATGAATCCTTGTTAAGGAACGGACAACTATATAAGGACTATCTCTCTCCTGGGTAACTAACATGTCCCACGTTTAAAAAAGTAATAAAATGTGTACTACTTGATCCCACTTGCATAAATGAGTAATAAAGAGCGGATAGAACTTGTGTACCATAAAAGTACCAATGTTATATAACATTGGCCAATAAGAATGTGTCACATACTAATGTTACTTTGTATGTGCTTTATTTGATATATTTTTTAAAGGGTGTGTCACGTGGCACATCTTAATTGACCAATGTTATATAACACTATGGTACACAAGTGTTATCCATAAAATGTGTACTACTTGGCCCAACTTGTAAAAAGGAGTAATAAGTAAATTATCTTTGTTACATGATGTAAAGGTAGTGAGACATATTTAAGTACTTTTCATTGGAGTCCTTATTAGTGTATTGACATTGGAGTCATTGAGTCCTTAATAAGTACTTTTATTAAACTAAGGCACAAATATTAACCCGCAATTACAGCCAAATATTAACGCATCATCAAACACACAACCAACCTTCAATCATTTCACAAACTCACATTTTTTCTTTAATTTATCAAAAAGTTAACATGTCTTTTTTCAATATGACAAAATGTATAGAACATAATAAAATAGTTATACAATTCAACATCACACAATTATCATATAAAACATAACTAAAATAATCACATTTAGAAAAGATCAATTTTTACCGTAAAAAATACATTTTAATTTTTTTTTTAAGACAAAAATTGCTACCACTATTAATTGCTCTCTTTCCTAGCCGAATAACCTCTTATCCACACCCTCCATTTTTCGCTCCGTTAAGTCTCTCAATTTCAATTGACCATGACAACCGTAAGAAAACATGCTTCTCAATCGTATTGATGACTATGGAGGGCTTCGGGACAATATTAACAAAATGAATTCTAAGTGCTAGGGACTAATGAAACTCGATGAGGTTGGATATAGATATCAACATATGTGGTGTTTGAGTGTAAGATTATAGTAGTTCGAAAACCGACATTTAGGTGACCGGATATAATCAAAAGGGTTTAAATATTCCTTTTCTAAACCGTGGTACATGGAGTGCTAGGGACTAATGCCTAGATACTAAGGAAAATTTTGGTGAGTATATAATCAAACTTGTAAGTAAATGAGTCAAAGTGGATGGCGGTTACGACCTCAAATAATTAGAAGGCATCTATTTATTTATTTTTAAAGCAAAAGTTAAGAGAGAAGAGGAGATGGGTGTACGTGTACCATACCTATAGGAAATGGGAGGGAGGTATATTTAGTTATGAAGACCAAAGTGGGAACTTAATATGAGGGCAACCATTGAATTAGTGAAAACGGTGCATATCATTGAGAATGTGTGAGACTGGGAGAAACACGGTTATGAGAGGAGATAGACAACTATTAAGGTGATTTGCAGTATAAATTACAATAGACTAAGATAACTAATTAAGAGAATAATACTCCATTCAATCAACACAAAACGTGGGTTATGGGGGAAGACCGTTAGTTCCACTAACGATTCCTAAATATTAGGAGTTATCAACATAACAAATCATAGCATCATCATGCACGTTTTTAATTTTTGTAAATTACAATTATATTATATTTATTTATTATTAAAGAAGTTCTTTATATTTCTTACTCTACACAATTTCCTTAATTAATATTAAAATAATTTACCAGGTCGAAGACATTTCTAGCTTATCAAATTGATCAAGAAAAGTAGATAACTACACACTAGTTAAAATAAAAAGCTAAAGGTTCTAATTAGTCAATTAAGAAAAATATAGTGTTACAAGTTTTCTTAAATTCTTTACATATAATATAAGTGGTCGAATAATTTATAAATCAAGAAGATTACCACGAATGACCTATATAATTTTTATAAAATATTGGGATGTTACATAATTAATTTTGTATATAAAATAGTAATTGTGAGTTGTTTTACAAAAATATCATTTATTAATGGTATGAAAAATATAAATTAAAAGAATTGAAAAACATAAAGTAATAAATAGTAAAAGATATAATAGAAAAATAAGTATCAATAATTTATTGATATTGTAAAATGACTTAGAACAAACAAATTTTGTTAAAATGACATACATTGTTATCAAGTAATATCCACAACTTCAAGTCATATTTATGAGGTATATGAGATATAACTAAGGGGGATCGTCTTAGGCTCCAGAAAATAAGTATAGAATGAGTCCCAAAATTAAAAAAAAAAATTGTATGGTATAATATTATATTTTGAAAAATATAGAAATGAAGACTTTGAATCTAGCATGATGCCAAAAAGTCTTGCATTTAATATGAGTATAGAGCCGACACTTCTAACAAAGTGTCGTAACTTTAGAAAAAGACAATATGATTAGAATGATAGTGATGAGCAATTACAACCACCTGAAGAATCTTTTAGAGTCATTCATATTTTGGTGGTTGTTGATATGATAATAACTTCATTGAAAAAATAGATTTGAGCAGTTAGAGGTATTTGAAAGTATTTTTGGTTTTTTATTTGACGTTGAAATCATTGGATAATGAATTTAAAAAATCATGCACAAATTTTGATGCCACGTTTTTTCATAATGATTTGTCGAATGTTGATGCAAATTTATTTTTCTATATTGAAAGTATTGCAATATATTTGTCAAATATGTTAATGTCGGTATTTAAAATTTTTGAGTTTGTTAAATGTTACCGTTGCATATCAAATTCATTTAAGTGATTGTTGCATGTGTAGAAAGAAGTTTTTTTAAGTTAAAATTATTGAAAAACATGACATCATATAACATATTGTTGTATCTATAAATGCTGAGAGTTTAAATTACGGTTTGGCCCTAAGCCACAAAAATCTGATTGTGGAGGAGTAACAAGTAACAACACTAAGAACCAAGCAAAGTACATAACGGCTAACGTTTCCTCCCTCCCTCCCTCTAAACCAACCAACCAAAGGTCGAAAAGCAAAGAAAAGAAGGTATAACAGCTCATACATAGCTGATTTTCTATTCTATCACCACACAACACGTGCTAAGTCCTCAAGAATTCTTCCAGCTATGAACTTTTCAACTCCAACTCATGCCACGTCATCGCCTTCTACTTCTTCCTCCTCCTATACACTCAACCAGGCTTCTCCTAATTTCAACCGTCCTTCGTAAGTTATTTTTGTAACAAAGTTAAGTTAAATTGTCTTCATATAAGAAAATAAATAAAATTATCCTGGAGAGTTGGTAAGCCCAACTATGCTAATCCAAACTTTGTCCTTAATCTTTTCGGAATCCAACATGTTCTATTTCATAACATGGCATTCCATGTTGGTCTACAAAATTATTTTAAGGCTCACATTTATAATATATTGATTAATTTTACAATGCAACTTACATGGTATGGTAAGTTTTTCTTAGGAAATGTCCTTAGCTGATTTTGTGGGGCTTTCATGTTAGGCCGCTGAACCACAAATTCTAAGACTTATCATTCAGATTAGGAGCTAGGTTAGGATACAATACCGAGTTTAAATTCTGATACTTTTTCCCTGCTCTATAAAGATCCAATGTATAGCTTCTTTTGGATGATGAACGAATAATAATTTTCCAATTTCTTTTCAAACATTTAGAATTCTCTGATATTTCAGAGCTATGTTACACAACTCAACAATGGATAGGAATTCACAATTTCTCGCTGAAGCTCAAAAAATTTAAAGCACCAATTTACTGGTTCAAATACATCCAAGATCCTGCTAGACTGTTTGCCAAAACATACAATAGCTGCTAACCCTTTTTCTATAAACATATGAGGCATCTTGTTCGTCAAAAATCTCCTTACTGCTGTGCATCCTAGGCGATCAATTTTTTTTGCCTTCTAAACTTCAATGTGGCTGATGCTATGATATAACACATTCATTTATTGCTCAAAACATTTTAAACTCATGCTGAAACTTATACTTCAACTTTTCCTCATGCATTTTTTATGCCACATTTTATCACTAATTATCAAGGATAGTAAAAACTTTCGAAGCTTATATTATATTTACTTTTGCAGGCTGTCGCCACAGGCAATCTGTACCTTTCCGAAAAAGTCCTTCTGCTCTGGAGCTCATGTGGGGGCTTCTGTTAACTCTAATCCTGTGAAAAATTACATAGCAGCCAGTTTTTCTTCACTGCGATCTGAAGCAAAACCCTTGGTTTCCAACCAATCACTCAAAAAGCACATGTTTTCAGTAGGAGCTTTAGTAGCTCAAACAGATCAGGATGTTTCTGATGCAACTCTTACATCTGATGATAAGATTGGAGTGTTATTGCTAAACCTTGGAGGTCCAGAGACTCTAGAAGACGTGCAACCTTTTTTATTTAATCTTTTTGCAGACCCGGTAATACTCTAGCTTTTACATACTCTACATTTGAACTGTATTTTTTACAATGTTATCAAATAGCGGCGCTATAGTGCTATAGTGTATTGAAATATTAAAAAATTGCTATTATTTATGCGTAACATGATTTGGTACAAACTGTTACCAAATAGCAGCTATAGCATTGTAGCATAGCGGAATATGAACAAGCTTCTATTTTACATAATATGCGATTGACAACTGCTTTTTTATCCCTCTATTCCTTTAGGTCGTGATGAACCTAAGATTGTCATTTTTGTTGTTTGATATCAGTTGTATTTTATGTCTAATCTCACAGGATATTATACGATTGCCAAGAATATTTAGTTTTCTTCAAAAGCCATTGGCCCAGTTTGTATCTGTTCTAAGGGCCCCAAAGAGTAGAGAAGGCTACGCTTCAATTGGTGGTGGTTCTCCTCTTAGACGTATAACTGATGCACAGGCATGACACTTCCTGTTATTTATTTATTTTCCTTTTGATTATGACTTATATTTCTCTCTCAAATGATTACAATACTTCAAGTTTCAATATTCAGAAAATGAACTAATCATGTTTGAGTAGGAGTTGTTCCAGGCTTTGTTGTTCTGTAGTCTCTCTATGTACTTGATGCATGAAACTTGTCTTTTGCGACTTTTGTCAGCTTCTGATTTTGCAAAGTGCAAGAATAGCACAATGATATGGCGGAAATTTGTATAACTCTATCAAATAGTAGCATTATGTGTATTTTGATTCATCCAATAATAGTAGTTAGAACCACTTTTATGCAGTAACTGTTAAGGAGAGATATTTGTTGGAACCAAAATCATTCATGTTAATAATTTGAATAATATGCGGAGGCGTACTTGAATTCATAATGAACAAATATTTGGTGGTTTGGCCTTCCAGATCAACACACATTCTCTCTGAATGAATCCTTAATTATCTCTCTATCTTCTTCTGATATGAGATGTCAGAAAATAACAGCTGCAATTATGCGTGATCTGGAGACCGTAACCTCTCTCTCTCTATATATAGAACCCTGGCCACACCCTATTAGATACTTATAAGCCCATATTAACCAAACCTTTTTAGATCACTTTTAACTTAAGTGGCAGTCTACACTACATAATTTTTAACATGCAAGTCCAATGTTGGATTGATGATCCAACAATATTTACTCTGAAAGTAATTTAATTTTAATGTTTCTTACATTTTTATATTGTTACCTCATCCTTACTCTTTTTCCAATCATTTCAATCAAGCTTTTGGAATTTTTCGCTAATCCAATGAGATTCTACTATTGACTTATATTTTTTTTATTTATGTTTTTAAGAGTTTTCTAGCACTACGATTCATAACTCATTCATTCTATTATTATCTTTGCTCTTCTAATGATCTCCCCTGCACAGGCTGAAGACTTGAAGAAATCTCTTCTGGAAAAGAATGTCCCCGCTGAAGTGTATGTTGGCATGCGTTACTGGCATCCATTCACTGAGGAAGCTATCGAACAGGTGCTTGATAATCTCATTATTGGTTCATAATGTAAAAACTCTGATAGAATTTGATAAAGATTATGCCACCAGGGATTCTCCTACCTGCTATCGCTCTACAATACGAGTTAAAAAATGTCACTGCATGCTTTGTAATCTAAATATAAAGGTAGCAAAATATTTATAAATAATCAAAGAAATCAAGAATGCTTACCTGATCTCATTGTTCAAACCTGGTTATAATTGTTTTCCTATTGCAACATATTGTGTAGATTAAAAAGGATGGAGTTACAAAGCTGGTTGTTCTCCCACTTTATCCACAATTTTCAATATCAACCAGTGGCTCGAGCTTACGTCTACTGGAGAGTATATTCCGGTGATTACTATTATTACCATGTCAATTATTCTTCAAATTTATAAACTATCAAACTTCATGTCATGATTTGAATTATGAATTGGTCCTTCAGAGAGGATGAGTATCTAGTCAACATGCAGCACACAGTATTGCCTTCATGGTATCAACGCGCAGGATACATAAAGGCCATGTCAAATTTAATTGAAAAAGAGCTCAAGAGTTTTGACTGCCCTAAAGAGGTAGTGTACTTTTTACCTTATGTAGTATCAACGAATTCATGGAAACTGTGAAATGCCATTTTATGCCAAAAAAAATGTGTTGTTTTTGTTGAGATTCATGTACTAACGATTTTGGTTATTCCTGTTTCTCTTTTCTGGCATTGCAAAGAAGTAGTTTTCAAATTGAGTTACATTTTTTCATTGCTGGCTGTGTGTGCTTTAATTCCAAGATTTGTGCAGGTCATGATATTTTTTAGTGCACATGGGGTGCCTCTTGCTTATGTGGAAGAGGCCGGTGATCCGTACAAGGCAGAGATGGAGGAATGTGTGGATTTGATCATGGAAGAGCTTGAGACAAGAAAGATAAGAAATCCCTTCACCCTTGCCTATCAGGTTAACTTTTTTTTTCCTTTTTTTTTTTTTTTCCTGCTTTTGATTATTGTTTCATTTTCTTTAACTTTTTTATCTTTAGATGTTATTCATTAGGCAATAATTTCTGAACAGTTCATGACGTTTTCTTGGTTTCTAGTAATTGACTAAAATAATAATTCTTCTTCTTACAGAGTAGAGTTGGACCTGTGGAATGGTTAAAACCATATACAGATGAGACCATAGTTGAACTTGGAAAAAAAGGAGTGAAAAGTATGTTGGCTGTTCCAATTAGGTAAATATATTAAGTTTACTCATGCCACAATTTCTTTCGTTATCTTTCTCGCCCTTTTTCTTAGACCTGCCTAGTATTTTGTTTTGTTAATTATTGTGGCTTTATTCACTCGCAGCTTTGTCAGTGAACATATTGAAACTCTAGAAGAAATTGATGTTGAATACAAAGAATTGGCTCTAGAATCTGGTATAGAAAATTGGGGCCGTGTTCCTGCTCTAGGGTGTGAACCCTCCTTCATTTCTGATTTGGCAGATGCTGTCATTGAAAGTCTCCCATATGCTGGTGCCATGGCAGTTTCAAGCCTCGAAGCTCGACAGGTATTCTTTTCAATTAGTCATAATTGGTTTAACTAACCTTTTAGTCCCTATAATATGCATCTTCTTTGTTTTTAGTCTCAAAAGATTGCCGTTTTCAATCCATGAAACATATGGATATGATATATTACTTTTTGTCCTTGTTTTAGTTTTAGCCTTGTAGTATTTGATCTATTTTGGAATTAATCTTTCTAATATGGGGACCATGTTTATTTATATCTCTGGAATCTGGCATCTCGTCATGATCTAATTGAAAGTATATTCTCTTTGGCAGTCTTTGGTTCCGCTCGGAAGTGTACAAGAGTTATTGGCAGCATATGACTCGCAAAATAGGGAGTTGCCATCGCCGGTGATAGTGTGGGAATGGGGTTTGACGAAAAGTGCTGAAACTTGGAATGGAAGAGCAGCTATGTTAGCTGTGCTGCTTCTTTTGTTTTTTGAAGTCACGACACCTGATAGTGTTTTTCACCAATGGGGAATATTATCTCCCTCTCTTAGGTGAATGAATCTCACCATGCTCTCAGACAGTGGAGTTCATAGTTTCAGTTCAATTTTGATCCTTCAGTATATAAGTTTTTAATAACACTGCCATCAAGTCATGCCCTTGTACAATATTGAAATTTTGAGGGGTTGTATTAAGTGGTTTGACAAGTCAAAGTAATTTTTTTTATTGTATCTAGATGACATAATCAATGATGCGATGGTGTTATTATGTCAATTGATCCATGTAGTAAATAAGTGAATTCTACTTGGTGGGAGATTTTTTATTTTTTTAATAGTTGAGCTCATTTTACATATAATGTGGTGATGCTTGATTACATTATAGTGGATAAAAAAGAGAAATGATTTTGACATCAAATTTTGTGATGTTACTTGTGCATTTTTGAATGTGCGCAAGTTGTGAAACATAAAAAGTAAGACCGATAAAGACAAACATATACAATATTACATTCGGTGTTTGTATTTTGATATTTAAATAACACAATTGAAGAAAATAAAAAAAAACATGATTAGTGGATCAAAATTAAATCCATTTAGTTTGTTTGTGGATCATGCTAATTTTTTAAGGATATGCTAATTTTTTTTTACGGGGTATGCTAGAATTTTTAGATGCAAGTAAATTTACGCCTCATGAATATAGGTAAGGTATTTGTCCAACAAAAAGTAGAGTATTGAAATTTATTTAATGAAACTTTGTATTTTCATCTTTCATCATCATCTGGAAGAAAGACTAACCAGTTCCTGTTTTTTTTGCATATCTTGTTTTTATAATTTCATTTAGCTGCTCATAAGTATATGGTACATCTACATAAATTTAAAATATATTCGTAAAAAATTTATTTGAAAATACTCGTACCAAGTTGACAGTTTGAATGTATCATGAATTCACTTTATTTACCAAAACTATTACATTAGGGAGAATACATATATCATTTATCACAATAGTACCTGAAACTTTAAAACATCAGGCCACAATACATCATATAATCTAGAAAACTTTATAATTACAGGTATTTCTTGAACTGAAGACACGTTCTTCCTTCTCTTCACCCTCTCCAAATAACAGGCAACAAGACTAGATCAGAAACCACAAACTTCTCACAACTTTAAAATACCAACTCCAAATTAAGATAAAAATCAAAAGAGGTTTTGTTGTTAAAGATATCAGTCGCTAAAATCAAAACTTCCATTGTGACTGTGAGAGCTGCTGCCATTGCGACTATGTAAAGAGAGGCCTCTCCTGTGACCAGACAGATTAGAAGCATCCTTGTTTTCCTGAAAAAACTTTTCCCTCTCCATGTGTTTTGCAGGCGGCGGTGGAATTGCAACAGGAGGAAGCTCCCCATTCTGTTTTGGACGCGGAGGTGGAATCACAGCCGGTGGAGGAACAGGACTGTGAGCTTCTCGAGATGGCTCTGAGGACAGTGGCCGTATTAAAGGACGATTGAGTCTCTCCCCATTCAAACGCATGCGAGAGAGGTCTGTTTCAGTTTCTTCGTCTTCAGGCCTTGCACAAGCCTTTCCTTTGCGTAATCTGCAGGGCATTAGTTATACCGAGATGAATTAATATTCAAATACAGTGTTATATCATTCATTAAGGAGTTAATTGAGTTGCAAGAACAAGTTAGGCACACCTTCGCACTAACTGTTCAGGCTCCTCTTCCTCCTCTGATTCATCGTGGTCAAAGCGGGTAATAACAGTTGTTGTTGTAGCCCTGCCAGATACAACATCATTGCGTCTTGGAGGAACTTTTGGAAACTGTTCATTAGCAGTTGTTGTGGTTCTGCTAGTTACAATGTCATCTCGTCTTGGTAGAACTTTCGGAAACTGTTCATTAGCAGTTGTTGTCGCTCTGCTAGATACAACGCCATCGCGTCTTTGTTGAACTTTTGGAACATGTTCATTAGCAGGTTTTGTAGCTCTTCCAGAAACAAGGTCGTCATGTCTTGCAAGAACTTTCTGAAGCTGTTCATTCAATTCAATTGCTAGAGAAACTATCCTCTCATCTCTACAAATGAACAAGGCAAAAACCAGTTACGTACAATTAACCATGTGATAACAATAAGTAACATGAAAACAAACACAAAGCTTATGCTTTTTTTTTGAAGAAGGCAAAGCTTATGCTTTTGTTGAGATCAACACTAAAACTATACTGATTATTTATTATTAAACTAAGCCCACATAGGGCTTTTCTTTTTCTTTTTGTTTGCTTATATGTATAGTGATTTGCCCAAGTCCCACATCGAGTAGGATGAGATGCTTGGTGGAGGGTTTTCCAAATGCCTGGATACTTATCAATTGTTATCAGAGCCCGGATGTTAGTTACTTGGAAAGGGCTGCATATGGATGGGTTAACTGAGAAGTCCTGGGTATTATGGGGTGCTCAAATCCCACATTGAGTAGTACGGGATGTTCGGAGGAGTATTTAAGTGAATTGGTTCTTCTTTCTTGATGGTTGATCGCTAGATTTTAAGGGAGGGTTCCTGAAATGTTTGGATATACTCTTCATACATAGGATTAGTATATCTACCAAAACACTTGGAGCAAAGGCACTATCCATAATTTGAACGTCTCGGGTCTACAAAGGAAATAGTAGGAAATTATAAGGTTCAAAAGCAGAAGTGAAAAACTAAATTAGCCTTACCGAGAAGCCATCACAAGATGCATTACCCTTTGCTTCTGAAATGAACATTGTTCTACAAGGTCAAGGGTAAACTCTTCGCTTGCTCCCTAGAAAAGAAATGGAAAGTTTTTCAGCAAAAGCTAGAATCTAATTGTTTGCAGATTCTATAACTACAACTCTCAAGAGTCACCTGAGGATGTTGAGCATCAACAGCATCAAGGACTTCTTTTAAAACTTCCAATGCATTACCAGCCTTTTGAATGATGCTGCAAAAGACGATTGCAATATACAAGCAGATGAAAATGAAGAAATAGACAACTATTTTTAGAATAAATTCATCCAAAAAAACTAAAGGAAAAAAAATCCACCCAAAGACAGATTTTGAAACTGATCACTTATTTCATTTGACCAAAACTATTGTATATGGCTAAATCTTATTATCCTAGTTTCCATCCCCTAAAGCAAATAGTTTTTCTTACCGTAATAAGCCATTTAAATACAGTAGGGTAGAAAAGGGTTTCTAAAGATCATGTCAATCACAAGTACACTAAAACTCAAAAACATAAGTCACCTAGATTCAGGAACTGTCTCTGCTTGTGGTACAGGCACTTCTTGTCTAGGTGAGGCCTGCTCCCTGTTTGGTACACTACCGGCCCTACTAGGTTGTGAACTAGCGTGGTTTGATTGGACCGCTTGAGCACTTTGAGGAAACTGCACTCCAGCATTCTGTAAAAAGTATAAAACCAAATGTCGTAAGTAATGGTGTATAATGACTTTATTCAAGCTCTGTTGGTGAGCTAAGGGACATCGCAGGAATTTTAAGCAGAGGTCTAGCGTTCAATCCCTTGCAAATAATGGCATATAATGACTTTTATTTGTGTGTTCTCGAGTAACCTCTTTTTTTCTTCTTTTTTTGGTAACAGACATGTTAAAAAGAGCAACATGGGGAGCTGCAAATGGCATAATACCAAGCATATTTGTAGACCATCAATGATCTTGAGCTCAAAAATAATATTACATGCCACTTTGCACAATTTTCCCATTTAATCATCACAGGTGCACTTTAAATGTATATGATATATCAGTGCCAATTACCAAATGAAATTATCCCTAAAAGTCAACACTATACATCCTGGTCAAATATGAACCCGGAACACTCTCCTGGTATGCAATTTAAGACTCAGATGTAGACCAAATGAATATTTTTTTTCCTGTATTAGCCTCATCTTCTATTCTTAAAATCATACAGTAAGATTAGCATTATTTTTTCTTGCTCTAGAACAACAATAGCCTAGCCACCACCTACTAATCAAATGAACGCAGACCAAATTCTAATAACATCTCACGAGTTTGTTTCACATAGTTGTACCTACCACCAAATCATAATATGCATTATAATACTGAGGAAATTTTCCAGAAGCACCGCCAAGGGATGAGTGTGTGGCATCTAGTAGAAGAAATATCCTCTCCCTCACAGGCAAATCAGACTGCAATGAAGAAAACAACAAAGTAAGAAATCAGATAAAGAAAAAACTAGCCTAGCTAGACAACAAGTCTCAGTGGGGAAAGCTCACCTTTTTCTTCACAATTTTCACAAGAATAGGAATAATTCCGATATCAATCACCTGCTCATGAATATGCTCTCCAGTATTGTTCATCAACATCTCCAGCAACTAGAGAATCAACAGATCAACGACAACTCAGTAGAAATCCATAGAATAAGAAAATGAGCATGTAATATCCAACAAAAGCAAGTCCAATAGCCAAGCTTCTCTATATCAATTACAGCATACTATGGTGTGCCTATCTGTGTCTTTACATACGTTTTCAGTAAAAGTAATACGAATTCGATCGATTCACGCAGATTTTTTTTAATAAGAAAATTCCTAACAACGTCATCAAACTCACCGTGACAGCATAAAGTTGGGCGTCGGGGTGTTTGCTACCGAGTCTCTTCTTGATAGCTTTAACAACATCTCTAGCTTGCCTTCATGTTCAAAAGATATGATCGTTAAAAACAGTAACCACTAGGATTATCTAATATGCTTATGAGTTCATTTATATTACTAATCAAGTGAAAAAAGAACAGCCAAGGTCCAGGGATGGTTCTGAACAACAACTGTGAAGAACATAATTTGACATGAGAAGATAAGCTCGCTTGGATTTAATTGTTTTTTAAGATATAATCTTTTTTTCCTTTTCAAAATATCTCTCTGCAAGATTTTTATTGCACGCTATTTGAACACAAAATAAGCGAACACAACCACACAGTTTGCCAGGCACCTGCCTGATATCAGTCGCTTACCAACTAACGTAATACTCTAATATAAGTTTTCTTTCTGAGAATAAAATAAACAGGAAGACATAAAACGTACAGCTAAAATGAAAAAGAATTTCTTCCTGGCAAACCAGCAATCAATTTCTGGAAAGATGGATAAAAATGATCATTCATGGGGATTATCTTCCCAACAATAAACTGGCCACTTGGGCGTAGCACAAGTCACAAGTATACCAATCAGAGATTTGATTGCTATGCATAGAGACGAAAGAAACACGCATTATGTATGAAAATAAATCTAAAAGATTGCTGGTTTTATTTCCTATAATGAAAAACCCTAACACAAGAGTTATGTATGAAGATAATTAAATGACTTCAGTTTTATTTTATGTGATACCATTGAAATCAACAAACATTGACCGATCAGAATGGAATAGAACAAATTAAGGAGATGAAAGTTTTGCCGTACCTTTTATCACGTGCAACCAACTCACATATTTCAATATTTTTTGCCCAATCAGTTTCAGCCAATTTCTCGCTTGTTGCAGCATTGACTAACTCAGCTGCCATCTTTTTTCAAGATAACGATCTAAAAATTAAATAATGCATAAAAGTTAAAACAGATATCACAAGAGGAAGCAAACATGGATTAAAAGGAACAAAGAGTTAATGTCAGCTACAGCAGAATGTAGAGGTTTATCAATTTTTCCTAAAGAGAAACAAACAAAGATTTTTGAATTCCAAGAGTTTTATTTTAATAAAAAAGTCTACCGAAACATAAAGGTTATGAAAATATAATTGCAAATGTATAAAAAAAAAGGGGGTGTATAATTTCAAATAAAGAAAATTAAAGACCAGACTGAGAACAAACTTTTTCTCCCTTAAATGTATATCATGATAGAATATAGACTATCTCTACATATTATGGAAAATCACCAATAGTCTTAGATAAACTGCTAACAGTCTATGAAGCATGGACTCCGACACTGACAGGACGAAAACACCAACACTGACAGGATGCAAACACTGACACTGACAGGAGGCAGACATGGATACAACGACACTGCTAATGTCAAAAACATAGGACACCGACACCAATATGAATTAAATAGAATACAAACATTAATTATAGATATCTAAATTGAGATCAAAAGATATGTGTACATCTAAATTGAGCAATTTGTTTCATTAAAAAAATCTAAAACAATAAATGATAATCTTTCACCATCATTCATCCATCTATTACCGAAAATCTAGAAATGATATAATCATATTTAATGTCTTTAACCTCCTCAATGATCACCATTGCTTTGACACATCGTTAACTCTCGTAGATTTGTTCAAAGAGTGTTGAGGTGTGCCGAAGCAAAGAGAAAAAGAAAAGTGTTAATAGGACACTTGTCTGAATTGCTAAACATGTGTCATACGGGTGTCAGACAAGGGACATGCCCAATCCAACAGCTTCTCTTTATGGAAAATGATATCTCACAGGAATGTTAACTATTGTAAAGTGATTAATTTATGCAATGCTTCATAGTATTAATATAATTTGTAATTCTGTAACTTCAAAATATACCTTCCAGTAAATTGACCTCAGTTCCTAGTGAAAAATGAGATCATATTCCAACAGCAACCGAAGTTTGAAGAACAGTATGTCACAAACTACCCTGCAATCGAAAAAATCAAAGGCAGAGAAATTTAGTATATGTTAAAATTTCAGTATCATTGCAAATATTATGTATTGAAGAAAATAAGCAAAAATTACAATATGTATGTCAAGAAGCACAGTGGGCAATTAAAAAAAAACACAGAGCATGCTGAGATGATGGATGAATTGTGAAGGAAATGATTGCACATTGATCAGCACTTTCTTTCACCTTAAGCAAAGATTAAGATAATGGGTACTATATCATAATCATAATTAAGCTAATAAAAAATTGAATTGCTTTAACATGAGACTGTAACATCTAAGCTAAACCGTGATTTAAGTTACACTCAGATCTAAATTAAGACCCATCAACAAAACCTACATAAATAACTACAAAATACATAATTAAATTTCAACAAAAATAAAAACTATAAAAATAAAAATAAAAATTTGGTGAGTTTGATCTTGATGAGAGTGAGGATGACCTGGGAAAGAGAGAGTGAAGAGTTTGAGCATTTGATGAATGAATGAAAGATGAAATGTGAGAAATCTTGTTCTCTTTGGTTTGCTTTGCTTTAACCTTTTTGCGTATTCGATGATGATGAAGAAATTGTGAAGTGGACAAGTGTGTGTGTAACTTGAGGTTGTTGTCTATATTGGACTAATTGTTTACTTGTGTTATTGAGAACAAAACATACGATGAGAAGGACGGTTTGCGTGTGTGTTACTGTTATTAGTTGTCGAATAAATAAATTAAAATTTAATTGATATTGTCGATATTATTAATCAGTACATCATGTGAATCTCAGATAAAATTATCATTAAAAATTATATAAATATCATTTTTATTATTATAATAGACACTTTTGCTTAATTCAAACTTCAATCCTTGCATTTATATATGTTAGGTGGATTTTAGATGGTTTTTGTGAAATGATAAATAAAAATTGCACTCCCTCTGTTCTAAGTTGTACGATGTTTTGGACATTTCACACATATTAAGACATGTAATTAATATTGTGTGGCAAAAGAATACTATGAATTGTTTTACAAAATTGTCCTTAATAAATAACATAGGAAAGATAAATTAAAGAAATGAAATAAGAGAAAGTAATAAATAGTTAAGAGTATAATAGAAAAAGTAACATTAAATATTTCATTAATATTGTAAAGCAACATATAATTTAGGATAAATTTTTTCAAAACGACATACAGTTTGAGACGGAAGGAGTAACGATGTAAGTTTGAGGCTGAGGAGTTTTCAACTTAAATTTTAACTTTAAATTTGGAAAACAATTTTTGTGTTGAACTAATAGATGGAGGATCTTGGTGTGATTTCAATTGATTCTTCTAAAATCGATAAGTGAGGTCTTAAGTTAGATACTGAATTTTTAAAAAATAAAACAAAGATTGTATTAAAAATAAATGAATTGAAAATGGTAAGAAAAAGAATCTAAGGAATGGCCGTTACCATTTCTTGGATGAAGAGAAGACACGGCACCGCCAGAGGGCTGTCTTTTGTCTCAAAATCTAAAGTTTATTTCTAACAATGAATTACATTATTACCCTGAAATTGCTAAAACAGTCAACCCGTATCCCTTATTTTCTTTTGGACTTAAATGCTCTTTTGGTCCCTTAACTATTTAGTTGGTATCGCTTTGGTCCCTTAATTAAAAAAAAAGATTGTTTGAGGATTTTAAGTTTTTTTTTAGTCTCGTTTTGGTCCCTTCTGTTAAGTTTCCGTTAGGGTTTAAAAAAAAGGTTAACTCCTGGACACGTATCACCTTGTCATTGGCTCTGAGATTTTATTTTTTTTTGAATATTTTTTTTTATAATATATATTTTTTTTTTTAAAAAAAATTCCCAGAACCAATGACAAGGTGACACGTGTTAACTTTGGACACGTGTCACTTTGTCATTGTTTCTGGGAATTTTTTTTGAATATTTTTTTTTTAATTTATTTTTTATTTTTAAAAAAAATTCCCAGAACCAATGACAAGGTGACACGTGTTAACTTTGGACACGTGTCACTTTGTCATTGGTTCTGGGAATTTTTTTTTGGAATATTTTTTTTCTATAATATATATTCTATTTTTAAAAAAAAAATCCCAGAACCAATGACAAGGTGACACGTGTTAACTTTGGACACATGTCACTTTGTCATTGGTTCTGGGAATTTTTTTTAAAATATTTTCTTTATAATATATTTTTTATTTTAAAAAAAAAAATTCCAAAACCAATGACAAGGTGACACGTGTTAACTTTGGACACATGTCACTTTGTCATTGGCTGTGGGATTTTTTTAATAAAAAAAAAGTATATATATTTTTTTAAAAAAATTGTAAAAAAAAAACTCAGAACCAATGACAAGGTGACACGTGTCCAGGAGTTAACCTTTTTTTTAAACCCTAACGGAAACCTAACAGAAGGGACCAAAACAAGACTAAAAAAAACTTAAAATCCTCAAACAATCTTTTTTTTAGTTAAGGGACCAAAGCGATACCAACTAAATACTTAAGGGACCAAAAGAGCATTTAAGCATTTCTTTTGCTACTTCCTTCTTTCTAAAAGAGAGATGATAAGTTGACACCAATTAGGAACAACAATGAGTACCCTATAGGTAGGGTACTATATCACCTTTTCTTATATCCGTTTTTGCAAAAAATACCTATACTCTCCTGAGCAACAACTTTAGTGCCCATACACATATCCATTACTTGCACTTTAACTATGAAAATACAATAAAAATATCACAATTGAAATTAAATATGGTTCAAAAAATTTCAAATCAACTAATAAAATAGTATTAAGTAGTTTTTAGGCTTAAACTTAAATAGCTAAATAAATTAATTAATTATACATCAAAAATAAATAAATTATTTACCATATTATATAAATATGTATGTGCTGGTTGCGGGGCTTGGCAGTATAGTACCCTTACCCGTACTCATATCCATTTAAATTTGCGGGTAATACATGGACCCAAACCCGGATCCATGAAAGCAGGGTTTTGCCCTACCCATTGCAGGTATTTTTTGCGCGTACCCATAAGGATCGGGTCCAATTGCCATCCCAGTGGCAACATACCATTCTACACCTCCCATATGTCAATAATATATAATAATAAAGTGATAACTCAAAAATAAAATAATAATAATAAGAAATCCGGCCACTTCTTTTTCGACGACGATGATGGAAACGAATTGTTTCAGATCTGGCCTGCTCCGTCCTACCCACTCTGTCGTCGTCGTCGTTTCCATCAACTTCTTTACCTCTGCCGCTCCCTCCTCTGTCCTCACTGCCGCATCGTTACTGTCCCACCATCACCATTGTCCTCTTCTCCGACCTCATGTTCCTTAAACCGTTGGATCCACACGGATCCCAATCCTCACCACCACCATCCATATTCGTCCTACAAAGCCGGAGTTAGAGATAGAGAGAGGGTCAAGTGAGAGTAGAGAAAACAGGAGCTGGTGTTTCACTGTCTTGTGCAGAGGAGAATTTTTTTTTTTGAACTAAGTGCAGAGGAGAATTGGAGAGAGTGAATGGATTGAATTTTTTTATTAAATTACCAAAATACCCTGCCACGTTAAGTGTGTACAAGAGTGGTATGGGTAAAAGGGTGTCAATGTAACATTAACCTTTGTAAAATAGTAAAAGAATCAATAGGTTGTGTAATATTACAGTAATTATATTGTTTATATGGTTAGATTTTTAAAGATATTATTAAAAAAAATTATATACATTAACAACTTAATTCTAATATCAGTTTCGGTTAGACCTTTCATTTTTCCATTTATCACCTCTTCAATCACATAAACTTTTATTGTTTATCGCTCTTTTCTCACACGCAAGGCTTTTATTTTTCACTTCAATAACATAACTTTATGCAAGGTTCTTAGTTGTAGATTCAAACAAGTTAACAAGGTATGCATTTTCCACTTATTACAAACCACGAATCAATTTCGTTGGTACTTAGTCAAACTCACTGACTTCTTTAGCCGATATTCTCGTTTTGTTGTTAAGAGGTAGGGCTGGCAAAAAAAGGATGAGAGAGAACTTAGATAGAGAGAGAGAGTGCAAGAGGGTCTGGAAAGCAGCTAGCGCAGGAAGGGAGGGGTGGGGTTTCAGGGACAAAAGTGAGTTCTGAGGGTGGTCCGGTGATTAAGAAGAGGAGTGGTTTTTTCAATACTTGGATAAAATCACTACCTCCTTCTTTTTCACACACTTTCTGGATAATTTGAACAATTCCGATTTGAGGAAGCTCTTTTCAAGGTTTGGTAAAGTTGGGGAGGTTTTTGTTCCTAAGAAGAGGGATAGATAGGGGTGCCAGTTTAGGTTCGTTAAATTCATGGAGATCTCTGACGAACCGGAGCTTGGTAGAAGACTGGAGGAGGTGTGATGGGGTGATTCCAATTAAAGTAAATCGTGCTTGGTTTGGCAGGGAGGAAAATAAGGTGACGGAAGAGCGGACGGTAGGCGGTGGTGAGAATGGGAGCCACGATGGAGGAAGAAGACAGAGGGAGCAAGGTGGAGGGAAGGTGACTGGTGGTCTTAGGAGGGAAGGAATCTCATACAACAATGTTGTCACTGGTCTTAGGGGAAAAACAGAAGCTTCAGGAGGGAATAAATCAGTTTTGGAGTTTTTGCCATCAGTGGATCGTTTGAGTGAACTAGAGGAGGATTTTGAGATTTCATGAGGGAGGGTTATCCATCCAACAAGGTCTGATTTTGGAAGGTCTGGAGAAGATTAAAGCCACCCCCATGGGAGGCCAAATGGTGCTGCTTCAATCAGAGGTTACTGGTGAAATTTCTAGGGTTGCAGAGAGCCACAAAGCTTGGTGGGAGGCCCATTTTATAGAGGTGAAAGCCTGGACTACAAATCTGGTTGCAAGTAGGAGGTCTGTTTGGTTGAAAATTTTCGGTCTTGCATTGCATGTGTGGGAGGAAGAAACATTTAAGAAAGTGGTTGCTGAGTTTGGTTTCTTTCTGAACTTTGATGAATCTACAATCACAAGGCAAATATTTGATGTGGCAAGGATAAAAGTGTGTATTTACAACATGGGTTGGATCAGTGAACAACTTCTAATCACAGTAATGGGTGTAGAGTATGCTTTATCTGTAGTGGAGGATGTGGTGGTAGAGGCACATACAACGGTGGAGGTTGTGACAAAGGAGGAAGATGGGTTTTCCGATGGACAAGGAGGCTTCGACGATGAGGAGGTGGTGGCAACAGAGATAGGAGTCCTCTCAGTAGATGATGATAAGGTCAGCCCTAGTAAAGTCAACCCTACTTTGCTAGGGTTGGAGGTGAGTACTGCTAGGTTATCTCTAACTAATGGAGAGATGGGTCAGAAGGAAGGTCTGGGTGTTCACCTTTTTGGAGATCGTGATGGTGATACTACAAAAGAGGAAGACTTTTTGAATTTACCTATAGAAGTGGCACATGTGGAGGAAGGGGAGGATGATAGTGGGAGGGGTCAAACTGATGGGGGCTTGGTAGGGTCGGGTGCATTTAATGTCCCCCTGCCGGAAGTAGCACGCGCGCATGAGAATTTGGAGGTGCAGCACTCTGCTTTGCCAGCTGGCTCATTTGGATTGGAGGAAAACCGACCCGACTCGTCGAACATTCACATCTACCAGAAAAGGTTTTGGGTCAATGGACCAGTTCTATCCTTAGTTAGGCCGGCTCAGGAAACTTCTGTTGGGCTTAAAACTGATGTTGTCCCATTAATTAACATTTCTAGTACTGCTGTCTGTTTGGAGGGGGGCCAGAAAGTGAATAAGCACTATTATTTCAGGTCTGTAGTGACTCTGTAGATAAACTTGAGGAGGAATCGAAAAAGATGCTAAGAGTTAAGTAGCAGCACAAGCAACGTAGGAAAAAGGGGAAGGATGGCGCGAATTTGGGTAAAGGTAAATCTAACAGGATGCCTTTGGAAGTTTCTATCAAAGGGAAGAAGGGAGGACCTAAGGGGGGGGGGGGGGGGGGGGATTCAGTGCAGCAAGAACATTCCTATTCGACAGACACACAAGGAAGCAGGGTTGGTCAGAGTGTTGCCAACGATGTTGAGGGTGTTGATGAAAGGGTGAAATGTATGGAGATAAGTGTTGGGGAGAGTCAAATAGTTCCCCACTCGAACTTTTCTGGCGTGAGGCTTATAGTGGAGGACCAAGATGGGGGGAGGTATCAGACTTCGACTAACAATAAGGCGGGGAATCCAATAGAGGAGTTACAAAAATCTAAATTATTTGGTATCCAACAAGAAACGGGCTTCAACTTTACTCTGGCTGAGGAAGCAAAGGTTACCAAAGGGGTAGTTTGTGGAATAAGGAGGAATATGGCAAGATGGATTTGAGGATATCTAGGCTTTCGGAGGAAATTTAAGAGCTTGATGTGGGGAGGCGAGGTTAGCCCTTTGAACAAGGAAGATGTGGGTATCCGGAAGGAGAAATTTAATACTCTTTGGACCTTGCTCAAGGCTAAAGATTCTCTAATGTTTCAAAGGTCTAGAGTAAAGTGGTTAAAGGAGGGGGATTCCAACACTAGATTTTTTCATAATTGTATGAAGGCTAGAAAGATAGGTAATGCGGTGAGAGCCTTAGGTACTTGATGAAGGATGAGATGAGAATCATGTTTGACCAATTTCATGTGAATGAGTCATTACAAAAAGGCTTACTAGCATATTTCGTCACTCTAATCCCGAAAGTTTCGTCTCCTTTGTCTTTGAAAGACTTTCGACCTATTTCCTTGCTTGGATGCCTTTATAAGCTTCTTGCAAAAGTTTTGGCGTCGAGATTGGCTTGCGTGATAAATTCAATTATCTCTAAGTCTCAATCGGCGTTTATTAAGGGGAGGAATTTGGTGGATGGTGTCCTTGTGGCGAATGAATTAGTGGATTATGCTAAAAAATCAATGAAAGAATTTTGGTTCTTAAAATGGATTTTGAGAAAGCTTATGACTCGAATGATTGGGGTTTTTTGGAGTACACGATGAAGCGTTTGGGTTTTGGTACGAAGTGGGTGGCATGGATGAAAACATGTGTTTTCGGAGGTAGTATGTCGGTTTTAGTTAATGGAAGTCCTACGGAGGAGATTAATATTCAACATGGGCTCAAACAAGGGGATCCTTTGGCACCTTTCTTATTTTTGATGGTGGCGGAAGGTTTTGGTGGTTTGATGAGGAATGCGGAGAGACTAAATTTATTTGAAGGCTTCCGCTTTAGGAGGGAGGGGATGGTGATATCTCATCTCCAATATGCGGATGATACTATTTGTTTCGGTAAGGCGACGCTTGCAAACCTTTGGACTCTTTAAGCTTTGTTACAAGGGTTCCAATTAGCCTCGGGGTTGAAAGTTAATTTTTCGAAGAGTGGTTTGATGGGAATTAATGTACCAATGGAATTTATGGCTATGGCATGCAACTTTTTGGGGTGCAGCGAATCAAACCTCCCTTTTAAGTATTTGGGCCTTCCGATAGGCATTTGTTCTTGGTGGAGAGTGGCCTAGGTTTACCTCAAGATGGTGGAAAGATGTGGCAACCGTAGATGATGGAGGTGAGCAAAATTGGTTTAATGCCGAAGTGATGAGAAGCGTGAGAGATGGTCATTCTATTTCCTTTTGGAAGAC
>Ga0228710_1003841_pt1 | contig 23828 bp, 9 predicted proteins | sample MedpolnodulmetaG_FD_177995 | JGI IMG/M metagenome (GOLD analysis project Ga0228710, IMG submission 177995) | Root nodule microbial communities from Medicago polymorpha collected in Santa Monica, California, United States - pink nodules | ecosystem: Host-associated > Plants > Roots > Nodule...
ATGAAAATGTGTTTTTTTTTTTAAAAAAAAAAAAAAAAGCCACTTAAAAGCATAGGTGAAAATGAATAATTTTCTTTCTTGGGTATTAGATATTATGTCCAAAACTGCTCCATTGTATTCCTTTCAGGGGTATTAGTTAAGAAATTTGCAAGGATGCAATCCAACTAAATGTTTCTAACTATAACTCTCACCAATAATAAAATTCAAACCTAATCCAATAAGTAAGGTTTTACAAATGAAACTCATATGACTTTTGGGTTAACTTTTCTTTCCTACAATTCAACCTATGTATTATTCGGTTCAACTTAATTTAAAGGAACTGGACACGCATTGAATATTAACACACAAGTACAACCATAAATTGCAAAACCTTTTCACAGGTATAAATTATTTAGATTGTCAGGTTAGATACAAGTCACTTACTTTAATTAAAATATCATACTTGCTGGTAGATATCTATCTAAACAAGCTTGTCTTATTGACTTGTTCTGAATCTAAAATTGGTCCAATACATATAAGAAGAAAAACTTTAGATCCCGTTTCTTTTGAGGACATATATTTTGTTCTATTTTTTAAAAATTTATGTTAGTTTTCCTTGTTAACAAAGAGGAAAAATATTTTTTAAGTGAAGACGGAGAGAAGATAAAACACTAACTAAAAATGTTAGTTAAAAGCTATTTACATTTCAAGAAATAATGAAAATAGCTTTTAATTTTTTACATTTTTATTACTTTAAAAACTGCTAAAATATCTTTGGTATGTTTTCGAGTAACTGATTATAAGATAGGCGTTAATTGCTATCAATCTGATTTGAATGCATACCCAAATATTAGGATGGACCGTGCGTTTATATAATAATCTACTTGTGTTGAAGAGGAGAGAAAACTAAAAGGTTTTTCTTATCCAAATATCCAATTGATAACGAAGCACGATACACTCTTGCATAGCATCGATGTATTGCTTACTAATCAATTGCATCCAGCTGCTAATTGTTATTTTACTGCCATAATAAACTATAATTTCTAACTAATTAACTTCATATTCACATATGTAAACACAAGTTATAACAGGGGAGCTATTCAAAGGAGCTATTCAGGTGGAGCTCCAAGAACACTCTAAAAATTAAATGCAAATTAGAAATATGAATTCCCTTAATGCCTTTTAAGTGTCCCCATTTATAACCCTTGATTTGTAGATTTAATGGGCATTTTTTTGGTCACTCAGTCCCATAAAGTTGTGATCCAGAGCCTCCCATTGGTTCTCTGGTTTGACTACGGTCGCACGTGAACTAGGCTGCAACTCATCCGTATAGGGCACATGAAGTTGAGACGCGCTTTCAGAGACGTTGATCATTCGTACAAGACATGTGGAATCAGAGCATGTGAAACTTTAGTTCGGACCACAACAAGTTTATCTGCATAGCTTAATTTGGGGTGAGCTTGATATGGTTTGTGTCACTTGAACATTCAAACCAGTGTTAAGTGAGGATGAGTTGAGTTGGCATGACTTCAATAGTCAAATCATTGTTGAGTGATGACGATTTGAGCTGGCATGACTTGAACAGTCAAACCAGTGTAGAGCGAGGTCGAGCTGAGCTGGCATTACTTGAATAGTCAAACCAGTGTTGAACGAGGACGGGCTGAGTTGACATAATTTGAATAGTCAATCTAGTGTTGAGTAAGATCTTGATGGTCGGTCAAGTCAACTATTACAATTCACATGGTACGGTCCATCCATGTCAATCCACTATCCACCAAGCGTCAAGTCAGTTAAGGTATAGAAGGTTGTTCTTTATTCGGTCGACCAATACTAGTTCGCAACCATCAAGCGTCAAACCTATATAGGTGTAGACATTTGTCATTTATTCGGTCGATACATACCAGTCCATAGTCTATCAAGTGTTAAGGCTGTTAAGGTGTAGACATTTGTTCTTTATCCGGACGACCTATACTAGTCCACAAGTTACTACATTGTAACCGAGTTATAAATGTTGGTATGATTCAAACTTTTTGTCATGTTACTTTGTCTTGTCCCATCAATAATACTCACAACTTTGATTTTTCTTTATATTTGTTCTTTATCCTGTTGACCTATACCAATCCACTTCAGGAAGTTAATTAGTTGAGGTTACTTCAATAACTTGTAATATAAAAGTAATTGCAACTAGTTTTCTTTTTGTTGAAGGAAGCAATTGCAACTAGTTCTTACTACACTATTCTAGCTAATTATTCTACGGCTTATACTTCAATAACACTCCATCGACCTAGCTAGAGTTCCAGCACTACACACACGATCTAACTTGAGTTTCTCTTCAAAATTTCTCGGTTGTTAAACATGCTTAAGTTTCCTTGTAAATAACTATATATGATAATTCAGTACTTCTTTTCAGTCTTGCATGATGTGCCTCATCTAGTCAGTAATTTTCTCGTAAAATTTGAAACCAAATTAGCTGAAATATCAAAAGTTTACATGAAGAGAAAAAAGGACAGTCAAAGCTGGGTGAATAATAAGTGACAACACAATAAATTAAGTTTGCAATAGTTTTATTTTTTAACAAGCAAGTTTGCAATAGTTAGTTCAAAAGTTCACAGCAAGTGAAAACGGACAGTCAAAGTTGGGTGTGAGTAAATGAAAACACAATAATTGATTTAAATTTGTACCCCCTGCAAATAGTTTAGTGTTCATGTGGCAATATCATTAACTGTGTGCCATGTCAATGGAACTACACTGACAATATCTAATAAGAGTTCTTGCATGAACTATATTTTATTTTTGAAAATATAGATAGATATTTATAGAAAACAGGTATTAGATTTTGTCCTATCATGTGCAAATGTTCCCCAAATATATATATTGTTCATATGCTTGGGTAATATATTATGTGGGTGCCATGTTGCATCTGCATATATATAGCCGTCTATATGTCCCTCACTTTATTAGCAAACCACGCACTTGTTTTTGTCTTGTTAATTGACCAAAGTCTCTAAAATTAAATTCAATTCACGAGATGTTCCAACACATGTATTTCAAACACGTAAAAGGTAGGGATTTTGATTGTTTCTTTAATTTTATTTGTTATTAATTTGAGTGGAGTAGTGGACATTCTGGTCTACAATCTAAGCAATGTACGCATTGATCCACGTAGCTTAATTAGACTATAGATTGTACTAATATTAATTATTAATTATAATACATATACATATATATTTAATAATGGGAGAGAAAGAAAAGAGAGGCACTTCACAATCACATGACTTAAAGCAAACTCCACCCTCATATACATCCAATAATTTAATTTTTAAAAATTGGGAGGAGTTACAATTTTAAAATGAATTAGGTAGTGTCACTTGGAGTACATGGAGGGGCTACATTGAGTCATGCCCATATTGTTTAGGGAGTGCTAAAAAAAGTGATTTGAACAATATCCAAATAAAGGGTTTTCCAACTTGAAAACCAAGTCACATTGAGGGTTTATCTTTTTATCCTTTTTGGATGCTTCCAAAGTAATGGTTACGAAAAGAAACAAAGATGATTAGAAAGTTAATGGGGTTTCTAATATGATAGGATCATGTCTCTTAATAATCACTAATTAGAAATTGTAATTTATTGTTTCATTGGTTAATTCTCCTTGATAAGCACATCTTGTGGGCCTAATCAGGATTTGGGCAATCTTACATGATAACATTTTCTTATCACTTCAATCAACAACAAAAGAAAGCAAGATTAATGCACTCCAAAAGTCATATCTTTTAATGATAAATGGTAACGAATGCATCTAAGAAATTCTTTAAAAATCATTAGGGTAAATATTTATAAAAAATACGTGTATTTAATGCATTGTAAATCAAAATATTTAACTTTTTTAAAATATAATTCATTATTTTAAAAACCGAAAAAATGTCTAAAGACGTTTGTTAGCCAACCTCAATTTTAATTTAAGGTGGAATCCATTACAACATGTTTCGAAACAAAAAAGAAAAGCACAACATATATAGATAAATCACGTTGAAAAAATTAGGTCGAGATGAGAGAGAACTAATCTTATCACTACTAGAAAAAGAAAAATTTGAGAGGAAAATTAGTGACGGAAAAATTGAAATTCCTCACAAACTTTTTGGTCGCAAAATTTAGTGATGAAATTTGAGAGGGATTTCACGTTTTCCCTCACTAAATTTCTCTCACTGATTTTTGTTTTTTTAGTAGTGTATGTATATAAGGTTCTTTAATGAAAATAAATCACAAATAAATAGTGGTAGATGATTTGTATCATTAACATCGTAATAAATTCGTCAAAAAAAGTCCCGTGAGCATAACTCAGTTGGTAGGACAATGCATTATTATATGCAGGGGCCGGGGTTCAAACCCCGGACACCCCACTTATTCACCTTATAAGGTGAATTCTAGCCACTAGGCTACCTGACAAAAAAAAAAAAATTTGTCAAACAAAAAAACGTTAAAAAAATTACTTGTATAGTATATATGATTAAATAATTCTCTCCCAACCCTAACTTCTCTTCAAACGGGAAAGTCCCACAAAACTTGCATTTGGTCCCAATGTGGGTGGCACTTACCTATGTTTAAACAGTGTGCAGAACCAATCACATGTACCTTCCAATGTGTTTAATCACCTTTCATCATCGGTGGAAAAATTGAGTTCATGTCTATCAAGACACCTTTTCTTTTATCCCCATTTTTCTAAACCTTTTTTTAAGATTTAAAAAATATCATATGATTTAAATTAAGATGTTTCGGTACTCTTATTTTAACTTTTATATCATTAAAAATATCATTTCATAAGAAAATATATGATTTCATTGTTTATAAATTTAGACTAAATATTTTACATTTTAACATTAAAAGTAATCAATATTTTTTATTATAAGTAATAAAAATTCAAAAAAAAATATTTTATTTTTTCGCTGACACATTTTGGCAAATAAGATGTAGATATTATCCATACTATTTATAAAGAAAATAGAGGATTTTCGGCTGGCTTTTTTCGTTGTTTCAAATAAATTCTTACACAAATTTTCTTATAGTAGTGTTTTTTTGTTGGTGTCATTAAAAAGATAAGAATTTATATTATATTTGTTATATTTTTGATCTCATCGAAAAAGAGAAACATGATTTGTGTGTTTATTACAATTTAAAATTCACAAACATCTTCTTTCCAAAAAAAATAAAATCACAAACATCTCTTCTCTATACTTTTAAGTGTGTCTGTCTTTTTGCTAGTAATTAATTATAAATAATATAAAATAATTTTTTTTTCCTTTCGTAAAACAACTCAACAGAATTTTCAAGTTAGTCATTTAAGTTTCGAAAGTTTCAATTAGGTCCTTTTAGTTTGATAGAATTCCCAAGTTAGTCTTTTAAGTTTCAAAAGTTTCAAATAGATCATTTTAGTTGCTAAACTATTTCACCGTTACCCCTGCTGTCAGTCTCCGTTTAAATGATGTTGATGTAGTCGTTAAGTTGTTGACTTGGATCAAAATGTTGCATTTTAAAAGCTCGAGGGTGTCAAAACGCTACGTTTAATGGTCACAAATGATTTTTTGTAGTGCTAGAAAGACAACTATTTACAACAACAAATATCTTTCTAGCACTATTAAACGTAACGTTTTGACACCCTGAAGCTTTTAAAAGGCAGGGTTTTGATCCAAGTCAACAACTTAACAACTACATCAGCATCAGTTAATTATTAACCGACAACAGGGGTAACAGTAAAATAGCTTATCAACTAAAATGACCTATTTAAAACTTTTGAAACTTAAAGGACTAACTTAGGAATTCTGTCAAACTAAAATGACCTAATTAAAATTTTCAAAACTTAAAGGACTAACTTGAAAATTCTGTCAAACTAAAAGTACCAAACATAGTATTTGGTCGAAAATATATCAGCTATATAAAAGATGTGACTCACACATCTATTTTCTTAAGATTTTGATGGAAATGTTGTATCTTTCTTTTTATGCTTCGAAAGTAATTTTTCATGCAATGCTCCTCCAGACTCACCAAACAAGTGGGTGACTAAAAAATTTAAAACCTAACAAGACCCTACATGTTCTACATGATTGGTAAAGATGTTATAACCCAATGGCGGGAATGACACTTGGAATTTAAGTTCCATCGACGAAGAACCTAACCACATCTATAGAAGTAGCATTTGTAACATATTTTAAAGGAAAATGTTAACAAATATCTCGGGATATCGTTTAAGAAATAAATAATAATAATTTTTATATAAAAAATAATGTAACCATGAATTTAACAATTTAAGTTGTACTTTTAAGATTAAATTTTATTTTATATACTCCTTAAACAATGTTCCGAAAACATTTATTATCCTAAACTTATTTTAAAGGGCCATTTATGGAAGCCATGTATACTCAAAGGGTGAAGCCAAAAAATAGTACTACAAGCAATTGGTTGGCCACCATTGGTCCCAACACACGTTTATATGACAATGTCAATTTAATATGCAATATTTTCTTCTGTGTGTGAGTGTGGGGTTGACTCCTTGGGACTAAAGTGGCCCAACCTCTGTTTTCTTACCTTCCCAATTAAAACGCCAAGAGTATTGAGAAAGACCCAAAGAGCAAAATCATTGGATCCACACAATAAATCAAAAAGGTTGTTAGGTTTGGCATAGTCCATTAAATCTTTTTTACTTTTTATAAACTCATTAAATGGAGATTCTAATGTGATTCATAAATCTACATGCATTATCATATAGTTGCCTCCGGACACCGGTAACCCCATGTTTCTATAGGATTTCATCATTGCTACCCATATGGAAAGATTCATCAAATGACATTTATAACCATATATTTATTCATGCACCATGTTCACACAAAATTGACTAGTAACTTTAAAAGATCACTCAAGAAGGAATTTAAAAAAAAGCAGAATTTAAGGTTTATTTTTCTCCCACAAAATGATAGGACGAAATGAGTAACAAGGAATGATAAAGAAAACCCCAAGCACCCATTCATATGATTAAATACATTGACCTTTTATTTACCATGTCAAAGTATATAATAGCTAGCCCATTAATCCAATAGATCACTTAGAGATTATGGTAATGATGTTTAATTATCATAGTATAACGGTGGAAAAGGAATATAAACTTTCACTACAAAGATATCCACATAGTGGGAATATACGATACTTTTTTCGAGTAAATCATTAAATTTGTTTGTCTTTATAAGTATTTAGTCTCAGATTTTATCAATATTTTAAACTAATTATTGTCTTTGCTAAAAAAAATTCAATTAGATCTTTGTCTTTATGTTTTTATAACATAACGAAAAATCTAATTGAGAAATTTTCGACAAAGACATATACTAAGTTGAAATATTAATAAAGTCGAGGATTGCAAATACAAGGACCAAAATTTGATAGTTTGCTCATACATTTTTCCATGGGAAAATTTGACTAATTAGGAGGGGATGTTGAATCGATACACAAATGAGAAAGAAAGTAGGGTCACATTAGGAGTTGTGAGAAAGACTTAAGAATTGATGAGGGAATTTATATTAATATAAAATAAAAATAATGAATCTATTAAGCCATTATGAGTATGATTATTATGCTTTTTAAGTGGGAGATTACAAAGCACAAAAAAGCTTCTAATCTCACTCTCTAGGATCTCGTAGTTAGTAAGATTCGCTCAGATCTCTCTCCCAAAGATAGAAAACCAAATACTATAGAAATATATTTCAACGTCAATCACGCAAACATCCTAAACAATTATTCATCATCACAAGTGGGGACCCAAACCATGAGTTTTGTAATAAACACCCACCTGAACGTTACTATATTTATTTATATGTCCTCCATGTCATAACACTATAAACTAAAGCCCTTTCAAAAACATGCCAACTGTTTCTTTCAAAAAAAAAAAACAACATGCCAACTGTTTTTTTTTCTAATTTGTTTTGATAGAAAAACATGCCAACTGTGAAGTGTAGTACACTGGTAATATTAACAAAAATTAATGTGTGTGGTTATAAAAAAAAAATATTAATGTGTGTGCGACCATTTCGTTTTTGCATGCAGCAATATATTGATTTAGTCCTCACAACCTCACTTATAGATATAATATAATCAATGGAAGACAAATAAATGATTTTGGCTAATTTTAACTCAATATTTACTGATGAACACTCTGATATTCAAAGTTTTTTTGTGTATAAACTCAACATTAATTTTTTTCATGTCATGTCATTTTTTTATATTTAATTATTTTAATACCAAAGGATTTTAATAATTTTTAAATTTCTTCCTTCAAATAAATAATTAAATTTCTTTATTCACACTAACAATATTTATGAAATTTTCACCATGGTGACATGCTATATGAGATGTGTGTGAAAAGAAGAGGGAGATCGAGAGTAGTAGTGTGAAACATGCGTATCTAAAATGAGATATGCATGGTGAATATGATGTTGACACCTGGGCCATGAAGCAGTGATTAGTGGGTATTCGATTGGAGTGTTATTTATCTCCTTACTAGTTTACGATCTTGGATGCTATCATACTTAAAAACCGTCCTTCTACGATCCTCTTTCTCAATCACTTTCTTTCTTTGTGGCCTTCTTTGACTTTTTCTACACATATGCAAACATTGATAGGTAATGATGTCGGCTTCCCAGATTGTGCCAAAAGAAAAATTGATGTAGAAGGACCCAAAAATGGAATGAAAAAACGATTGATAAAAAAAAAATACTTTAAACTGATGATATATTCTTTGAGGTTGAATATATTTTTAGACAATATAAATATGAGTTTTTTCTAGAAACCACCCATGAATTTGTCTTTTAGCAACCCACACCTCAAGGTGTGATTTTCGCTTTTTAGTTATAATTTTGCTAAAAGACACCTTCATAAAAATTAGTTGGTGTCTTTTAGCAAATGCTTATAGAATAACTTGCTACAAGACACCTTCATAAAAGATGTCTTGTGAGCTATTCAATGAAATGTCGTAGATGAAACTCTAAGTGTTTGTTTCAAGTTATATTTATTGATTCCCGGAAATAAAATGATAGGAATATATATGTCTATGTTTGTTACAAGTTTACAAAATTTTCTTCCCGGATATAAAATGTTTATGGAAATAGAAAAATTTTCTCAAAGTAAAGGGTGGGAATAAAGTTCACATGGAGATGAGAATAAATTCATAAATAGTTACCTATTATAATTCCTATTTTTATGGTTCTTAGGAATATTATAAAGTTAACCAAACATATTTTTCCTAAATACCTTAGAATAAAATTCCCATCTTTATATTCTAAGAAATGTTATTCCTAGAAATAAATTTGATAAACTTGAAACAAACACACCTTCAGAGTTTGAGTTGAGTTCGATTCTTGTTTGAAAATGTTTAGAAAATAATTTTATTATTGTCATTCATAAAAAAATAATATTAAGTCATATAATAAAACAAACAGTGTAAGTCACTTCTTGATGTCATTTTGATATGTTAATTCTAAAATTTCTCAACAAACATCTAATTGATAAAATTTGATAAGAGAAAATTTTGTCACCTATTCCAGTTTTTATTGTCTTAAAAGATTAATATATGCAGTTACATGTAGAGACACTCCCTAAAAAAATGTATACTAAGGTTACATACACATTTATGGTTAAACTTAATTAAATGAGACTAATCTAATAAAGTTTCTGATCGGTGATCTTGTTCTATGTTGAAAAGCATATAAACACGCAAGTTTCTGATCGGTAATACTTTTCTAACCTAATTGTTTAGAGAATCCCTTACTTTCTGATTCTTGGTTGGACATTCCAATTAAATAGCGAGCATTTTATGGGTTAATTGTGATAATGAACAAAAGGAGGAGAATGAGTCCAAAAATTGACTATTAAATTCTGAACGAATTAATTACTCCACTGATTTAGTGGGTTTGATAATGCTATATATAATCCTTCAAGCTAAGTTAATTGGTTGAGACTTTGGTAGTTTCCATTCAAACCTGCAGGTACATGCATGATATATACACAAATGTATAATATATATACTTGTGCCTTGTACGTATATGTGGAAGAATCCTACAAAGCTGAAAAAAATAGAATGTTAACATGGGTCTGTTATAACGCCAATCATTTTATACATTGATTTTTCAACCCGTCCCACACTCCTATCACATGCATCACATTCTTGCTTTTGTCACAATAATACTAGCATTTTTATTTTATAATTCAACATATTAGTAAGAGAGCACAATATATGCCAATCGAGATCAATATCCACCACCGTTTGTTCTACGATATAAGTAATTTGAATTAGTAACAAACGAATTATACATATAATTTATTTTTCTTATATTATAAAAATTATGATCTACCTGTAAAATTATTATTAATTAACGGTAACAAAAGCCTATCAAAATCTATCTAGCTATTTCCAAACTATTGATTAATCAAATAATTGAAACAGTGATGAAGAAAGCCACCTGTCAAATTTGAAGTATATATTTTCATAAAGAGAAAAAGAATAAACAATGAAAATAAATAAATAAAAGTGGTAGATCAAAGACAAGTGCAATCCATATGGGTCCCCTATGAGGGTGTTCTAGGTTCGTGTTCCATATTTTCACACACTTCACTTCTCATTGGGATGTCCGCTCAAACCCCTACTTCTCTTTCTCACAAACACACTCTTTTTCAGTCTCTATTACATTTTTCATCATACATATTTTACCCTTTTCTTTTTATTTATTCTTTTTTCCTTAAAAATTCCATGTATAAATAGAAATAAACCCAACACATAGTCACATACAACACCACCACCTTAACATCAAACAAACCTATTCCGACCCCTACAAAACTTATCTCCTCTTCTTGCACTTCCACTACCTTATCTTATTAATTCTTAAACACACAAAAACCACACTCTTATGGAAGATCAAATTCACAACAACACAAAAAGAATAAACACCAATTCAAATTCAACCACGTGCTTAAAACTCTTTGGTTTCAGTGTTCAAGAAGAAAACGAAGACTCGTCTCAGCCACCACCACCGCCACCACTTGAAGACGGCATAGGAAATACTTCACCGTCTGGTTCAACGGAGTCCGTCAGCGGAGACGGTGGAGCTTCAAGTATAAACCCTAGCTCCGGTGACCGGAAATACGAGTGTCAATATTGCTGTCGAGAATTTGCAAACTCACAAGCCCTAGGTGGACACCAAAACGCACACAAAAAAGAGCGTCAACAACTCAAACGAGCACAGTTACAAGCTTCAAGAAACGCTGCTGTTTCGTTCGTTCGAAACCCGATTATCTCCGCCTTTGCTCCGCCGCATCATCTGCTCTCTTCACCAGGACAAGTTATGATGCCTACTGCTCCTCCGTCATGGGTCTACATGCCGCCACGTGCTGCACCACCTCCTTTCCATGTCTCAGTTTCACACGGTTGTGCTTTTCCATCGCAAAACAACAGTAACAACGGTAATAGTTATAGTATTATAACGGGTGCAAGATCTACGAGTGCAGGTGTGTTACCGTGTGTTAGTGGTGTAGGGAATTCTTCACCCACATTGTCAACGATGGGCTCACAAATGCAGAGCCTGGCCCAGTTTGGGAAACTTGATGGGCCATCTTTGAGTAGGTTCTCAAAAGGAGATGTGGGGCCCAACTTTGATGAAGGATTTGGTTTGGATTTGCATCTTAGCCTAGCCCCACCGTGATCGATGAACTTAGTTCAGCTCGGCTCTTATTTGGTAGATCCATTCAATATGGACTCGGATTCAAAGATTCATGCAGTAAATGATCTCGATCGTTGATTTGAGGTCAAATGATCTAAATTGTACTATAAATTGATCTCGTCGATTGATTTAGATCTAATAGTACGCAATGTGGAGTTCATTTCGATTTAAAACTGAATGAACATGTACCATATGATGTAGCCATCTCTAGTTTCAAGCTTCATGAGCCGTTTAGGAGGGTGGTATGTTTAGTTGCTAGTACCTCAACTTCAAATCTTGTACATTTTTTTTTCTTCTTCACGTACATTTATTTGTTGATTTTTCCCTCTCAAAGTGTTGATTAATTTCACTTGGTACGGATAGTAATTAATTTGTTCAAGGACCACATACATGTACACTAATTTTCTTTTCTATTTATGTGTTCAAACTTTCAATTTTTACTTTTACCTATCTCTATTTGAGTGCTCAAACTTATGTAACCAAAAAAAATTATGTGTTCAAACTTTCAATTTTTACTTGAAAAACTTTAATTTTTATCACGTTTATTTTTTGTTTTTTTTCAAAGCCATATATATACATATCACATTATTTACAAGTTAAAAAAAACGCTAGATATCATCTAATCACATTAAATCTAGGAGATATTATGAAAAATTGTTCAAATTTTTGTCTCGATACTTTCAAATTATTTCATGTTTATCTCCAAATCCTTACATTATTTTGAATTTGGATACATGCAAGGATCTCATGTAACTTTTTTATATAAGCATCGTTTTGTAGTTGCGTGGTGGAGTTGAAGGAAAAGGAGATCAGGTGTTTGAGTCCCACCACTCTCAGCATAAAACTTAATAATACTAACATTTTGTAGTTTCTAAAAAAGAAATTCACTTTTTTTTATTATTTTTATTTTATCAAATTCCACATTGTATCACTTCAATTAATTTCAATGGGATGCAAGATCAAGGAAGTTGGCATAAAAAAAGTACTACTTATTCATTATCAAGGAAGTTGGTTATGTATAATTGATTTTACATCATGGTCGATGTTTAACTGCCAACAATGTCGAATGATGCCTAATTTACAACAATTTTCTACCAGCTAGTTCTTTTTTCCCCACTAAAATCAGTTCACAACTGTTCTGGTTTGGTATGATATTTAGCACAAATAATACTTTGAAAATGGGATGGCCGTTGTTCAATTTTTCATCAGGATTTTTACAACGTATACAATTTACTAGACTCTTGATAGCACAGGTTTATTAGAATTGAAGACTTATTTTTTAACAATTGATATTTATTTGCTATAAACATGTTAAACTATAGTTTATGACATTTATATTATGTGAAACATAAAACAATCAAATATAATAGCATGGAACACAATAATCTATCAAAACCTTAACTATTATAATAGAAATTTCATACATTTTAATTAATTAGTAATTATCTACCAAACATTATGAAATACTTATTTACAAATTACATTTAATGTTACAAATGAACATTATTATTTTTGAACAAATTATCTTTAAATTGTTATTAACATGTATGCCATTTATATTACATTTGCAATATGACAATCAAATATAATGGTATGAAACCAAATAAATTTCTCACAGCTTTCACTAATATAATGGAAATCTTAAATATTTTAGTAATCAATTATCTCATTACACTCATTCTTTGAAAGTTGGCTTCTAGTATACAACTATACCAACTCCATTAAGTTTATCCCTGCTGATAGATAGACACCACTTCCTAACACACTGCTTTTGTTAGAGCCTTCATTTATGCAAGTGTTAACTACATTTTTAATCCCTATAAAATCATGAGTTTTTAAGTTTAGTTCTTGTAAAATTTTAATGGTAATGTTAGTCCTTCATAATATTGTAGTTTGTAAGAATAATCCTTATCTTGAAATCTTTTTACAAAAAATGAATACGTTTAGTCCTCTAAAAGAGTCCCTATAAAATGCAAGGAGTAAAAATGAATAAAAGTTTTGTAAGTACTAAACTTAAAAGCTAGCAATTTTATACGGACTAAAAATACATTTAACCCTTGTCGTAAATGAGGTCAAAAAATGTCAAACTTAATACACCAAAATCGAAACGCTTAAAAGTAATAGACAATAGTGAACTATCATTTACCGTTCTATATTTCTACATCTTCAGGCAGCTTCTGGTAAAAAGAAGTAGCAAACAATACAAAGAAAACACCAGGTCGCAATAATCTATTCAACTCCAAGGTAAGTTTTCCAACTACACATGCACAAATAGTGAGCTTCCAGAATAAATAAAAGGCAGTTTATTAAAATTCTATGGTGAAGTCATTAAAATAACTTTTTTGGTGAAGTCATTACAATGACCAATCATTAAACGTTTGTGTATTTAATGCATGCCACGTCAAATTATACAGTGTATTGCACATTTGCTCATACGGTGTGCCACTATATTTTTACTTATTGCAATTGAGTCTCTAATTAAATTAAAATTAAACATTTTTTTTAAGGATAAACATTATTATTATTTTTTTTATTTTTTAATCTTAAAACTTATGCATTTTAATTGGATACGACAGTACACCCAAAAAAAAAATGGATACCATTGTTGCTAAATTGAGTTGCGTATAGAATCAAAAGCTTATGATGCCGTTGTTGTTGGATCTCTTTCATTCTCTAAGTTCTAAAAATGATTCAGAAGGATATTTTCACCTTTTACTCGAATCAAAGGCTTACGAATTTTGATTGAGGTTTTGATGAAGAAGGGTGTTTTGAAGCAGTTGTAGAGAGACAGAGAAGTTAAAGAGAATTCAAAAACACGACATGTAAAATTACTAAATTACGCTATGGCCTACCTCAATCTGTACAACAACCACATACAAGGGGGATAAGTATGTAAATCCCTAATTTGGGTTAGCAAAATATATATAATTTAGGTTAGCAAAATCCCTTCTGCAGATGAAGAAGAAAGAGGATGATTAAAAATGATTTAATTTGAACATAAAGTCCCCTTCTACAGATGAAGAAGAAAGGACTAAGATGTAGAAAAATGAATAATTTGCAGATGAAGAACAAAGGACGAACAAAATGAACAGATGAGGAACAAAAATGATTTTATTTTAAATAAAATAAGTTAATAAATCAAAAGTAATTAATATTTTGTACGACGACTGATTTGTAATAAGATAAAATTTAGTTTTATTACAGTGGTCCATCACAAAGACACTAGCTAATATGACATCAATAATTATGTTATTGGTTAAATAAAATGACTTTTTCAAAAAAGTGATTTTCTTGACTACACCATAGAAGGCCCCGTTTATTAGAATAATCTAAATGCCAAATGATGTTGGTAAATACTAAATTGCCGCATCAAAAGTTCATCTAACCACATTCACCGCTGTGAAAGTTTAGGTTATTGACATATTGAAATAACTTCTATAAGTGATGGAACTCTACAATGTGCACAATGAAAACACATCAAATACTCTAGTAGGGAAGGAAAGTCTCTTTGTTCCCATCAACGTATCTAAAGTCCAGCTGATTGCATCAATGCAGCCAGGAAAAGAAAAAAAAAGGAAAATTAATAAATTTACCGAGCCAATCCATAATTAAAAAGCCAAAAAAAAATAAAAAAATCATGTGATTTAGAAATCATGATCGAAGGGTCAACCAAAATTGTCAACTTTGAATCTATCATGAAAAGTGACTCCTGGATTTATAGCACACTACTAAATTGTAGCAATTTCATTTTGCCCAAAGAAGTCCAAGCAGCAAACATCACTAAACCACAAAAATGTAAGACTGATTAAAAAAAGAGAGAGACATTTATCATTTCAACATTTCAGGCTAATCTTATTAAGGAAAAAATATATATTTTACATTACATTAATGTTAATTTAGTCAAGCTTGATTTTGAAAAGGCACACTTTTACAACCAAAATCAAATAAAGAAAAGCAAAATTATAAATCAAAATGTTGAGAGAAATTAACATTTAGAAAAACTAATCCAATCATGAATAACCAAAATTCTTCCACATGCTATAGGAAGGAAATTGAACAATTATGATGGCCTCCAGCTAGCAAATAAACATTACAATTCATGACATTAAGTATACATGAGACATATCATAAGCTTTATTACACACAATTATCTACAAAGGGAGTTTTGAATACTAATTCATATAAGGGTTAATACCGCTTTTGGTCTCTATCATTTGAGATTCTTCCACTTTTGATCCATCACTTAAACTTGTCAGCAGAATCTGCTGACATGTCCAACTGACTGTGTAATTATTTTATTTTTTCATTTTTTTAAATGGAGTCAGAAGCTTCTTGGATTAAGTTGAATTTTGATTTAAAAAATAAATAAACATTAAAATCTTTAAAATTAAATCATCAAATTAAAGTCAAATTCAAGGTTTTCCATCTTCTTTTTCTTCCCATCGCGGCTCTTCTTCTTCATACTCCTTGAGGTTCTTCTTCTTCCACTAAAACCCAAACACAATTTTTCTTCTTATATTCGATTTGAATCAAATTCGTTTCCTACATTCAATTCGTTTTATTCGTTTCCTACGTTGAATCAAAACTTCAGACCTGGATTTTAAGTTGGGAGTTTCAATTTGATTTAGGGTTTTGCATTGAAGAAGAATAAGAAAGAAGTGTTTGAAATGGGTTGGGTTGAAACAAGAACAAGTAAGTGAAAGAAAGAAATAGATGAAGAGGGTTAGTTTTTTTTTTGTTGAAGATGAAGAGGATTTGTATCGAAAATATAAGATGAAAACGGACTGTTTTTTGTTTCTATTTTTTTTTATTTTTCTAATTTAATGATGTTTTTAAGTTTTTTTTAATAAGTATAAACCATATCCCTCAAAAATAAAATAAAATAATTATAAATCAAAGAAAAGCCACATGGAAATAAGTTTAATAAAAAAATAAAAGAATTACATAGTTAGCTGGACATGTAAGTAGATTCCGTTGACATGTTTAAACGAGGGATCAAAAGTGGAAGAATCTCAAATGATAGGGACATAATCTAAATTTTATTTTTTACAAAAACTAAAACCGAAATTCGCTCATATTACAGGGACCAAAAGCGGTATTAACCCTTCATATAAATTATGAGACATATATGCTTCTATTTTAAGTGTCAAAGTGAACACATCAAGGCATCTAGTATCTTGAATGATTGTCATTGATATGAGAATAATAGAACATCATGATATTTTTAATAAGTTTGTAGTGGAATATCTATGGAATTGAATCTTTATTATAGTAGGAGTGATATTAAAAGTAGAGTTATACAGTCTTAGTAAACTCTAGAAGGAGGTGGTGAAGCTTACATTCTTCAGGTCATCATGAACTTTGTTTAATCAAAAATTAATCCAAGTTAGTAATTTTCGTGGAGGCAAAAAAAACACAAATAAAGAAGACATAAAAGGAAAGGTAAACATAAATTTGGGATCAGAAACCAAAAAAGAAAAGGATTTTTAATAAAATTGAGAGTTTAGAATGATCAAAGAAAAAAAGTGAGGAGGAATTACTCAACGCCTAAAGGGATGAAGGGATGATCTCAGTCAATGTGGATGGATCAATGGAGCTTACGGGAGAGTGGAGGTTGTCCGGTTAGATAGTAGAATCATAGAAGGAAAAGGCGTTCAATGCTTTTGTTATTATACATTATCCATATACCTTCCTTGATGATACGTGACATTAACAAATATATTTAACAAAATTGTTTCTAAAGACCAAACAACCAAACACCCATTAATAATAATCATATAAAATTATTTTTGTAGTTCTAATAGAACAAATATAATAGAAAAGAAATTGCAATTGTCAAACCCTCACAAACAGAAACAATTACCAAAAGTCTCAACATTGATTTGGCTACATACAAACAGAAACAATGAAAAATCAAAAGTGGAACGTACCAACAATGTCGATGGTTAGAATCAAGGCTGAGTCAACGAAAGTGAAGACCGAGAAATGATTTTCGGCATAGCAGAATGAAACTGGGTGTGGGATGAAATGGAAGAAAGTGTGAGGAAAGGGCCAAAGCTGGTGCTTCCATGTGTGATGGTATGATACGGTGGAGCTTTGCAATGGTTCTGGCGGAGTGGACGGTGGCATTCAGAGAATGGATTGGAGAGAAAAGGGATGGAGATGAAGTATCGTAGAGAAAGAGGGAGAGAAAGGAGGGTTAGGTTTGAGTCATGGTTCTCAATGAGGTAGATATGCAACAGTCTATATTGGAAATAAATGACATTAATTGTTTGTCATTTACAATGCAATTGTGGGATGAGCTTAATGTGTATGGAAGATGAGAAGGTGTTATTAGAGATGGTCAATAGAATCACTCTGGGTAAGAAATTTGAATTTTGAGTGAAGGAATATAGATGGGTATTTAATGATATTTGGTATATATGCAGATCAATAGTGATAGAAATCAACGACCACTAAGCATTGGCGCCAAAATTTATTAGGTTTAGGGTTTGGACGTAGGCTTGCAATGTTAATTAGGATTACAAATAAGTATGATGACTTAGTAATTCGTTTTCAAACTCTTCGTAAGTTAAATCTGAAACCCGATTCAAACCTAACTCATAAGTCTCATTCCCATCACGGTTGAACCTCTATGTATTCCAACTTTTCTGCAAAAATCTTGAACTGTGTCTCATTCTCAACATCATCCGCATAAGTGCGCTCGAAATCTTTCATCCATTGCTTGTGTTTTGGTTTAGCAGCAATAGATGATTCCAGCACTACGTTTGACATGGCTAGATATGCAAATGTGCAAAATATGAAGAAAATAGTTATTCTGAGGTTCTTCATTTCAACAGAGAAAATAGTCATTGCAGTTATCACTTCAACTGATATTGTAGTGGTTGTGTGACGGTAAACATACATTAATATTAAAAATCCCACTAGACTAGGTAATGTAAACAAAGGAAGATAAAACCTAAACTTTATATTGAAACAAAGTTCTATGATTAATGAGAAAATCCTTTTTAGTACCAGGTATATATATATATATATATATATATATATATATAAAACCATTATCACATACGATAAGAATTGTCAAAAATTCTTTTTAGTAACAAATATATGTAAGCAATTTTTAATGTGAAAATATAGCAGTATTTCCGCAAAACCAAAACAATATCCAAAGATAAAGAAAAACAGGTTAGGTTAGATATTAACATTAAAGTAGTCAACATAACATTTTCTCTTATAGTTAAACATATTTTATGTAATCCTTTTATTTTTATTTTGAGGGAATAATCCATTTATTAGCCAAGTCTAAAGGGTGGGAATGCAATGGGACTTGGCAAAATGATTTCAAAAAACTAATCCAATCATGAATGATTGGAATCAAAATTCTTCCGCATGCCATAGGAAGGAAATTGAACAATCATGGTATGATAGCCTCCATTTAGCAAATAAACTTTACAATTTAAGACAATGTGTATACATGAGACAGAACTTAAGCTTGATTACACACAATTATCAAAAAGGGAGTTTGGAATACTAATTCATATCAATTTTGATACATATATGCTTCCATTTTAAGTATCAAAGTGAAAACATAAAAGCATCCATTATCTTGAATGATTGTCATTGATATGAAAATAATAGAATTTTTAATAGGAACCAGAGTGTAAAGGCTTTTTGCAGTTGAATATATATGGAATTGAACCTTTATTATAGTATTATAGTAGGAGTGATATTAAAAGTAGAGTAATACAATCTTAGTAAACTATAGAAGGTAGTGGTGAAGCTTACAAGATTCAGGTCATCATGATCTTTTCTTAATAAAAAATTAATCCAAGTTTGTAAATTCATGTGGAGACAATAAAAACACACAAAACAAAAGACATAAAAAAAAGGTAAACTTAAATTTGGGATTAGAAACCAAAAAAGAAAATGATTTTCATTGAAATTGAGGGTTTAGAATGATCGAAGAAGAAAAGTGAGGAGGAATTAATGAACACCTATAGGGATGAAGGGATGATGTCAGTCAATGTGGATGGATCAGTGGAGCTTACGACAGTGTGGAGGTTGTTTATTATTATAGACTATCCATATACCTTCCTTGATGTTACGTGACATTAACAAATATATGTAACCAAATTGTTCCTAATGTCATAACAAACAAGCGCCCATTAATAATAATCATCTCAAATTATACTATTAATAATAATAAGTTTGAATAATAAAGAAATATCCACCATCAAGCAAATCTCAAGCTCGCATGCATGAAAATATTTCTAGGTGTGTTCAGTTCGTTAAGTTGATTGGTATAAAGACACTTTTGTAGTTCTTGTAGAACAAATATAATAGAAAAGAAATTCCAATTATCAAACCCTCACAAGCAAAAATAATTACTAAAAGTCTTAGCATTGATTTGGCTACATACGAACATAAACAAAGAAAAATCAAAAGAGGAACATACCAACAAAGTCGACGGTTAGAACCAAGGATGAGATGAATAAAGAATGAAGATCGGAAACGATATTCGGCGTAGATAAAACAAATTAGGTGTGGAATGAAATGAAAGAAAGTGTGAGGATATGGCCAAGCTGGTGCTGCAACGGGTGATGGTGGTAATACGATCGAGCTTTGCAATGGTTATGGTGGAGTGAATTGTGTCATTGGAAGAATGGTTGCAAGAGAAAAAGGATAGAGATGAACAATCACAGAAAGAGAGAGAGGGGGAGAGAAATGAGGGTTAGGTCTGACTCATGGTTCTCAATGAGATAAATATGCAACACTAAGTATTGGAAATATATGACATTAATTATTTGTCATTAACAATGCAATTGAGGAATGAGCTTAATGTGTATGGAAAATGAAGATGTGTCATTATAGTTGGTTCATAGAATCACTTTGGAGTGAGAAATTTGAATTTTGAATGAAGGAAGGTATATGTTCATTTAATGATAGTTGACATGCATGTAAATCAATAATGATCGAAATCAACATGCATTAAGGATTGTCGTCAAATGTTATTAGTTTTAGGGTTTGAAGTAAAGCTGCAATGTTACGTAGGATTATAAATAAGTATGACGACTCTAGTAATTCATTTTCAACACCAGAACAACTATACTCTTTGTAGTGGTTGTGTGACGGTAAACATACATCATGATTTATTTTTACAGCATAAAAATCCTATATTTGATGATATAACAATTAATAGTAAAAATCCAATTAGACTACGTAATGTAAACGTAGGAAGAAAAAACCTAAACTTTATATTGAAAAAAAGTTCTATGATGAGAAAATCATTTTTAGTACCAAATATATATATATCAATGATCTCTTATGATAAGAATTGTCAAAAATGCTTTTTAGTACCAAATATATGTAAGCACTGTTTTAATGTGAACATACAGTTGTAATTCTTCAAAACCAAAAAAAGATTTAAAGTTAAAGATAAACATGTAGGTCGGATACTAGCATTAAATTGGTCAACATAACATTTTCTCTTATAATTAAACATATTTGATGTAATCTTTTTATTTTTATTTTGAGGGAATAATCCAGTTAGTATTATCTAATAAAATTTTATTTCTTTTGCATTGCATTTATAACCTTTCCATTTATGCTTAATCTTGTTTTATTCTTAGAAAATTATTTCAGAACGTTTATAGAGAAGGCTAGGTTACCATACATTCAAGAGCACGATAACCATTGGGCATGACTATTGAAGGTACTCATACATGTCACCATCTCTTTTTTTAATAACATAACCGATGAAATTTTGAGCCAAATATTTCCAACTGATTCTATAACTATAATTCTTTCTATCATGAGTGTTCCATATGAATGTTATTTTTGCTTGAATTTGCGGCTATTCTTTACGAAAGATTGGTCACTTTATATTACACACGAGGCAATTTTTCTTTGGTACCTTGAGCCTTTCAAGCCACCCTTGTATATTCTTAATATCCTTTGTGAAACCACTTTGAACCTCCATATCCAAAATTCTTTTGTTGTTACTAAGTGAAGAATCATGTCACGATCCTGAACCTTATATGCAACTATTTTTTATTTCTCCTGGAGTTAGAATAGGTTATTATTTTGATTGAGTATGGTTTGAAGTTAAGTTTAGGTTTTCTCTTTTGACTGTCTATTTAGAATTGTCTCAAATTTATAGCAAGGTACATTCGTGTGACGACTAGAGTGGACAAATTTTGTGACCAACCCTACTGACTTTAGGAGATAAATACGTGTATCATGGAAAAAAAGTTTGGTTGATGATATGAGCTACCTTTCCAAGTTTGTTTCGCTTGTGTGTAACGAGATAAGTAAGTCAATAATGTAAATGGGATGAATGATGATCTGAGCACAACTCCAAAACGGTATGTTTTTCTTGATAAAATGCAAAGAATAAAATATTTAAAGCTTCCCTTCAATTGTTAACTTCTCTCGAGATAGCACGAGGACGAGAACATGATTGCATCAACAGATTTCCGAAGTGTGTTGAAGAAAAGTATGATGATTTTTTTCATGATATAAAGATGATTCAGGGTTGGGTATCATGTTCAATGATGATACTGATGACATCATGACATATATGGATATTACAAGAATAATTTTGTAACGAAGAGAGAAAACTATAAACAACTTTCTCAATTGTGCAAAACCTTGTCAATCAAAACTTAATTCATATTCTTCTAAATAATGCATCTAAAATTTTGATCAAGCTTAACAAACCAAATAGTGAAATTAAAATTATACTTTAATAAAATCTTTACATAATCAAGAATTTCAAAATGACAATTTTGAAAGAAAGACCTAAATCTAAACGTTGACTGTGATCCGGCCTTTGATGATACCTTAAAACTGCTTATATCTGGAAAATAAAATTCAACATGGGGTGAGATATAGATAATCTCAGTGAATTTCCCAAAGTGGGATAAAGCATAATCATGTCCTTGAACAAGATTTTTACTTTTATTTTTAATAAAACATGAAAAAGAAATTAAATGCAATTCATTTTAAATCAGCAGTTAATATTCTTCAGATATAAAATTTTTTGCAATCACTTTACTCTTTTACTTCAATTTGGATACATCATTAGGGTAAAACCCACCTCATATACATCATACTTTATAATTTAATTTTTTTTTTCTAGTAATAAGCTGATCAGCCTACCTCTATAATATGCATACAGTCAATTCTTGTTTTGGCAAGGTGGAGGATTATTATTAACTCCCATAAGTGGTTGTTGTCACTTACCCTTCTTGTACGTCCCGCCAATGAATAGAGCGGAGAGTCTGACTAGTTATGAAGGACCCTAATATTCTGAATTAATATCATATTCTACTTATAAGTATAATATAAGTAGTATCTATTAATAATTCGTAAACATCCATATTATGGTTTGAAATCTTTAGTAGTTTTACCTTTATACAAAAATCATTTATCTATGATGACTAATATATTTTCTTAACATTCAAATTAGTTGCTACAAGAAATACATAAATCATGACAGAAATCACAATGCAATTCAATGGTACAAAATAAAGCAAGTACTACGGCTAGCCCGTAGGGAGTGGCTACAGCCGTGGTGATTTCAAAGGCAAGGATAACATCAATTTTCCTATCCATAACATGATCAATTTTACTTAAATCTCAACATCTAGTTCATTACATGTTCAGTTATCATTTTAATTTGGAATTAAACTTTCAATTTTATGAAATTATTTATCATTAACAAATCATCCACCCAAATCAAGATCAACACAAGATATTTCCTTGCTTCAAAATCATATAACACAATATAATCACAAGAGGCATGCATATTCATATAATTTTACTCTCTCATCATTCTTATTACTCAATCATGTAAGACCCTAACATTCCTTTTTTCCAAATAAAACCCTAACACTCAATTCATTAAATTTCTACATGCACGGAGGAAAGGGATAGGGAAACCCACATCTACTTTGATGTTTTTCTGAAATTGAAGTGGGGAGGATAATGGTGATGATGGCTCCCACTACTTCACTTTTCTTCTTTCATGTACTTCTTCCTCTTTCTTTACTTTCTTCTCCTTCCTGATTGTGATATCACTGTTAATTGATAGTAATGCAG
>Ga0228710_1003842_pt1 | contig 23825 bp, 6 predicted proteins | sample MedpolnodulmetaG_FD_177995 | JGI IMG/M metagenome (GOLD analysis project Ga0228710, IMG submission 177995) | Root nodule microbial communities from Medicago polymorpha collected in Santa Monica, California, United States - pink nodules | ecosystem: Host-associated > Plants > Roots > Nodule...
AAATCTAAAAAAAAAAAAAAAAAATCAACGAAGTTTCACATGGCCCAATCAACTCATGTCACATGAAACATTCACGATAAAGTTTTTTTTTATAAAAAAATGATTTTAAGTTAAATAAGAAAATTGTTTTTGATTTGTATTATTTTAAAAAAGTAAACTAAAACAACCCAGAACCTCGTCTCTTCCCTCCCAATGTAAACTTGCCTCCTACCTCCAATCTTATTTCCTCCCCAACATAACCAACTTTATCATCAAGGGAGTGATCTTATCATCAAGAGTAAGGTTGAGATTCAAAGTCTGAGTCTAGCATGTATATTTTTGTAAAACATTTGTCTAAAAATAAGAAGCCCTAAAAAAGCAGCAGCAAATAAAGGAATACAAATTGACATAGGACTCGCGAAACATTAGAAAGGTGCTCCATCGACGAATATTGTTGAGTGAAGAAGATACAATTTGATTCATAGAAAAAGTCTCTTCTGCTAGCAAGATTCAACACGAGCATAAAACCATATAAATACTAAAACTGAGAAAAATGCACGATCAACCACTTTATTTATTAGTTCACCATATTACGCATCTGAAAGATGGAACCTTCAAATGTGACTATATATAAAATAACAATAATTTAACAACAATAGCAATGACATGATTCGTCATCGAAACATTTTCCCTTTGCATGTATATTTTTGCATTTAAACTTGCAAAATGTGCTGCAAATCAAAACCAACCATTTACGACAGAAGTGAGGTGCATAGATTTCACACGGTTTTGCCTCGGGCATCGTCATTTGATTTCCTACAACAAATAGTACAATTCAATCAAACATATTTTTTTTGAAAAGGAATCAAACATAAACATGGTTAGTCGTAGAACCACTAACTCATAAAAAAAGTCATACAAAACAAATTCTAGTGTCTTAACTCATACCAAAGTTCATAGAAAAAACAAGCAAAAGAATGGAAAAACAAATGAGGATTTTCATGTTTTTTATTTTGGGAAGATGGTTAAGGGTTCAAAGGTGAGATTGCACTTATAAGTATATAGTGTGTGATAAAGAGATAAAATGCAGGTCAACATAATTTTCCATTATGACAACCATTAATAAGGGTATTAATGCTATTAATAATTAATCAAATTCGTCCACTTTTTCGTGCATATCTAGTGCCGAATTTTAGGCATTTTTTAATATATCCTACATTTTGCCGCTTCAAAAAATATAAATAATTGACCATTTTATTATAAGATAATGTTTCAATAAGCTGAAGGTATTATTATTATTATTATTATTTGTTTGCAGGTAACATAAGCAAAAAGAATATACCCAAAAAAAATATCAGCTAGGAAAAATATTTTTGGTATAATTATACTAAATATTGATCGATCAGGATGTAGCTTAGGTTGGTGGAGAGCTCGCATTTAAGGTTGCACCACTGATCTCTAACCCCATCGGCCATCTGATAGAGTTTAGTCTCCAACGGTACCACAAATTGTTTAAAACGCCGATCTATCGCGCTCACCTTGGTGGGTTGGTGGTTTGTCGTCATTCCTTTCAGTCAGGATGTTTACCTTGTGGGTTATGGTTGTTTGATCGTAAAACATTTTTCCGTGTGTTACACATTTTGTTCCAAACTTGTGAGAATATGGGTTTCTCTTCCCCAAATTTGTGGCTTTGTATAGTTTCCAACGACCTTCAATCTTTTGTTCTTCAATATGGGTTGGCTCCATCAATCGTGTTTCTGTTTGCTCGATGGTTGTTTTGTTTGCTCCGCAGTTGGCTTTCTTTGTAGCTTGGTTGTTGGTTTGTTATTTATGTGTCGTCCAAAGGGGTATAAAACCAAAACAACGAACAAAGAGCTATCCGACATAGAAATTAAAATATAATAAGGTAAAAGAACACCCACCAATGCAACACAAAGCGCTTTAAAGGATAAACTGAAAACCCAACAACTCCATCGTAAATGGACGACACATAAATAACAAACCAACACCCAACGAACGGATAAAGCCAACTTCGGAGCAAAAAAAAACAACCATCAAGCAAAAAGCAACACATTGATGGAGTTAACCCATCATGACAACCTAAATCAACAACAACGAAAGAGGTGGTAGGGACAAAAGACTGAAGGTCGTTGGAAACTATGTAAAGCCACAAATTCGGGAAGAGAAAATATAATTTTTTAAACTTTTAAGATCATCAATGCACAAATTCTACATTTAATTTCTTATCGCGTGTCCTCCAGACACAAGTTAGCAAGATCCATAAAAAAATGCCTCAAATTCAGCACAAGGTATGCACAAAAAAGTGGACGAATTTGGTCAATAGTTAATAGCATTAAATACCCTTATTAATTATTGTCGTAATGGGAAAATATGTTGACTCTCATTTCATCTCTTTATCGCACACTACATACATATACCCATAAGTTCAATCCCACCTTTGAACCCTTAGCATCTTCCCAAAATAAAAAACATGAAATTCCTCATTTGTTTGTCCTTTCTTTTGCTTGTTTTTTCAATGAATTTTGGTATGAGTCAAGACACTAGAGTTTGTTTTGTACAGTTTTTTATGATCGAGTAACGGTTATTTGACTAACCATGTTTATGTTTGATTGAATTGTACTATTTGTTGTAGGAAATCAAATCACGATGCCTGAGGCAAAACCATGTGAAATCTACGCACGTCATTTTTGTCGTAAATGGGAGGTTTTGATTTGCAAAGCATTTTGCAAGATTGAATGCAAAAATATACATGCAACTGGAAAATGTTTCGATGACAAATCTTGTCATTGTTATTGTTGTTAAGTTATTGTTATTTTATAGTATAAAATAGCATTGGAAGGTTCCACCTTTCAAATGTGCAATATGTTGAAATAATAAATAAAGTGGTTGGTTGTACTTTTCTCGTAGTTTTGGTATTTATATGGTTTTATGCTTGTGTTGAATCTTGCTATCGGAAAAGACTTTTTCTCCTAATCGAATTGTATCATCTTCTTCATTCAATAATATCCGTCGATGGAGCACCTTTCTAAAGTTTCGTGAGTCCTATGTCAATTCGTATTCCTTTATTTGCTGCTGATTTTTTAGGAATTCTTATTTTTAGACAAATGTTTTACAAAATAAGGTTGGAGGTAGGAAGCAAATTTACATTGGGAGGGGAGAGATGACATTCTAGGTTGTTCAAGTTTATTTTTTATTTTTAAAATAATACAAATCAAAAACAAATTTGTTATTTGACTTTTATTTAACTATTTAATTTTTTATAAAAAAATACTTCATCGTTTCACATGGCATGAATTGATTGGATCATGTGGTACTTCGTTATTTTTTTTACGTTTGAGACCTTTAATGAATTAAGTTTATGTTATCATAAAAAATTAGTGCAATAATCCTCATAAAAAATGTGCATAACCTTAAACGACATTTGATATGAGACTTATGGAGTACTCCCTCCGGTCACATTTATAAGCAAAAACCAACTTTTTAGATACATTGAATAATTAATGTATTTGGTCATATTTAAGGTCAGATACATTAATTATTTAATGTATCTAAGAAACTATTTTTTACCCATACATGTAATAATAATTAATGTTAAGTAAACAGAGTTCTCCTGTAATAATAAATGTAGCACACCTGATACATTATCATCCAAATAAAACCACTCATGAGAGTTTAAGTCAAAATAAAGCAAAAGCATAATTATAATCCAAGTTAATTGAACATTTTTAATAGAGAAATCAGATGCTTCATTAAGTGCGATAACTCAAAGAAAAGCATAACAAAAATTAATGAATCGGGGATTTGAATCTAAAAAAACAAAAATCATACTTTAAGACTAATCCAATTAGTAACTTGTTGTAGTTACAATTAATCTCTAAAATAAACATCAACACTATCTCAAACTAGTAGTCAAATTATAAAAAATTAGTAGCATTTCAATTAAAAAATTGTTGTGCACGAAGTATGCATCACAGACACATAAATGAATATTTAAATGTATACGATAAAGTACACACATAAGTCGTTGTAGTATAGTGGTAAGTATTCCCGCCTGTCACGCGGGTGACCCGGGTTCGATCCCCGGCAACGGCGTTTTTTTGTTTTTCATTCATTTTGACAATAATTAACATTAATTATGCAGTTTTGTCTTTCGTTCTTTTTATTTTTTCGTGAAAACCTTTAGTTCTTTCCTACAAAATCTTGAAAAATGTTTTTTTTCTTCCCCCAAATTTTCATTTTACTATTTTTTCACTTTGCTATTTTTATTTCTTTGACTTCACGAATTCTGAACTTAAACTTTTTACAAATTCATCAAAGCATATGTCAAAAATTTGTAATTGTGTGAGGTTGTTTAGGATCAATGTTTACGAATTAAAATGATATTGTAACATTTTTTTTTAGTTTAGTTAGTATACTTTGTACAATAGTTTTATCCTCTCTGACATTGTTTAAGTAACCAAAAATAATAACTTTTATATAGAAAATTTTGTAATTATAACTTTTACATGTGTTTGACTTATAGTTTTAAGATATAATTTCTTTTCAGGGATTTTTTAAACAATACTTTTAAGACACTTGTTAGCATAACTTTAATAACATACTTGAATCTTTAAAATGATACTTACATCATGTTTGAATTAAAATGTTGACAAGCTGACATTTTAATGTTACTAATGCAGTTATGTTATTATTATGGTGTGTTTCTAACATTTATCTATAATTTTGGTGAGATTTGTGAGAATTTTAGCCAATAAAAAAGAATATGTTATAATGTGTATTAGAAAGTGTTCGTAACATTATTGTGTTATTATATATTATTATCATTGTCAATAAAAAAAGAGTGTGATGAGATGTGTATTTGAATGAGTCATTAAATTTGGGACAATTTGAGTCATTGTGAGACAAAGGAAATATATTTACATAGCTAAATTGAATATTTTTTAGACATTTTTTACCTTAAAAGTTTAAAACCTAATTAATAATCTAGTTTTGGTTGTTTGGCCTTTGGGTGTGCACTGTCCGCACAACAATATAGTAATTGAAAATTGACAAGTTGTTATAACTGCTTGAAAATTGTCAACTAGCACATTAAGTGAAACAATTATGTATGATAGGTAAAGAATCACTCTAGCAGTAGTATAAAGGGAGAACCATACTAACATGTGCGTAAAAGAAATATAAATATTTGTCGTCCTTCATATTCATATATTTTTTGCTTCCACTAGCAAAATGGTATCACAAGATTCACAACTAATTAAGTACTAAAATATGTGTTTATTTTTTACAATAAAATACAAAATGAGTTTGGAAAGTTACCGGTAGCACTACTTATCAAATTATCTATCTATAAACAAAAAGCACTATTTATAAAAGGATTAGGGAAAATTTAAAATAGGGTCGTTAATTAGTGCGATGAAAACTTCCATAACGATTGTAACCAAAAAAAAAAAACCTTCCATAACGACAACAACTATTAGATTCCTTTTACACGTAACATAAAGACTCTAAGAGGAACATGGATATCTATTATCTAATAGGGTTTTATAGAAAAATAAAGACTCCTTATATTTTGTACTCATTGGAGTAACTTAGAGATGTCAAAGTGAGTTGTATCGATTTTATTGAATCAGGCTTAATTAATCTACGATATTATTTGAATAAAAAAGGTTTCACACAAATAAAAATGTGGGAATACTTTAAAGTTGAGTCATTTTTATCATTGGAGCATACGATGTATGAGTTTCATAAGTATGATGTGGTATTATGGTGACCATTCTCAATGTGATTTCTTTAAAAAGTGAGCATTGAAGATGTTTTAAGCATATTACAACTACATAGTTCACTTAGAGAAATGCATATCCATGCATTATGCATATGATGATCTCGAATATGCAATTGATCATAGAGTAAACCTTCATTTTGGTAGTATCTGAAAGTGTCTTGCACAGTCAAACCATTTTCTAGATTTTGGTCTTTGAAAGTGTCTTGGAGAGATCCTTGGAAGGAAGAATTAGGGTGGGGTATCGATGACGATGGGTGGACTTGAGGCATTGGTTGTTAGCTTGGAAGGAAGAATTAGTTTTTGAATGTTCTCAAATTTGATTAATATTCTAGTGCAGAAATATATTTCTAACAAATTGCTACTAGGTTCTTGATACCAATGATGTTTATTCAATTAAAGGTGATTATGAGCTCCTCTTCGTCCCAAATCTTGGATTGCATGAAAGTTCTAGTTTGGTGGTGGAATAAGGCTAAGTTGAAAATTTTCGCTTATAATCTTCATCACCTGGGTCCAATTCATTATGTTTTATAAGACCTTCTTTTCTTGACTTAACACCCTCTTTGTACGTATTTTATTCTTTTAGTCTTGTTTTATTCTTGTGCTAGATAATTTATTTAATAATGATAGAAATTATAGTCGAGTTTAACACAACACCAAAACTATACAAAATTTGTTGGTTGATGGGTGATTCAATAACGGAAACCTGAAAGCATGTGACTTATAGTCCTTGTGCTAGATAATTTATTTAATAACAATAGAAATTGTAGTTTGACTTAACACAAACTCACAAAACTGACTTGTAAAATAAGGATTACTCCCACTTATAAATAAATGTTCAAGACATCTTTTGTTCGATGTGAGACTCTTTAACAAATAAAATCTTTGACTTATGAAAAAAAAAACAGAAAATCCATATAATTAATATTAGTATGTGGCACACATGCACCCACCACTAAAGTATAGGGGATCGACATCAAAATTTATACTAGATATATCCTGTACTTAGATGTGGCAATATAAAAGTCAACAAATATGAAACATGAGAATTTAGCTTTGAAGTTTGAACACATTGTTGGTGGCGTTTACACACTTGCAAACATACGATGAATCACAAGCAGCTCTAAATCTTTTGTCTATATAAAAGGGTCCACTCTATTTCCTCCACTCAACACAAAATCTAAGTGATAAGAAAAAATAAGTGAACTCACTATGTCAAAACTAGTCACCCTCTTCACCTTAGCTCTTCTATTAAGCTTGAGTATAACCTCTGCCTCTCGTCCTAATTTTGTATTTAAAGGTGTCTCTTCACTACATGAGGTACGTTTTTCCTTCTTAATTGAGCAATTAGTGAAAGCATATACAAGATTATTTTTATTTTTATTTTGAAAAAACTGATTCTATAAAAATAAATTACTTGTTAATTAAATATTTTATTTTATCTTATTCTTGTGAATTAGGATATTGTTTCTAGCAAGGCATCAAGTGTAGACTTAGAAGATGAGAGTTGTGAAGGAGTGGAAGGAGAACAAGAATGTTTGACAAGAAGGACTCTAGCTGCACATCTCGATTATATCTACACTCAGCATAAACCCAAAAATTAATGTTTTTAGAATGGAAGCAACATAATAATGCAATAAAGCAATATATAAATTTTTGTTTTATGTATAAATAATATGCTTAATTTTGTTGAGTTTTTGTTGAATTATATTTGAATATACACATGTACATGTACGGATATTTATACATATATTTTCCTATAGTTTATACCTAAGGGTGAAGAAAGCTTTCACACAACCCTCTGATTTGAAGAATTTGGTGTTCAGCATAATCAGAAATTGTGGAAGATGGCTTTAATCTCAAGTACGAGGAGTGAAGACATTCTATCAAATTTTGAATGAATTATTTTATGTAATTTAATAACTTTTATAACAAAGTGTTTGTGAAATAAAAAAACTTTTGTAACAAAGCATATCTATTAAAGAATTAAGAATTACACTTCATAAGGATTCAACTCAAATCCCACAATAATTTTTGCTCGAGTTCTGTTGTTCGTCGGTAAATAATAGGATGTAAGTATATATATTAGCTCTGTGATAATTTAAAACACTGTTTAGTGTCAATAACATTATTTTCTTTTATATTATATTATATTATAGATAGATGAAATGACAGATATTCATCAAAACTCACACACAAAAATAGAGTGGCTGAGATTCGAACCCTATTCGCGGTTTCCAACCGGAAATATTCAACATTTTTATCAAAATGAGCTAGTATTATAAACCGTGTCGAAGACATTATGATTAATGTGAATAAGAATAATTACTATGTCTTTTGCAAACTCAAAAACTGTAAAGGGAATAAACTCTAATTGATATATTTTATTTTAAGGGAAAGGTTAACTGGTGTCCCAGGGCACTGGTTAAGAAAGCAAATATAGTAACATCATATTGGAACTTATGCAATCAACTGACTCATTAAAAATTTAAAACTTTTTTTTTTGGTTTCCTTAACCAATGTCTCGAAGGCACTGGTTAACATAACCCTTACTTTAATTGTATTAATACAATTAGGAAAATGCTAAATAGTATCCTTGGGGCATTGGTTAAGTGAACATAAATAGAAATAATTTGTTGAAAAATGGTTAAAAGTTTTGAATTTAACTTTTTAAAAGTCAAAAAGTTATAAGTTCCAATACAAAACTACTCATTTTAGTCTCATTAAGTGTGTGTTTGGTTTAGTTTCAGATAGAATTGTATCTGATATAATTGATTATGACGGAATTGATTTTGAGAGAATTTATGCTTGGATACAATAATGCAGAATTGATTAAACAAATTGAATGTTGTTTGGATAGTTTTTATGAAAATTGTTTTTGAATGTATAATTACTAAAATGGACATAGCTAAATTCAAGTAAATGTGCATAGTTGAATGTATATGTAGATCAATACTAAATATAGATATATTATTTAATTTAAATAAATAAATTTTCTATATATTAATTTAAAACATAATAAATACGATCATTAAACTAATTTTTTGTCCAAAATATTTGTTCATATATTTTATATTTTTTGATAAAATATATTTAAGTTAAATAATACTAGAGTTAGTTGCAAAAATGACAAAATATAGCGTAAAAGAAAGGTAAAAAGAAAACACAGTAAATCTGAATGGGGACACCGTAAAGGAAAATCCAAAATTTGGTAACTCATTTCTATAAACATTTTTTCGGGGGCTAATTTGGTTCGTTAAATTTTCTGATTAAATTTGGTTCATCAAATTAATTACAAAGCAGAAAAAAAGAAAATTGATAAAGGGCAATAAAGGAAAATAATATGTTGTAATAATCAAAATATAAAATTTAATGTAGAATTGATTCTAGAAAAGCCAAAAGTTAGGAATTGTAGCTTTAAAGAGAATTGTTTTTGGAGGATAGAAGCAATTCTAAAAAGCTAAATCAAACAACATTGAAAACACAATTTTCACTTTTGAGGTTTGTAGAAGTGCTTCTTGTTGCTGAAAAACCAAAACAAACGTACCCTAACTATTATCCTACGGGCACTTTTAACAAAACTCATATAATTAAGCACATGACTAAATAAACATATTGATGTCTTAAAAAGTGTAAGAACTGAGTCTAGAATGATGGCACTAATACCAAAAGTGTAAGAACGGGTTTTTATTTATCTTAAAAAAACGGGTTTATTTATAACCTTTTGTGATTAAAAAAAGTCTACATTCAACAGCAAAGAGTATCTATCAAGTTTCAACATATTTTAATAACAAAAAATCAAGATTTTAAAATACAATCAATCTTTTTTATTTTAAGGATAAAATACAATCAATCTGTTAATTAGACTATAGTAATTGGGTGACCTGGTAAGAGAGAATGCACTAAATTCCATGCTTTTGAGTCAAACAAAGTCATAGACAGCAACCAGTGGTTTTCATGATTAAGAATATAATGGTAATTAGTTTAGTATTAATTCCAACATGTAACATCATTCACGACTTTCAATTAAATTCCAACCTATGATCTAGATAATCTACTAGGCCTCCTCAGTAACTCTGTTGCTGTTGGTGATAGTAAAAAATTATAAGAGCAGTGTCAAACACGGCTATGTTTGTTTCTTTGTCAATTGTCCTCATCCATAATTTTGTCCATCAAATGAAAAATAAAAGCTGAAATTGGATATTAACGTTTCACAAAGTCACGAGCCAATTTCTATTGAACATCATCATTCACATAGTAGTTGCTTCCTAACACGTGGAAATGTAAGTGATTGGTTATGATCGTTTAGAAAAGCCATATACAAAGCACATTTACACTTTTAAGTTATACCCGTATTAAGAAAAGTTGATAGACTAATTAATACGTATATTATGTGATCTCAAATACTTTTTCCATCCTATATCAAGTGACACAGTTGACATTATTATACACACCAATGCACAATTTTGATCTTAAATAATTTTACTAATCTATTAGAAAAAATTATAAAAATTTGATATTTTGAAAGTACTCATCGAGACGAATCTAACGACATCTTATATGATATTATTTATCTTTGTATATTAATAGAAAAATATGATCAATGTAAATAACGTCAATATTACACATTTTCAAATGGGTCATCTATTGTAGGATGGAGGGAGTATAAGTAAAATTTGTCAAAGGAAATTGATATATTTTGTTTAAAATTTGACTCAAATACATAAAAAAAATTAACTAACCTTTGTTTATATTTGAGACTGAGGTAGATGTGTTCAATTTTTTTTATCAACAAATAAGTAGTATTAATGATGAGTATTTAGAAGAGAAGAATGGATCTAGCTAGTAAATTAAAAATATATTTTTAGTATTTATAGTTGGGACAAATCTTTTTAAGAGTGACCTATAATAACGGAAAGGGCTAATACAAATGATGACTTAAGATTATGCTAGTTCAAACATATATTATTTTGAAAATTTTGTGTTTTTATTTTAAATAACATTCCCCAAATGTCATTCTTTATATTTGTCATAAACAAAATTAATTAAAATATTTCAAATACCGCTTGGTACTAAAGTTATTAAGTTTGAAGAGCGTATTAGATGCACTCGTTGCCTTTACTAGAGCACGAGCTCTATCATTTTCTAATCGTCTAGTGAACACAACATAAAAATTGTTTCAAATGAACGATTATTTTTTTACAATAATTAAGAACAAAACCATATTCAAACATAATCTATTTAATACCGAGAATGTCATCTACCACTTGCTTATAATTCATTTAAAAATTCACACCTCATATGTTTATCTAGTGCTCACCTTAGCGCTTGTAAAAGTCCAAATTCCCCGGTCTCACATAGTGTCATATCATATGTGTGGATACAATCTTCATATATCATGGAAATGTTATGGTTATTTGTCACAAATTACAAAACTTTGAGTGAAATAAACTCCATCCAATGAGTTCAGTCATCAAATATAAAACTTGATGACTAAGCAAGCAATCAAATTATAACCCTGTGAGAAAACAACCTCAGTCACATTTTTTTAAACTTCTTAACTTTTTTCTGATAGAATAAATTTCTTAACTACCATTCATATAAAGGAAACTTAATTCAATTTCAAGAAAATATGTTAATCATATTACCATAATGGACTAGTCAGATTAACAAAGGGTAGCCACACAAGACATGACAGATTTGAGGTCAAAAATAACATCATTGAAATAGACTTCTTCACATTTCTTGTAGTGGGACCACTGCCATGAAGAAAATAAGGCAGCTAATTAGTCCATTTGTGAGTGTTCAACTTCAACTGTCAGATTGAATTAATTCTTAGGAACCATATATAGCAGACAATGATACTTATAATTGTAATCAGTGGTACTAGAGTGCTTAAATGAGGTTTAAGTGGATCACTATTTTTGGGTAGATGAAGTCAAATAAAGTGAAATGTTAGTACGTCAATTGCCAAAAAAAAACACAGCAGAGCAAAGAATAATAATTGTAATGATCAACATATATTAACTGTAATAATGAAAGCATCATCCGAAAAATCTATAGTGTAAAGTCTATACAAGAATTTCCGAGTACTAATCAACCGTTGAACAACAACCAAGTCTTATCTCACAAATTGAGGTCGATTACACTGCTACATGATCAAATTACGTCATAATGTTTTATGATAAACCATATTTAAATACAACCTAATGGTTAAAGCGTAGGATAATTTTTTGACATAAAACTACTGCTTTACAAATTTGAACTACATACTTGTACTTATATTTTAATGAAATGTTAACTTTTACTTTAAAAAGACAAACTAAAGAACAGTCTAAAATTGTGTAATTAATGTAACACGCAATTACTGACGATATAATTGAACCAAAATCAATGGAAGAACACTCCACACAAACTTTTAAGAAATGAAAAAGAAAATCTTATTCACTAAACTATAGTAGCACAGCCATCTGATTGGCAAAGTAGTTAACAATCTTGATCTCTTCATCCCTTAAAATAGTCAAAGTATTTAACAAATTTCAATCTCATAAAAGGAACACTTCTACATATTCCAAATTGATTATTTCAACTACTAACCATCCGATTGTGATGGATATTCATTGACAATTCGATCATCAATCATCCACGTAGTATTATTTTACTACCTAAGCATAACTTATACTTGGCCCTATTTTTGCTTACATTCACTCTAATCGTGCATCCTAGCTAGTCGAAGTATGTGTAAATATTGCGATCTCAAAATTTGTAAGAACCATTTTGCTAAAAGAAAACACATTTAATCTTGAACTCGAAATGTAGCTGAGAATAAAATAACATCGGACTTCTATGAGGTGATGAGTTTCATCTCTAGTCGAGCTTGGTAACGCAAACTTGCCGAGCTTAGTAATACAAACTTGTGACCTAAGTAGTAGTATTAAGATGTTGGAAGGTCCTTTAACATGTGCAAAAAAAAAACTCTATTTGATCTGTAGGAATGAATAGCGCAGGAGAAGTCGGCTTTTAAATGGTTCTTCGTACCTCAGATGATTAGCCAAAGCCTCAAACATGATTCCTAATGACATGTGTATAATGCACTTTGTGATAAATTTTAAAGCTCACAATATTTTGCGGAAGGAATGATTCAATCTATAAGAATTGGGATAGCCAACAATGAAAGTTGACTCAATTGATAAGGAGTTGACTCGTCCACTAAGTAGTAAGTTCAACTTCCTCTAAAAACATGATGATCTCTTTGATTGATGATTTGTAAATAAAAATGCATCTATTAACACTCGCTTAACTTTGAGGTATGACCTAACCATTTTTGAACAAATGCTACTTGCTTTAATGTTTAGTCATTCGATAGCATTTCCTCAACAAGAAAATTAAGTCACTAATCAGCATTAGGCAATAAACCTGAATATAGAGGGTTTGGGCTTGTTCAAGTTTTCTCATCTATCCAAAGAGCTAACAACAATTTTTTTAGTTAATTTTAGCATACCTCCAAATTGGTCCCTATCCCTTGAATTGGTATGAAAATTCCGAATTACCTTTGTTTCTTTTTTAAATACTCCATTAGTCACGTAATAAGTGGCACATTTGAAGAAGAAAAAAAAAATATACTCTTTTTTTGGTTACTAAAAAAATAAAAATTATATACTCTAAATTAATTTTTACTTTGCAGTTTTCAAATTTAATATTAATTAGTTATTTCTAATCGTATCATCTAATTAATATTATATGCATCATTCGCATATCATTCAATTTCGTTTATAATAATTTTTTAAAAGGGTTTCATTTATAGTAATAGTGATAACATCATATTTAACGAGAACAATATGATTAAATTATTATTCTCTCTTCCTTTCATTTATAATATTTCCTTAATTTGTGTAAAACAAGCAAATATTGTTGTTTGTTAAAAATACAAATAAAAATAAAAACAAGTATTGATTTTTTGAGGGATAAAAAAAACAAGTATTGATGTTAGTGAGGGATGAAACAAGAAAACTTTAGCCAAAACTCGAAATATTTAAGAATCTAATTTTTCCATAATACTTTCTCTGGTCTTAATTATAAACAAAAAATTATTTTTGATATTCATCGAATGAATAAATGATATATTTGGTCTCTAGAAATACCAACTAAGATTTGTAGTACTATGCAATTATCATGAATAGGAAAAAGGTTCTAGAGAACTTAAATTTGAGTGCAGAACACTCAAATCATTATATAATAATGATAATGATAAATTCACTAATTTTGGGTAGTATTCTTGTTAATGTATCTCAATTCACCTAATAATTACAATAACCACTGGTATTAATAAGGTAATTTTAGCCAACAGAACATATTTTTAATAGGTTAAATATCATCTGCGGTCCTTTAAGTTTTATGATATTAATAAGTTAGTCATTTAAGTCATAAAATATCTATATCATTATACTATTTTCATCAAACTCGTTAAAAGGTATGTTTACGTAGACGTTTAATGTTAAGTTTGTTTGTCTAAATTTATATCTCTCAAAACTATAATTGATATGTGTATTATTTGGAAGACATGTGATCTATTTGACAAGATACATTTTTAAAAGGCTTCTTTGGTAACTTATATTTTTTGACGAGCTTATAACTTAATTTTACTAAGTTACACAGTAGAATTTTTTTGTAAGTTAATTCAAGTAGCTTATGACTTATATTTTTCTCTCAATTTTATCCTTGTAATTTTATTTAGAAAAAAATTAATATTAACTAAAGGGTTAAACAAGTTTTTATTTCCTATAAAAGAAACCAAAATTTATATTTCCTAAGCGCTTGCGTTGACATGTTGGCTTCTATGGGTCACTCGGTGATTGGTGCAGTTTGGTTGTCTGTTTCGCCTTCTGATTTTCAGCCGGATTTTTATTCGGACCGCTGTGGTTTGCCTCTAGGTTGAGATTTCTGTAGGCGGCTGTTATTTTTTCTTCCATTTATTTTACCTTTCTGTTTTTGTATCTTGTTTCTTTCGAGGGTTTTGGCCCCCTCTTGTATTTGCCCCCTTTTTTAAATAAAGTTTTGAGATTGATGGTAGAGGATAGGGTTCATCGAGATGCCAACCTAATTAAGATGTCGTTGTTTCCCCTTAATGTCTGTTCTTTCTCCTAACTTAGGGAAAAAAAATGTAATGCCTACAACAATTTCCTTTAAACTTTGACCGCCCTAAAATTTATATTATCACTCTTAGTCCTCGTCTTTTTAACAAAAATCCACGTAACAAATTCATAGTGACTATTTTTTATAATGTGTCATTGTAAAGACATTAAAATAAATTTAATAATTTAACTATTTTTATTTTATTTTACTATTGGTCTAGTGACAACGCACACAAAAGAGGACGAGGTGACCCGAATTCATATCTGAAAATTCCACATGAAATATTTCCACCCAATATTGTAACAATTTAATATATATACTCCATCCGGTTTTAAATGTAAGAAACTTTTCACTTTTAAGTTCATTCAATAAATAATGTATATTGTTTATAATATAGACTACATACATCATTTATTAAATGAATCTAAAAACTGAAAAGTTGCTTACATTTGAAACCAGAGGGAGTATATAATATATATTTATCTATAGCTCAATGTTAAAGATTAATTATTAAATTAAAAATTACATTTTTAAGTTTTTTGAGACAATACAAAACTTGTTAAAGCTTAAGTTAATGATATTTTAAGGAACTAACACTACAATGCTATAAAAAAAAACCACTTTGAACATGTTGTGTGAACTTTTAAGTGTTTTTTTTTTATAAATTTCGTCTTGACTAATATTTTTAAAATATTAAATTTTTATAATTTTTTCTAAGAGATAAAATTAAAATTGTGCATTGATATGTGTGAGTAGGTCAATTGTCCTTCTCAATATAGAACGGATGGAGTAGTATTTTTTAAAAGAAAAATCTTATAAATAAGATAATATTTTTAAAAGATAGTACTAATTCTTAATTTAAGACTTATCCAAAATGAAAATAATACGGGAAGCATCCCTAGAAGAGTACGTTTGAAATTTGTATGCTCCCTCTTAAAAAAAGATTGAAATTCAAATGATTCCCTCTTGGACCAGTAATCGTAGCAATTCAATTTTTGGGTTGGTGGCATCTATTTACCTTTTTGACTATTTGTCCCAGATTGCGTCTTCAACTTCAAGGCTGTCCCCTATTGGGCCCCACATTTCATACTCATAAATTCATTTTCTTTGACTCAATAGTGTCCTCATAAATTCATAGAGAGAAAGAAAATCAATTTTTTATTTTGTTTACCACATTAAAAATATTTGAACCACCTTGCACACTGTGTCACTGACTCTAAACTATAGGACTGCACGTGGGAACAAGAAAGTTACACTGCTCCAAAGTGAACCCGTGCTTTCTCACACGCTATAAAAAATACTACTCTCTCCGTCCCGCGATGATCCATTTAAAAATGTGCAATTTTAAATTAACTTATTTGACCATATTTTTCTGCTAATATACAAAGAGAAATAATATCATATAAGATGTCGTTAAATTTGTTTTGATGAGTATTTTCAAAATATCAATTTTTCATAATTTTTTCTAATATATTATTCAAAATGTTTAAACTCAAAATTATGCATTAGTATGTGTAATAGGGTCAACTGTGTCATGTATTATGCGAAGTATTTTAATGTTAGAGATTATGCACAATCAAACACTATTTTAAAATTTTGATACGTTGAAAGATTATTATGACTCTGTCCCTAATTATAAGACCATTTTGAGAATTTTTTTGTCCCGTTTTATAAAACCCCTTTGCTATTTCCAAGTACATTAATTATTTATTTACATACATGCCCCTAACCATAAACTAACTCTATCTTAAGGATAAAATTGTAAAAACAATAGTGATTACAAACAACTTTAATACAAATATCCATTTTCTTAATTCCCGTTATTTTTTCAAAAGGGTTTTATAATTAGGGACGGAGGCAGTACTCCCCCGACCCTTATTACTTGACACAGCTAACTTTGACACACATTTTAATGCATATTTTTTTATCTTTAATTCTCTATTAGAAAAAATTATGAAAATTTAATCTTTTAAAAATACTCATCGAGACAAATCCAACAACATCTTATATGATACAGTTTATTTTTGTATATTAGTTGAAAAATACAGTCAAAGTATGTTAAATCAATATTGTAGTATGTCAAATATGGGCCAGAGGCAGTATTAATTTAGAATTTTGGTATCTAGCATAGTATGTAAGAAAGTGTTGTATAGTGCTCTCTCACACATCATTTTGTTGTTCTTCATTCATGAAAATGAAACTTTTTTTATGCTAGTTTGTTCATGTGGGCAATCTTGTTTGATGATATCTTACTTTTTATGGAGCTTGAAGAGGAAGAGTGCTTTGGTGTTAGTGAAGACTCAATCATATCAAAGATGATGAAATAAGCAAGGTTATACTTTTTGAATTTTGACCATAGAAAAAGTGGGAAAAAAAGCAAAAGCAATAAACTTTGTCCCTTTGACAGCATTTTCATTCAACCTTCCTTTTCTTTCCCACACGCTTCTTATCCTTCCACACTTTCTACACACTCTTCATCAAACCAACAAAAAAAATTCATTTTTCTTCATTTTTTAGACCTTTCTCTTAAGAGGGTATTCAACAATGCTTTCATATGAGATTAAAAATCCTTTGTTGGGTTTTGAAACATCTTTTAAAGGTTGTTTTTTCAGTGTCATAGACACTGAAAAAATGGATCTCAAGTTGATAATTGAAGAGCTTGATTCAATTGATGATGTTCCTTATGTGTTTATATGTCCAATCTCACTTGAACCAATGCAAGAGCCTGTGACACTTTGCACAGGTCAAACGTACGATAGATCTAACATCCTTAAATGGTTTTCACTTGGTCATAAAACATGTCCAACAACAATGCAAGAGTTGTGGGATGATTCAATCACTCCCAACAACACTCTCAAACAATTGATCTTTACTTGGTTCTCACACAGGTATTTGGGAATGAAGAAGAAGCTTGAAGATGTTCAAGGAAGAGTTTTAGAAACTTTGGAGACACTCAAGAAGGTAAAGGGTCAAAGTAGAGTCAAAGCTCTTAAGGATCTTAGGAAACTTGTTGTTTCTCATGTTTGTGCTAGGAAAACAGTGTTGGAAAATGGTGGGGTTGGTTTGGTTTGTTCTTTGTTAGGTTCTTTTACTTCACATGTTGTTGGTTGTGAAGCTATTGGTATCCTTGTGAATTTGGATTTGAGTTTAGAATTGAAGAGAAAGAATCTTATGCATCCAGCTAAAGTTTCATTGGTTGTTGATATCATTAATGAAGGAACTATTGAAACAAAGATGAATTGTGCTAAATTGATTGAAATGTTGTTGATGGAATTGGAAGGAAATGAAACCATGGTTGAGATTGTTTCAAGCTTGAGTCTTTTGGTTGGATTATTGAGATTAGTGAGAGATAAGAAACATCCAAATGGGATCTTAATTGGTCTCACATTGCTTAAAAAAGTACTATGTTGTCATGAATCAATTAGAAGTTCTGTGATAAGCATAGGAGCAATTCCTCAATTGATTGAGATTTTACCAAATTTGAATAATGAGTGTTTGGAGATAGCACTTTATATATTAGAGGTATTATCAACACTTGAAGAAGGGAAATTGGCATTGAAAGAATGTCCAAACATTATACCTAATGTGGTAAAGATGTTGATGAGAGTCTCAGAAAATTGTACACAATTTGCATTGTCAATATTGTGGGCTATTTACAATCTTGCACCTGAAGAATGTGCTTCAAAAGCTGTGGAAGCTGGATTGGCTTCAAAATTATTGCTTGTGATTCAGAGTGGTTGTAATCCTGTTTTGAAACAGAAATCTTCTGAGTTTTTGAAAATGTGTAGTGTGAATTATTCTACTAGTATTTTTATTTCTAAGTGTATGCTTACTACAACAATACAATGAAAAATAAGAAATTTGTTCATAGTTTCATATACTAGCCAATTGTTATGTTCATATGTTTATGAAATTTAGATTTCTTTTTGTCCACTTTATTATTGTACATGTAGTTGGTCATTCAAATCAGTATCTCCTCTGTCTTTGATATAAGCCAATTTGTTCATATATGGTATGGTCCACGATTCTACAACTAGTCCATCTAAGGGATAATTTTTTAGAATGGAATTGTTGGATGCTGAATTGTGAAATTGTAGAAATTGATATTTTAATGGTATAGTTCCTCCTGATCCATGCTATTTTACTTCGTAAATAGAAATGGTTTTATTTTCAGTTTGTTTGATCTTGATTTTACAGTGCAAAAATATGGTGAAAAACAAGATGAATTTGAAACTAATAAAAAAATAACAATATACATGTCGAACCAAAGTTGGAATTCCGGCCGAGAGAGATGTGCATATTTAGTGTGTCAAAAATAATGTCTTGAAGCTGATTACTTCAGTTCAAGACCTAATGATAAATAAAAAATAATAACAATACTAAATAATATAATTTCATCCAAAATTTCTCGCCACGATGAAAAATGACTTTAGAGTAAAGTTTTGTTTATATGTGTTGATCCACACATTTGTTCTAACAAAACTATTTTTTCGTTGATCCGTAAACAAACTGGTAAACACCACAAAAAAATTCACAAACACAACTGCGAGATTTCATTTCAAATCTGAGTGGAGGTGTGCAATTTAGCAACATATGTATCGCCCACTCGTACAATGTTGGGGGTGTATTAGAAATGGTGAGGTGAAAAAAGATACCTCTTCAAGTGAAAAGTTACCCAACATTGTAAAGCCCAAATGATGAAGAAAAAAAATGAAAACTCAAAAAAAAAAAAAAAAAAGTTCTTTCAGTTATTATAAAAGTATCATCGTCTTCGCAGGTTAGGGCTGCTACTGCGGCAGATTCAAGGTGCAAACTCGGCTTCTGAAACAAAGCTTCATCAACTCAACTCAACCAACCATGGCTGAACAAGTTAGTTTGTTACCTTCACATTAATCTATGATTTGAATTTGAATTTGAATTTGTTGTTTTGATAAATCTTGGATTAACTAACTAAATTGGTTTCTGATTTTGAATTTGTAGACCGAGAAGGCTTTTTTGAAGCAAAATAAAGTGTTTTTATGCTCGAAGATATCTGGGAAGGGGAAGAGACCTGGAAAGGGTGGCAATCGTTTTCATAAATCTGTTGGCCTTGGTTTTAAGACTCCTAGGGAAGCCATTGAAGGTTTCTTTCTTATTTTCATATTCGTGATTTAATGGATTAATTATTATATACTGATTCATAAACTCACATTTTAATTGATTTATTGATAGGTTTTCATATTCAATTGTTGGGAAATAGTTGCCTAGCCAACTGAATAAGATAGTTAAATTAAAGTCATGTTTTGATAAACTTCTTATTTTTCAGCTTATAGCTTATGTTTATAGTGGTTTGTGATAAGCTAATTTAAGTAGCTTATAGCTTGTCAATTTTACCCTTGCAATCTTAATTTAAAAAATATATTAATTAAATGCACACTTTTTTATTAGCTACTTCAACCGCAAATTTTACCTAACACTACGAATTCAATCAACTAGCTTTTATAAGCTTAGCTTATAAGTCATCCGCTGTAAGCTCATCCACTATAAGCTAGTTCATTATCCGCTATGTTTTACCAAACAGAGCCATAAACTATTTTCATAAGCTATCCTGAAGAGCTCACAAAAATAAGCTGAAATAGTGTTTTAAGCTGTTTTAATAAGTCCTCCCAAATAGTGTCACTAGTGCTTATGTCAATCGATAAGCTCAAATAAGCCAATTCAGACAGGCGCTAAACTTCTTTAAAATCCAAACATTGGACTGTGTTACTAGATGATAGGTCCTTTTTTATCTCAATCTAAACTCTTTCTTACATTGTTTATTGTATAAACTTGGAATTTCATGTACTTGTATTATACAATTCCACATCATGTTTATTTTACCAATTTATTTATATCAGTTCCCCTGTTTTTGTATTCTAATACTTTTTTTTAATCTTATAGGAACCTATATTGACAAGAAGTGTCCCTTCACTGGTAATGTCTCAATCCGAGGCCGTATCCTATCCGGTACTTGTCATAGTGCTAAGATGAATAAGACCCTTATTGTTAGGAGGAATTATCTTCATTTCATTAAGAAATATCAGAGGTATTCATTCCCCTTTCTTACCAGTGTGCACAGTTTACTGTATTTGTGTGCGACAAGTGTTAACTATTTGTTGTGTGTACTTGTTCTTTTTAGGTATGAGAAGCGCCATTCTAATATTCCTGCACACGTATCACCTTGTTTCCGAGTGAAGGAAGGGGATCATGTTATTATTGGCCAATGCAGGTTAGATCATTGTAGAATAATAAAGCTTTTTATTTTTTGGTTTATCTAAGTAAGGAACTGTTTTTTGTGTGATTTATCCCCTGATGACCTTTACTTCTGCCATGTTCATAGGCCACTTTCGAAGACAGTGAGGTTCAATGTATTGAAAGTCATCCCAGCTGGATCTTCTAGTGGTGCTGGTGCCAAGAAGGCGTTTACAGGAATCTGAGTTTGGAATATTTATTTAGCATTGAAGACAGTTGTACCTTAGTTTCAAATGTTTTAACATGACCCCATCAAATTTGGATATGTTTTAATGCTTTGCATTGATTTAAGTAGTTAATGTTAAAAAATTATTTTGATATACATTTTGGCTTTCAAATATTAGTTGCAGTAATTTTTGGCATAATGGCAGTGCTTACTCATCTGTGTTTTTTAATTCTCTTTCTTTTGCTTCTTGTCTGAGTACTGGGTTACAATGGTTCAAAAAATGAGTTGGATATCTGAACAATTGTTTATTTTTATTTGAAAGTTGTTTAGTGAAGGAAGATAAACAGATTTATTGGAGTTAATTTCAAATTTGCACGGTCCGTAATAGGGATGACCTTCACTTTTGTGATGTGCAATAGAGGAAAATTTTGTGATCAAGTTTCTCCTTGATGAACAGCCTTTTATTCTATTTATTTATGGATGCTTCTGAATAAAGAGGAACGATTGATATTGAGGAGATGGTTTAGTGTCAGTTATTTTCACTTGTGTAGTTTAAACGTAGATAAAATTTGGGCAATGTTGGAAGGTTCTTTGTTTGATTGAATCCTTCCATGAGCTTGCATTTATCAAGGTGGTTAACAGCTTGTTAGGTTTGTAAGTATAGAGAGGTCTCTGATTTAATTTCTTAATTTGGGATGCTTTGGATTACTTGACTTAATTTGGGATGCTTCTGGTTTTGGTACCTGCTTCATTATAGAGGCTGAAGTTTTGGGGGTTGATTCATGGTTTTAGATTAACCTAGGAGAGAAGATTTAGACACTTTCAGGTGGATTGTGAATTACTCTACTAGTATTTTGATTTTCGAAGTTTATGTGATATTCAGATTTGTTTTCCCTTATAATATTGAAAAACATTTAGCAGTTGTGAATCTATGGAGATTCAAATCAACATCTCCAGTTCTCCACTGTCTTTGATATGCCAGCCACTTTGTTAGTCAACAATTCCAAAACTGATTCATCCCCAAGATATTTCTGTGATCATTTTTTTTATTTGACAAAGTGTGATAAAAATTGTTGAATGCAGAGGTATGTTACAAAGGTACCGTGTGTGGTGGTATGATATGGAAAGACAATATGAAAATTTAAACAAAATTAAAGTATGGGTACATCAATAAAAAATAATTATCTTTGTTTTTTTGACAAAATTAAATGATATTCATTCATTCAAATTGAAATTGATGGAGTACATCGATACAATATAAATCTAAATTCGCTAAAAACAAAAGGGATGAATCTGTGAGCAAACGCACAACATCCATGTTAATAGCATAAAACGGCAAAGTAGTTATGCTTACAAATATGATTATATTTTAATAATTGTTATCTTTGTTAATAATAAGGGATATGAAGATTTTGGACCGACATTTTCATTCTTTCAATTATACCTTTAAAAGTTTGAAAAAAGGTTGGGTTGGTTTTTGTGCGGAAATCACACATTATTGGCAAATTCAAGTCTTTCTTTTATTCTCACATAGGATTCAAATCTACTACATGTATTCAGTTTGATGAATTAACTCGCCTATAAATAAATTAATAATAACCTCTCAAAAATCAATAGTCACTTACAATATATAAAAACAAGATACTACCAAAATTACTTAAGTACCCATACCTAATTTTCTTCCAAACTTTTTCCTTTACAACTTTAGGGTTATTTTTGTCAAATCCGCTATCAAAACCCACTTTACTAAAACCCACTTTCTGACCTTTCTTTATTTAATAATAAATTTTTCTCTATCATCTTTCTTTATTTATAATAATAAACTTTTCTCTCTCATCTTTATTTATTTAATAATAAACTTTTCTCTCACCTTTATTTTTTAATAATAAACTTTTCTCTCTCAATCTCATTCTCCTCTCTTATTTTTTTCTTACCAACTTTCTTCATTTTTCATTTTCTCTCTTCATTTTCAACTCCATTTTCTCTACTAATTTTCAATTCGGTTTTACTAACAAGTTTTTTTTTAGAGGAAACTAACAAGTGTTGTTGTCATAGCAGAATATGATTTTGTATTTTACGATAACATTATTATATAATACATTAATTATGTTTTTTCACGGGACACATATTAATATTTTCACACTCAAACATATTAGTAAATAAAATCTATGATTATTTTTATTTATTAGCTTTTTTTCATATCGTCAATACTAAAACAAGAACAATATTTTTCTGTTGTTTTTTTTATGAATGTATCACTAAAAAACCCGTTGAAGTGTACAATTGTAACACGAGACCCATCTTAGTAACTACAACGAGTGATCAATTTCAATTAGTATTTTTTTAATATTTATAATTAAACACCGCGATTGCCTAAGTCTTATTAATATATTAATAAAATATATGTGGATGTATGAACTATATATTAATAAAAATATATATGAGTATATGTTTGTTTTATGGGAATATATTAATATA
>Ga0228710_1003844_pt1 | contig 23815 bp, 15 predicted proteins | sample MedpolnodulmetaG_FD_177995 | JGI IMG/M metagenome (GOLD analysis project Ga0228710, IMG submission 177995) | Root nodule microbial communities from Medicago polymorpha collected in Santa Monica, California, United States - pink nodules | ecosystem: Host-associated > Plants > Roots > Nodule...
AATTTTAAAACTTAAATAAAAAAAAAAAAATTGAAAAAAAAAAGAAAACATTGACGGTGTTATTTAAAAAAATATTTAATGATCATTAAAATTTGAGATATACTCCAATTAAAATAGTTTTTTATGAAAAAATAAGACGTAAAGGAATAAAATCTTTTAGTAAAATATGCAATATTATTGACAAAATGTTACTCTATTTATAACCAATTATAAGAAGATACACAAATATAAAAAAAAAATAGACTTGTAATTTTTTAAATGTTTTTAAAACATATCTTCCGAGATCATGAGATATTAAATACACATAATAATATTAAAATGATATATTTTTTGTTTGTTTGTAGAAGTGGTATTTGGTAAACCACTTGAAACTCACATAATGGGGTTATGAGTTTATTTTATTTTTTTTCGTTTGTAGAAGTGGTAAACCACTTGAAACTCACAACGAGGTTCATTGACAAAGTCAACATTGTCAATGAAGTTAGGTTTACCGACCAAAAAGATATTTTAAATGAATAGAAATCTCATTTCAACAATAAATTCACTTTTCTTTTTTAAAAAAAACAATAAATTCACTTTAAACGTTGGAAACTTTTTCTTATAAATGACACAAAAACATCTACAAAAGTTCTATTATAATTAGGACTAGAGCAAGTATTAAATACAATAATTATTCTAACATATCAAGTTCAAAATAGTCTTCTCATCTACATTTTTCCCAAGTAAAGGACTAACAGGTCAACCAGTGAGCTCCTCCATTAAGCCCTGTAGGGAGAAAATAAAATAGTTAAGTGGCATCTTTGACTATTTTGGAATACAAGTTTATAAGCTACAATTACAAGATAATTGACTATTTTGGAATACAAGTTTATAAGCTACAATTACAAGATAATTACCCGTGCGATATATTTCTCAGCATCAGTTCGTTTCAGAAAATGCATGGAATGGCGGGCGAAATTGGGATTCTTATCATCACTAAGTACAATGCCTTCTCTTATGTCTTCAAGGACCCTTACTTGAATGTATGGATCTTTTGGTGGTACCATATCCTATCAAAAGCATAATTCCGGAATAACAATTCATTAGTTTATTGTTAACTTGCAACAACTTCATTTTCTAACAAGAACTGTGAAATAATAGTCGAAGCAGCGTGAAATATCATGGTCAGTACTATGTTAAGCAACTAATTACTGCACTATTGTAAGGAGTTGGGTGCTATAAATTGACATGTCTCCTCAATGAATGAATTGCTTCTAGGAAATATTGACATGTTAGAAAAATTGGTCTTATAACTAAACATACAGATATAGATAGGATATAGATGATGCAGAACATTATTCCCCACCCTCAGACTTCTTACCAGTTATTCAATAACTGAAACCTAAAAGAAACACACATCGAGGACCTCAAACAACCAAGCCTAGTAGTTTTAACATGATAAGATACATGCTTCTCAATCTGCAAGACTGTTGTTGATGGAACTCTATTAATTGATGTGAAGTTACACCAAAATAAAAATCTACATGATGGTCCCATTTGTATAACTAGAATCATAGAAGTTTCTGACAGAAATGCTTAACATTCCTTAGTTGAATCAACATCAATCGAATTAATCAAACTACGTAGAACACAAGGTTGAGATGCAACCGTGTGGTTCCTTTAAAAATTATAAGCAGCCAAAGCTAAAATTACCAAGCAAGGTTTGATTGCAGATTAAAGATCATGAAGACATAAATTGATACACGCATTTGTAACATTAGGCAATAACTTTCTCTTATGTTAAGGTACACATGTGCATGTGTCTGAGAGAGAAGGAAAGGAGATGAGGGAGGGAGAGGTTACCACAGTCAGATCAACAAAGACTTTTGACATATAAGATTTCAATGCTGAAGAATGCTTCTTGAAATACTCTTCCTCCCTATGATCAAGCTTCTCTTCAATTTCTTTAGGAATCACAGGCCCTATCTTCCATAACAAGTTCCGTATAGTTTCGGCTCGATTATACCTGTATGCATATATGTTCAGAGTCAAAGAACAAAAACATAGGAACTACACAAGAAGGTGGGGCATTTGAAAGCGATACTTACACATAGGCCGTTAGACAACGTTTATTTCGGACTATAGAAAATAGGTGGATGAGGGCTCCGTAGTGGTCAGCATTTCTAGCAGTTTGGACATCCAAACCTTCTTCCTGCATCTTCCTGTTTACACAACACGAAACTCATGCCTATTTGCTAAAACATATAGCAATGGAAAGGGATTTCTGACTAAAATATGCAAAACAATGCAATGCCTTTAATTTAACCTTGCGATATGGCTTGACCAACACAGGCGCACATTCAACAAAACTCATGCCCATGTGAGATATCCTACTTCAACAGAAAGAAAAAAAAAAGGGAAACACCAGCAAAAAGAGAATAAGGACATTATCTTAACCATTACCTTATCAAGGACTGAAGGTCAAGGTGATGTTGGCTGCATTCTCCAACTACTTGCTCAAACAAGTCTTTCTACAAGATCATTGGAAAAAGTATCAAGTAAAAGCAAGCACATATTCACAACAACATAAAGATTGGTTAATGAGTTTCTACGGGAGTATGGGAAAAAAGTCCGCGGTAAATAAATATCAAAAGCGACACGAGATAACACGTAGCAACGTCATAAATAATTAACGATCCCAAGATACCAATGGCATAGTGTGAACATTTTAAATTTGTTTTGCACAAGTACCAAGTTTTCCTAAAATATAAAAGGAAAAAAAAATTAAAATCACCAGAAATTAAATGTAAACATAAGGTTTACAATCAAATCAATCATGCAAATCATTTTCCCCAACACAAGCAAGTTTTAACATAAACCAACAATTAAAATATAATAATGAGTGTCTAACTGAAAAATGAAGATCTGGACTTACATTAAATGGTGTGAGCTGACCCTTTTCTCCACTTGCAAATTCTTTCACAAGTTGGCAAGCTTTTCTCCCAAACATGCTGAGTATCTTAATTGGACTATACACTCAATTACAAATTTCCCCTAAGATTACGAAGATGAGATGAGAACTACACAGAGCAGATAGCGCTAAAAACCGGTACAAAGGAAAAATAGATGTGCGAGCCGTAATTGCAAAAAATGAGGCCAAATGCAAGAACAGCCTACAAACTAACAAAGGGAGGTTTCAAATTGGCAGGCTATTTCTCAGAAATTCAAATCAAACATCAAAATGGAATTCAATAAGCATTTAGGCTTTAGAAACTACAACAGCGAGACTCAATGAAACCCCTCAAAGATATGCCCCGGATCTTGCATGGTGATTTAATTTTGAAGCTTTCATTTTGCTTGGTGTGTCTATTGTATTTCGTTTGGGAACATTGAGCAACCAGACATGAATGAGTCTTATGTCTCATGCCTATAATTAGATTTTTAACGTTTATCCAACACAAACTTGGATGGAGACTGAAATTTATAGAACGCCATTTGCTTTAAGTTTTTCTTCGCTGTTTTGTAGGTTTTTGCATGAGCAGAGGAGATGATTTTGTACAAAACCACTTGAGATTTATCACCTATCTTTGATTACTTTCACAAGGTGTCAGCATGTCTCATAAACCAGTTTCTCTAATGTCGTCATATTTAACTTGCACTAATATTTAAAATTTTTTTGCAAGGACAATAAAAATTTGAATCTTCCATGACATGTTACTAATGATCTTGCAGTCCACCAGATATTATTATCATAAATTGTTAGAAAATGATTTACTGTAAGGTTTTTTTATTGAAAATAATTTAGTTTTATGTGAAAATACATAGAAATTGATATGAGTTTTCTATGACAAGTTTTTATAGAAATAGATAATAGAAAATACATAAAATTGATAACTTAAAATTTCAATTTTCGAAACAACTTTCTCCATGTGTGTTGCACGGGTTCAAAAAACTAGTACATTTTAGAGTCGCCAATATGGTCAAGTCCACCTACTTGACCCAGCCCATATGGGTTAAGGCCAAAAGTTAAATCTAAAAACCAACAAAAATTGCAAACCAGCAACAAATAATAAATCATCAACATAATTTTATTTCATAAAAAATGATCATTAAATGGTCTAGGAAAATTCAAAACAGAGGACTTTTAACAAAAATATCAATAAAAAAATAGAGACAGATTCCTAACACATCAGACATCAAATCCATGCTTTTACTTTGAATTAGTTGTGCACAGAATAGTGTATAAAATTGTAGACAAAAACAGTTCTCACATAAATTCCAACAAAGAGCATGCAACTTTAGTATCTCATTTGAAGGCTCAAAACTCATCTAATCGGTATCAAATTTCATATACCATTTCCTGAACATGTTATTAATTATATGGACTGCTCATAAACAATTGTTCACTTGGTGAAACTCAATTGTGAAGACTGACATGATTAGAGACACTGACACCAAACACAAACACGTCGACACAAGTAAAATTTGAGAAAATTGTATAATTGAATGTAACCACACATGTAGGTGTCATGTCAACGTGGGACACAGAAAACATCTTCAATCTGAAGTGTCGGTGCTAAACTTGAAAGAAGACATGTTGAACACATTCAAAGAAAACAATGAAAAACATTTACAACAGACAACGCAGTAGTCTTACAGCATCTCAAATATCTAGACAAGCAAGTAACCAACATTATCTTTGTGTATTTTCATTTAGGTAGGAACAACTATGAAGAACATTTCTCAAACAATTTACATGCAATCTCTAAACACTCAAAAATAAAAATAAAAAATCAGAACGGTAACTTCAGACGAACGAAATAGAAAAAGTGAAATGAACTTGTACAACGTTCCCTCTCTCGGCTCACTTGTATCCGTTCTTCCTAAATTTATTCTTCTTTTTAATTCCCCTTGTTTCGAGAAATCTGAGATCTATGAAATATGGTTAGGGAGCTTGATTATGTTTATTTATTTATTTATTTTGATATTGGCTTAAAGACCAACACAACACATACTCAAATAAACACACACACACACAGGAAGGGGGAAGTGTGGAGGCCCGTGTACCCACATAAAATGTCATCACAGCATAACCACTAGGCTGTAACAACAAGGACCAACTTGATTATGCTTAAGAAATAATGAAAACTAATTGTTTAAATTATTTAATGACATAAAGACAGTTACCCTAAAGCTAACTGCGTAATCAGTAATCACAAAAGTAAACTAGTTAATTAATACGAAAAAGGTGTAGTCTACTTGAGAATAGACCAAAGAGTTGAAGAAATAAGGATGAAATTGTTTGAGTCAGGGAAAAGATTTTCAGTATTGTCAAGTAGCAGCACTATGTGTAGCAGAATTTGAACAAATTGTTATTTTCTGAGGGATGGAAAGTTCCAAAGGGGGGATTGGCAAAATTAAGGTGGAATTAGATGACCATGTTGAATACATCAATGTTTTAAGCAAGACCTCTGAGTGAAACCATTGAAGATGGTGGTTGAAACAACAGCACATGTTTGAGAAAATTTGTCAAACAGTTAACATGCAATCTCTAAAAAGGGTGAGAATGGTAACCTGAGAGTGACGAGAGAAAGAGATGGAAAAAGTGAAATGAACTCCTCACGATCTCTTCTTCTATTTCCTTTCAATCTCTTTCGCGAGAGATGTGAATAGAAACCCGAATTTTGCAAGAGGAGGGAAAATCAAAGGATGGATCAAATTCTCCCGCTTAACTACACCTCCTCTTCCCTTTTCGTTTTTATTAATTTAGGAATAAAGGACCACAAATGCATCTAAGTTTTTTTTTTTATAATTATTCTTTTCTTCTAATTTTCCACCTTTTCAATTGAAGGATCATTTTTACTAATGTCATTGATTCGTTTCAATTTTATATTAACTTTTAGATTAAATATATATAAGATTAGAGGAAGTATTTATTCATTAATGACTTCATATTTCTTATATGATCGCACTAAATATCCATGTATCAAACAAATTTAAGGAGCAATATCATACCCATAAAATATCATTCACAAATGAAATAAGAGATGCAAATTCCAAAAAAATAAAATGAAAATGAGGGGAAAAAACCTTTTTTTTTTTAAAATGGGAGGATGAAAACTTTTTATTTTATATTTAAAATTAGAGGGACTAAAAATACATTTACGGTAAAATAATTTAAATTAAAAATGTGTCTTTTAAATTAAAAGTGTGTCGAATATAAATAGAGGGACTAAAAATAATTTATTTTTGAATACATATCTCTAATATGAGTTGATTAAGTTATTGGGGGTGCAAAAATAGTTAAAAGAATTACCACAAAATAAAAAATAGTTAAAAGAATAATAAAAAATCAATTATACTTAAAAAAACATTTGAACCGAATGTATCATAGTCAAATAGAATCAAACACACTTTTTTTTTTGACCGAAGCAAAGTTAGTTATTATCATTAATCAACCAATGTTCAATACAAAAGAATGATAAGAATAAAAAATACGGTGACTAGCCTAAGAACAGGTCGCCCTAGCTAAACTATGAGCAACCATGTTCGCTTGTCTCCTAACAAACTTCACCTCGAAGTTGAAATGCAAAGATAACTGATAAATAATACTAAAAACAATAGCATAGAATTCCAAATCACCATGGCCCGGAGACGATAGAGCTTGCACTAAAATAGATGAGTCGGACTCGAACACAACCCGGTCCCATATGTTCGCATCAGCAAAGTGAAGGGCCTCGAGTAAGGCTACTGCCTCCCCCTCCAAAATTGTCATATTTACCCGCTGTCATTTTGTTTGAGTCCAAATAAATTGCCCACGGGAGTTCTAACACAACACGCAAAAGATGTAATATGGAGTTATGTTTTTAAAATAATTCAATTAGATAAAAAAAATAGTGAATAGTTAATAAACTAACATATACCAGACGAACTATAGTGGATAACTTATATCGATTAAGCTAGTCGATATATTTATAGTATTTGATAAAATTAACGGTTTAATTAATTTAAAAATATGAAATGACATAAAAATAATATATTTAAATAATATTTAATTTTGTTCAATTAAAATTACAAGAGTAAAATTGAGATTAATTTGAACAACTTTATCATTTATCCTGGCATTATGCTCCCCCCCTCTCTCTCTTCTTTCTACTATATTGTTTTTTATAAAAAAAAAAAAAAAAAAAGTTGTCATAAAACATGTCATAAAATGATTATGGCAAGTGTATTTTTTGACAGAGAAATGATATTTATACAACCATTTTGTGACAACTTTATCCTTTATATTCACGTTATGTTTTTACTTTATCTCTCTATTGCTTTGGTTTCAATGTCAATATCATTTTTGTTTATAAATTTATGCTTAATAGCAGTTTTAGCCTCCCAACTTTCTCAAAGTTGCAATTTTGGCCCTCTAAGAAAAAAACTACAAAACCGCCCCCTAAGTTTTGCATCTGTGACAGTTTTGGCTCCCAAGACAAATTTTGATTCGGTCTACGCTGACGTGGCACCCTAAGTGAGGTGCCACGTGTTATTTTTTTTACCAAAAATTGGCCTTGGGGGGCCAAAACTGCTACAATTGCAAAACTTAGGGGCAGTTTTGTAGCTTTTTTTAGGGGGCTAAAATCGCAACTTCGTAAAAATTAGAGGACGAAAACTATTATTAAACCATAAATTTATGGTTGTCTGAAAAGTTTTCCTATAAATCCTTGATAAAATAACACATCTAAGAGTTTATAAACATAGCAAGCTATAAACTATAATAAATCCTACAAATAGACCCTTAACATGTTTGTTTGAAGAGGTTTGGCTGTTTGTGATGAGTTCCTGATTGGTTAACATAGATTTAACGAAAACCACACAAAAAAATGAGATATTTATAGATATTGATTATGATTATTGAGTACTAGCACTAGGAAGCAGTAAAGTGAAGATGGGGCTAGCAACAGCAAGAGCAACTGTAAGCATTTGTGGTGCTGCTGCTGCTGCATCACCATCAAGCATTGCAAAGCGGCTCCATCCTCCTCACTGCCATTTCCTTCCAACCTCTATTTTCTCCTCCTGTATGTTCTCTTTCTTTCTTCATATATTCACTTTACCCTCCTTTCATCATCTATTCACATTCATTTCGTATACAACTAAAAAAATCATTTGGATTTAGTATATTATTTCATGATGAGTGAAAAAACACAACAGAATAGGAAAAGAAAGGCAAATGATTTTTTTTTTGAGCTTTGAAAGACAAATGATATATTTTCAACAAAAATGGCCATTGGTTAAGTAAATAAAAGTATCCAATAAAAATATTTTGCAGAGAAAATGATAAATTATATTGGAAACATAATTTTTAACACATTTTTTCATGATTAGAAGCTTTTCAAAGAGTGTATCCAATGCTCCTTGACCCGTGTCTGTATGACACTTGTCAAGACCCCATTATTAAAGGTTTTTAGAATGCCAACATAAAACAGCCTAAAGTACTTCTTAGTTTGAGTTGGAATGATACCTAAATTCTACTTTTCTTTTCTAAATAATATGACATCCTTCAACGTGTTGAGTAAATCGGCTGGTGTAGCTTCTGAAATTCTGGTTTAGCATTTATGACATTGTGGACCAACACAAACATTGGACTAGTGAACATGAGTTGACATTCTGTGTTTTCTGAGGATCCTGTTGCCTTGAGAAGGCGTTAGTCAGATACCATGTTTTAACCTACTAGGGCTGAATATTGTGCTAGAATCATAGTGAAGCAATTTGGTTAGATAATAGTATATACACTCACGGATTTTTAACATCTATCTAAACATCAGTTCTTTCAATCCCTGGTGATCTGTTTTGAGTTTTGACTCTGAATTTCTTTCATGGCAAATAGTGTCTCCAATTCCCTCTGCCTAGGTAGAGGTTTTTGGCATGCAAAAGCCAAAGCTAATCTTGTATTGCTTCTTAACGAAATAGGCTATAGTATAGCATGCGATGTTAGGGTCAGCATTAGCAATGCTCCATTGGAATTGGCAAGTGCTAGCACAAGAATGTTGGACACGGCCTTTTTTTAGTCATCAAAGGTAAAATCAGCAATGACTTTGGACAAATCTTTATTTTAAGTTGTAACAAGTCAAACTTAGAAATGCTCTAGGCTGTTTGACACAAGTAGGTGTAGGCCAAGCCGAGAATATTGCTATTTTCTTCTAAGGGTCTGTATGAACTCCTTGGCTATGAAGAACAATCCTCAAATATGGAATGGGAGATGTTAACCATGATTTGTCTGGCGAAGAAGGCCTCTAAAATCATCAGCAGGAAACATATAGAAACCTGCAACCAGAATTTAGTCATCCAAGAAAGTTGACATTATGATTATTAAGTATTTAGGAAAATATGAAATGATAATTTTCATCTATTTTCTTTATTTTCATGTCTGCACTCTAGTCCTGAACACTTGCATATAACACACTGCGTCTTACTTGGTTACATTGCTTTCATTTCTATGTGACATATATTGGTACCCTAGATGTTTAAATCGATTGATTAGACACAGCACTGTTCATTGTTTTATTCAGATTTATATAATCATATTACAAAAGAAAAAATCCCAATGGCTAAACTGATCTTTGTACCTATGGAGACATGCATTTAGGGAGTGGTTATACATATATCTACCTTGGACACCAATTAAGATCAAATTTAGTCATGCTTGAGTTTTTTTAGCAGTTAACTGAAGTTTCTTAGTTACATCATATTCCTAATAGCTAATTATTTATATTATGCACTATGCTCACCTTGTTGAATGCAATTCTTCAGTTTGTTTTCAGAAAAAAAGTAAATTGATTCTTCAAAAATCAGTTCAAGATACCGCAGGCTCAAAAGTATCATGTAGTTTACTGAATGTGGAAAGTGTGATAGATGATGATGCATGTGAATTAGTCAGTGGAGAGGAGCTTTCTTTAGAGGATGGCGATGATAATATTCATGCTTATCTTTTCAAGGCAGTAAAAAATAATAATGGAATTGGCCTATTGCTTCTTTCTGATGTTTATGGGTTTGAGGACTCCTCCACAAGAGATTTTGCATATCGGGTAGCTTGCAATGGTTTTAAGTATGTTTCCAAACCCTAGTTTTCCTCAACATATTGGTCTCAAAGTGCATGGTATGTTATCATCTCTTAAGCATATTTATTTACTTCTTCTAAACCAACTTGCAGCATTCTACTTCCTGACTTATTTCGCGGAGATCCATGGACAAAGGACCAGCCAAACACTCAGTTTGAACAATGGGTTGCTGGACATAACCCTGAGAGGATTGCAAAAGACATTACCGTGTGGACAGAATGGCTGGCAGATGAATTCATGACTGAAGGAGTTTCCAGAAAACTTGGCATAATTGGTTTTTGCTTTGGAGGAGGCAAAGTGTTAGAGGTGCTAGCCCAAGACCAAGATGCTTGCTTTGGCACTGGAATCTCCTTTTATGGTACAAGGATAGATTCGCTTGTTGCTTCTGATGTAAAAGTTCCCGTCTTGTTTATTTCAGGGGACAATGACCCACTTTGTGCTGTAAGTGAAATAAAAAATATTCAGACTAGAATTGACAGTGGCTCCAAAGTAGTGATATTCCCAGGTAGAGGTCATGGATTTGCCCACCGACCTGGATCTGTGGAAGAAGACAAGGATGCTGAACAAGCCTATGTAATTATGAGAGACTGGATACATGAACATTTGGTGTAAAAATGAAATGCCTTCAGACTATATAAATAATGGTGTCAGCACTTGCGTTTTAACATGCATATGATTTTTGTGTTTGTCTGTCAACTTTCCTGTACACTTTTTTGTGAACATTTTGGATCCATTTTTTTAAGTCAATGAATTTCTTATGGATTAGCAACCTAAATACTAAATCCCCCCACTTAGTAGTTGAATAAGGGGCATATAACTGGTGTATTAGGCTATAGATCAGGTTGAGTATATAGATTAACATAGTAATGAATTTTAAACCCAAAATTCATGTGAAGTTGATAAACATACATCTTAATAACTATAAAGCTACAAATTGCAGTAGCCTCTAGCCTAAACTTTCCTCCTAAATTGCTCAGGGCATTTTTTCATTTTTCTCCAAAATCTGTAACCACAAAACTAACCAATAAGAGATAGTCATATATGTCTGATTGCTTCCTACTCCTACATGCTTTACACACCTTCAAAATTCCAGTTTCATTAAATTTGAAGACAACATGACATGTATTCTCAAGAAGGCATCAATCATGCACGACGCGAGAGTGTGATATGTTTCAAAAAACATAAAGACAAAAAGATAATTATTTAATTTTTTTATGTGAAAGTAACTAAAAAAGAGAGTGGAAGCAGCAGCAGGCGGGTGTGGTTATGAAAATGAAAAAAAGAGTGGGCTGGGCGAGGCCTTATGGTTGAAACATAACCCGACCCGAGAAATCACATTGATTCATTGAGAGTACACGCACGCGGCGAGTGGAAGAGAAGAGAAGAGAATAGAGAGATCGATCTTGTTTGAATTCAACTCGTTCCGTTCCGATGGGTGAAAACAAAGAACAATTAATTCCTCAAAAGTATGACGTCGATGCCAAATGGGATGCTTGCCTTGATCTCACTGTCCGCCGCTTCGTTTACTCCTCTTTTGCCGGTGCTTTTGGCGGTCTCCTCCTTTTCAGTCAGTACCTTCTCCAACTCTCTCTTTCTTTTCTTAATCGAATGCTTCGTTAATTCTAATTCTATAACTTTTTTAATTTAATATCGTTGTTTTTTTTCAATTCTTAACAATGCTCTTGTGTTGCTTGCTGCTTCAAACACTCTTTGGATAACACAACTTATTTGCACCTTATACCACAAACACTTGACTTATTATCATGCTAAGCAATTAAGTTTAATTATTTTTGTATCAATGCTACATAATTATTGATGCCTGGCATTTGTTAAATGTAATGAAAAACAGCACCTATAGACAAGTGACTGGGAAAGAGGAATTCAACAATAAAGCATGTTAATCTTCAGTGCAATTTAGCTATTATTGTTAGACTGGTGTATTGTCGGAACATAGAATAAGCATTCAATTTGGTGCTCAAGCTATCACGCTCATCAATTTAGTCCTTAAACTATAAAAATCAATTTAAAGGTCCTTAAACTATTATCTCATCCAACTATTTCACCCCTCTGTTAACAAAATTGGTTGTTTTTCATCATAGTTTAAAGACGAAATTCATGTATTTTCCATAGCCTAGTTGATTTTAATAGTTGAGGGACTAAATTGACGAGAGAGTGATAGTTTAGGGTTCAAATTGACTGTTTATTGGTGCAAACATAGAGATTGTACTGCAGAAAACGACTTGTGCTTGACCATAGTGAGCAACAAACAGGAAATCAATAATTTTTTATCCAACTGGGGGACTACGAAATCAGAAAGGAGGTAAAGTAGGGGGGCCAAAATCGCACATTTGAAACTAAGGTAGTTAAAATCGCACAATTTAAAAGCTAGGGGGGCCAAAACTGGAATTAAGCCAAATTTAATACTTCAAATCAATGTGTCAAGATTGGGATCTTTACTACGATTGGGAGGGGCTAGCATGATCGTAACACGTAAAATTGCAACTAGGATAATTAGATCCTACTAAGTAATTGTAATTGCCTAGGATTTGGAGGGCTAGCAGCATTGCAAAATTAAGTAATTGCCTAGGATTTGGAGTGCTAGCAGCATTGCAAAATTTAAGATGGGAACCAAGATCGTAAGATCCTACCAACTTGAAAAATTATACACACATATTACATAAACTAAATTAGTAAATTAACCCTTCTCCATTTACAATTAGTTGACTGTTAGCTTTAAGTCGATCAACCTGATCATCAGGACTAACTTTAACTAAAAAGGTCCATGATCCATTTATATCCAACAACTGACTTCTTAGAGAGGAGGAACAAGGGCCTAAATCCCATTGCTCTGAATAGGACATATTTCTTCAACCATTGTTTGGCGTCATCTGTGATGGCAAATAGCTTCACCTACTGTCCAAGGAATAGATACAAATGTCAAGAAAGACAGACTAGCAACATGCAAATATGACAGGCAATGAGAGCTCAAAGTAACATAATGAGGAGAAAGGTTATGAGTGGACTGGGTATCTTTTCAGATTGTAATAGGAAGGTTAAGATTAGGAGGTCGGGTCAGTGTTGGTGGAGGATAGTCCATGGGTGTTGCATTTGCAATCAATGTAAGTGGAGGCATAGGTGCTGAAGGTGGAGCCAACTGGCGATGATAGACCTGCAATGCACATATAGGAGCAGGGTTTTCTTGAATCTAGGGTACTGGTGGTGGTGTGTACTTATCTAAGTTGGTATTCCTTCTTAAAAAAATAAAATAAAATTGGTATTCATTGATCACCTATTTTGCAAAGTCTGCAGATCATTTATCTAGGGAGTCCCCAAATTATAAATATGGAATTAATTTAGTTATTTTTATTGTACTAGGGAGTCCCCAGACTCGCTGGGCTTCTATTGCTTTTGGTGCTGGAGTGGGAATAGGATCTGCATACACAGAATGTTCTCGTCTGTTTGATGGATCTCCAGCAAAGCTAGCACAACATAAGGACTCAGAGGTAGCACAACCTAAGGCCTCAGAGGCTCCTACTCAGGTGGGATTTGTCTTTTATTCTCTTGTTTATATATATATGTATATATATATATGGGTTATGCTAACAAGTATCCTAAGTGCATTTGTTAAGGAAATCAAAAGTAGTAGGTTTGCATTGGATTCAACAATATTTTAACTTTTAAAAAGTTAATTTCATCACTTTTCACCGTTTCCCAATGCAATATTTCTATTTTTATCCTCTTGACCAATGCCCTAAGGGCACTCTTTAGCATTTCCCTATATATATATATAGGGGATGTATCAAGTGAGAGGAGTTTTTATTTATCAAGAGAGATGAGAGGACTCATTAGTAGCCATTAGATCAAATTGTACGGATCAGATTAAAAGCTCCATATAAAATTAATTACACATGATTATTTTCCCTTCTTTTTATTCGCTTCTCCCCGTTACCCCTTCTCCTTCCTCCTTCTTTATCGGTTTTCACCTTTCTTCTCTCTCGAGCTCCATCGCTCAAACCCAATTTTTTGTACCACTCATACACATTAATAATTAACTTCTCAACTTTGTACATTTTTTTTTTCCAATCAGTTTAATTAAAAAATTCTTTTCATGCACAGTTGGTAGCAACTTTAGTGCTCAAGGATGCATCCATGGTAATGTGAGGAAATGAGCTATGGAGCCGTTAGGAATTTTGTTTCTACTAATTTCATATCGATATAAATTATTAGTTTAGAAAAACCATTAGTTTCCATGATAAAAAACCATAGAATTTGGAATTTGTTATATGAACTTTTAATTAATTTTGAGAAACATGACACCAACCAAATTAGGGATAACAAGACATAGGTAGGCATGGCAACAAAACCCGTGCCCATGGGTACCAGCCCAAACCAACCCCGATTTGACTGGGTTTGGGTTTTCCCAAATTTCAAAATACGGGTACGGGACGGGTAATGGAGATATATGTATCCACCCCGAACCCATACCCAAACCCTACCCGAATGTAGAAAGGTCATATATGTTTTTTTGTTGAGGAGGTTAATAATGATATGTCATGTTATTTTGTTTTGATAATTGTCATGATATAAAAACTTTCATTGATAGTTAAAGGATCAACCGAATTATTCGGTAAGGAAATGTTAAAATGAGCGCAAATTGTTGGATACTGCATTACAACATTACCATTGAAGCTTAAAAAAAAACTCTTTTTTTACTAAAAAAAATTGATTCACTGCGGGGATGGGGATGGGGCGGGAATACCCAAATCCATTGGAGACGGGGATGGGATTCAATTTCTCAGCCTCGTTGGGTATGGGTAGGGTAACGGGTAAGTATATGGGAGTAGGGGATGGGGACGGCAAAACCCGTCCCCACCCCGCCCCATTGCCATGCCTAGACATAGGTATGAATTGGAGAAGAGCTTAAAAAATGTAAAAAATGCAGAAAGGGAACAAGTGGAGTTGATTTACCGAATAGAAAAATTCGTTCAACTTTGAAGTTTGAATTGCATCTGAACCTTTTCCGATAGAGGAGGAAGGAGAAGGGGTAACTCATAAAGATGAAGAATGAGAAGCGAATAAAAAGAAGAGGAAGAATAAAAAGAAGAGGAAAAGTCATGTGTAATTAATTTTATATGGAGCTTTTAATCTGATCTGTACAATTTGATCTAATGGCTATTAATGAGTCCTCTCATCTCTCACAATAAAACTCCTCTCACTATATATATATATAATCATTTAGCATGATTGATCAATGCATAAATGTCCCAAGAAGGTGATCGTAGCTCTGTTGGTGATCTAAGGGACACCAAAGGAGATATAAGCAGGAGGACCAGGGTTTGATCCCTGGAAACTAAAATAACCACTAACATTTGTTTATAAAAAAAGTGCATGAGATATGTTGATAGCTACCACCAGATGGTAGAGTCATAGGGTTAAGAAATGCATATTTCCTGTATAACTTAAATTGGTAATGGTATAATTAAGAGGGTTAAAAGATGTTGGAAGGTATATAGCAGAGAAAGTTGCAATCGAAGAAAGAGGTAATTTGTGTGTGCCCATGTTTGGAAGAAGAAACTGTCTAAATTAGCACACTAGACTTTGAAACCTCCATATTTGAATTTTTCTCGTAGTCATCTTTAAAAGATAAAAATGTGTAGCCTAAGATACCCACTCAACTTTGAGTGACATGCAAATACGCATGCTAGTTAATAGTTATGTTCTCTGCATGCGGAAAGAAGTTATACTTATACTCTTACTTCCTCATGTAAATTGTCAAGGGAGCGTGAATGGACGTGACATATTTGGTTATGGCCTATGGGAATGAATAGAAGCATTAGAGCATACATTGCTGTGAACTAGTTTAAGTGTTATATTTAATTTGAGTGTCAACAGCCGAAGTTGGTGTAGTAACTGGCCAATTCAGTTAGATATGTATTTAGTGAATTCAGTTGAGAACCTAACTAAGTATATTTCGTGCTTTTGTTTCCAGATTGTGCAGGATTCTGAGTAGATGCTATATTTGGTTCCTGGACAGTGAAACAGAACATTTTCCTGACTATTGATTGTTCCTTTACTCAGTTATAGCTATTGAAAATGTTGCACTGCATGATCATAAATTAACAATACCGCCAATGGAAATTTATTTCCAAGCTGTTATCCTTTTGTTCTCCTGTAATTCTGCACTATGTTTATGTTCTGAAAGATAAAAGGTTAAAAAAAATGGTTTCTTCAGATCTACTATTATCTTATTCCATACGGGTGTTTTAAAAGTTGAATTGGCGATTTAAGCAGCAATAAGAATTCTTTATGCCTACATGTATTTTGCATACGATGTTTGAATTAATAGCAAGGTTAGTTATATAATAACTTGTATAAAGACAAGGGTGTTTGTACCAAAAAAATATCACTGATAAGTCATCTAAGGTTTTATCTACCATGTTTCTCTTCCTTTTGGTTTTAAAGAACCTAATAGCGAAATTTGCACACACTAAGTGTGGTGGCAAGGGATCTTACAGGTTTAAATCCGCATCTCAACATATTAGATATTTCTACAACCCTTTTACTACGAGTTGCAATTCCAACTTTTTCATTTGTCTCCCTTTCACTACTGGTATTGATATCGTCTTTGATTTTTTAATTAAATGTAGTTTTGTCGTCCATTTGTAATTTGAGTCTTTCAAGTATTTTGCGAGTTGATTACGCTTTTTATTTATTTTTTAAATGAAAGAATTAAGGTCTCATTTAATTCCTTTTAAAGCTTTTAAACCTTGAAGTGGGAAGTTTAGTAAGAAATTGATAAAACTTGAAAGACTTTGTAGGAGATGAATTAGGGTTCAAAGAAAATAATGTGATATCAGTTGGTCATGGTTAGATTACTTACACATTATCTTATCTGAAGTTATTAGTTTGTCATGGATAGTTGAGCTCTCAATAACTTTTAGAGAATATGCAGCGAGTATTGAATGGTAGAAGCTACAAGCATACTTGGTCCAGATTGATTGAAGGTCATTAATCATCATGAGATATTATTACAATAGTACAAAATAGAACATCCTCGTTAAAGATACATTACAACTTACAAGTTTAAACAGAGCCATATACACCACTCACTTCATTATTTCACTTACACAAATTGGCCTTTGTTAATCTTGCCTCATGTCTTTTCAAAATAGATCAACAGGTGGTGCAATGTCTGATCAGTGAATTTTACAAATAGGACTGTCCATTGAAGGATTTGATATTCTTTTCCAGCAAAACGTTTCCTCAAATCCTTCCGATTGCTTAATCTATGTGCTTGTTCTCTTATAAACATAAGATTTTGAGAAAAACCAGAAGGCGGATAATTCCACCACACTAAGAGCAGCCAGAAGAGCATACAAATAATCAAGATGTGCTCGATTAAGATTACTTGCAAACCAGCCATCACGTCCATCTGTACTTGTTCCTTTTTGAATAGCAGAGATGAGAAAGCTGCTCAGAAAGCTCCCAACCCCAAAAATACTTAAATAGAGAGAAACACCCACACTTCTCAATTCATCTGGGACCTGATCATAGAAAAATTCTTGCAGACCTACCATTGCAAAGACATTAGATACTCCAATCAAGACATATTGAGGAATCAACCACCAGATGCTCATAGGTATTGTCACATCTGGCATATCAATTAGCCCGTGGTCACGAGCCACTTTGAGTCTTTTCATCTCGACAAAAGCTGCAATTACCATAGAAATTACAGAAAAAAGGGTCCCAACTCCAATTCTCTGTAGCATTGTGATGCCAGAGGGTTTACCAGTAGAGGTTCTTGCTACGGGAACGATAATGCGGTCATAGATAGGAATAAAAAGAACTATTGACAGACTGATAAAGCATTGAAGAGAAGCAGGGGGTATATAAAAACCAGGCAAAATTTTCCTGTCCAATGTAACACCTTGTTTTGTAAAGAAGGTAGAAGACTGAGAAAACACAACGGTAAAAATTAAACTTGTAGCCCATATCGGAACAAGCCTCAGGATTGCCTTTGCTTCTTCAACCTCAGAGACACTACAAACTTCCCCTTTTTCCTTTGATCCATCTGATGCAATTAATGCTTTGTTCAAGAAGCTGCCATATTTCAGAGTAATTTGTAAGACAAAATTATTTCCCAATACAAATTTAATAATATACAACATGACAATCTCATATATCGGTGATTATGGCAGAAGTTGTATAATTCCTTTAGGCTTTGTTTGGGAGTTTGAAGGGGAAGGAAAAGAAAGGTTTTGACGGGTGCAAAATATGTGGAGAAATAGAGAAATCTTTCAAAATTTTTTTAAAAGAGTAGTTTTTTAGAGAATGATAAATTAATGCATATGATTACTTTATTTTTAATTTTAAGAATATTATAACAACATAGATTAAATTTGAATAATTCTAATTAACTCTCCAAAACCCCCCAAAACCCTCCCCCAATACAATTTTTTAGTTCCTCCAAATGAGGAGAGTTTTGTATTATGAAGAAAAGTTAACCCCCCAAAGCCTTCATCTCCCATTTTCCTCTATTTCTTTCACTTGTTCATTCCTTTTTTTCCAAGCCTTCCCCTCCCTTCCCCTCCAAACTCGCAAACAAAGCCTTAAGAGAGAGTATTATTATCATGGTCCTTGCAGACTAAAATTATAGTGACATAGAAAATCATTCATTTGCATTTTCGAAAGGCATACAAATTTATGAATCAAGTTATAGAAAAAAAGTTAAATTCATACATGGTAAGCATAAACTATTTTTATGCACTAGCTGCGCCACACATTAATCAATAAAGAGAGAAATTAAAAATATTGACACAGAGGTTGTAAGACAAAATTATTTCCTAATACAAATTTCATAAGTTTAGAAGAATCCACATTGTATTGAATCTTATCTTATTTTCAACATCTACAAATGAATGGTTGTTGTGTAGTTACCTAAATTGTTGAGAAGGCTGGTGAGGCAGAGAAGGATATGGTTCCATTTTTTCGGTGGTTCGGAAGTTGCTGATTGCAGCAATAAACACTCTACCAATTCTAGAAAAAGGGTTGCGTTGTTGATCCCTTGGGATACTAAACCGGTATGTCCAAGTTCCAAGCGAGAAAACAGACAATGCAACAATCATTGCAATGCAAGGGATACCAAAACCAAGAACCCAACCGACATTATCCTGAATATAGTTCAAGATGGGAACAGTGACAAGGAGACCTGCAGTGAAGGTAAAATTCCACCAATTGAAAAAGGAGCTTCTAGACCTGCGTTCCTGCGGGTGGTTGATATCAAATTGATCAGCTCCAAATGCCTGAACACAAGGCTTATGTCCACCTTGTGCAAATGCAACTAGATATAGAGAAAAGAAGAACAATATTGCTTGTCCTTTGCCGTCCGAAGGGAGTGTAGATGACAACGTCAATAGGCTCAGTCCCTGCAGCCAGACAGATGAGTTTAATAATAATAATAATCAATCAAAATGTGTTTGGCAAGGTAACATAACAAAACAAACTATTTAGAATACGAATTGTCCTCAAGGTCTAGTTCAACAGACAATGCTAATATTGTTAGGTTGAACATTTTCAACTCTCCCAGTTGTGTGTGAGTTTCAAGTGAATTACCAGAATATAAATAAGGGAGGCGATAATAATAGTGCGGTAACAGCCAAGAAAAGAATCAGCTAGAAAAGCACCGAGGAGAGAGAGCAAGGACGCTGTTCCAGACCATATGTTGACGTTCTCGGCTGCCGTTGCAGTGGATTGACCAAGTGGGCCAGTCAAATAACTGATCAAGTTGGAACTAATTCCAATGTAAGAAAACCTCTCCGCCACTTCCACACCTTTGTTTGTTTGTTTGAATCACAAGTAAGTGAAATAATTAAAAAAAAATACCATATAGCATATCATATATAAATTTAAAGATGAATGAATGAATGAAACATTAGTTTAATTTAGTTTACGTACTTATAATGAAGGCAGCAGCTTTCCAACCACCAGAGGAAGATCGTAGGACAGGGCAACCCTTGAAGTCGACGGCACCGTCTACCGTCTCCAACAGTAGCGGAGTTTCATGATCTCTGTCTGCCATTTGTTGCAGAGAGGGGAGTGGGAGTGAGGAGGAGGGAGTTCAGTATGGTATAGCAATTACTTACATGAAGTCATGTCATATCCTATCCACTTTCTTATAGAAACAAATATTACTACTTTTGGAAAAATTAACAAATACATTTAGAACATTCTTTAAAAAATTTAATGAAAAAACTTTATATTAAAAATTGTGCATTTATTATATTAAAATTTTAAAATTTAATTTGATTTTATTAAACTCATCAATTATTTTTACTTTTATCTGTTTAAATAGTAGATAAGACACTCGTCAGCATAACCTTTACTCTTAACTTATATGATAGTTATGGTAAGTGAATGGTTTAATTTTCGTTTGGTCCCTTTCCCCAATAATTGTAAACCAAGTGGGACCCACGTTATTTACCATCCCCAGACCAACTACCAGCATGTGCTTCTCGTGCTCCATCCAGTCTTCATACTAATGCAGTCATGGTCCATAAGTAGTTAACCGATAACCCACAGTTTCCTCCTCAATTAATACTCCCCCTGTCTTGCAATGAGTATTTATTTAAGTTTTAGGGTCATGTTAACTTGTGCCCTAAAAACACATGTTAAGGAACCAAAAAAAAGCAAATTTGTATTGAAAAACATGATATTTTAATTTTTTACAAGTTAATTACACGACTTTTGATGCGTATATTTCTATAACGAGTTCCTTAACATGTGCCTTTGAGGGCACAAGTTAACACTTGCCTAAGTTTTATTATTAAAAAATGATTTAGTTTTGATTTTAATGGTATCCTCCGGTTCTATTTATAAGAAAATTTTCAGAAATAAATTTGATCATATTTATAAGAAAAAGTCACAACTTTTTAGGTATATTTATTGTTTAAAAGACTTTTCTAACCCTCATTTAATGTTTGTCTTTTTAATAATAGTGAGTATATTTTTAATACTTCACAGAGTTTTAGGAGAGTATATTTATAAAACATTCAAAAAATTGCAACAACTAATGATTTGTCTTGGTTTTGATGATTTTTTTATTTCTTTTCATATAAAAAGGACTGGAGGGAGTATACCATTTACTAAAACACTCTTATTAATTTATAGTTATAGATGATTGAAATCTAATAAATAAGGGTATGTTAGTGGAAAAAATTAATAAATATTGTATTGATATTATAAAAGGGAAAAATAATTTGAGACAATTTTTTTAAAAAAAGAGGACACCTATTGAGGAAGTAATTCAATGATATGGTATGAGTTCTCCCTTGACGACCTTAGCATACATGAAGCCGACCCTAGAAGGATATAATTCCTGATCCTTGCGTACTAAAGGATATAACCTTCACTACATTGTTCCCTTCAGTTCTGATAATAACGTTCCTGTAAGCTATTTTTATGAAGCTTCTAGGGAATTTAGATTACCTAGTATTACACATATTATCTGAAGTTGTTGGTTAGTTAGAAGGCCGTTATTAGTTTATCATGATTAGTTGAGTTCTCAAAAACTTAATAGATACTTGTGTATATAAAGGTGCTCATAGAAGAATAATCATAATTTCTTGTCATCCTCATCCACATCATGTAGATTGTAGAGAAACTTTTCAAGTTCTACTATCATTCCTCCTCCAACTCTAATGAATGGGAGAAGCTACCTGCATACTTGGTCCAGATTGATTGAAAGGCATCAATCATCATGAGATATTATTACAATATTACAAAATAGAACATCCTCGTAAAAGAAGGGCTCTAGTTATCATTACATAACAACTTACAAGCTTAAACAGAAACCATATAAAGTATAAAGCATTCAGTTCAATATTTCACTTACAAATGTGCCTTTATTAGTCTTGCATCATATCTTTCCAAAATGGATCAACACGTTGTGCAATGTCTTATCAGTGAATTTACAAATACAATGGTCTACTGAAAGATTTGAAATTCTTTTCCAGCAAAAAAGTTTCTCCATATGCTTCCAGTTGCTTACTCTATGTGCTTGTTCTTTTATAAACATATGATTTTGAGAAAAACCAGAAGGCGGTTAATCCCACTGCACTAAGAGCAGCCAGAAGAGCATAGAAATAGTCAAGATGTGCACGATTAAGATTACTTGCAAACCAGCCATCATGTCCTTCTTTACTTGTTCCTTTTTGAATAGCAGAGATGAGAAAGCTACTCAAAAAGCTCCCAACCCCAAAAATACTTAAATAGAGGGAAAGACCCACACTTCTTAATTCATCCGGGACCTGATCATAGAAAAATTCTTGCAGACCTACCATTGTAAAGACATCAGATACTCCAAACAAGACATATTGAGGAATCAACCACCAGATGCTCATAGGTATTGTCACATCTGGCATATCAATTAGACCATGATCACGAGCCACTTTGAGTCTTTTCATCTCGACAAAAGCTGCAATTACCATAGAAATTACAGAAAAAAGAATTCCAGCTCCAATTCTCTGTAGCATAGTGATGCCAGAGGGTTTGCCAGTAAAGGTTCTTGCTATAGGAACGATAACGCGGTCATAGACAGGAATAAAGAGAACAATAGAGAGACTGATAAAGGATTGAAGAGAAGCAGGGGGTACATAAAAACCAGGCAAAATTTTCCTGTCCAATGTAACACCTTGTTTGGTAAAGAAGGTAGAAGACTGAGAAAACACAATGGCAAAAATTAAACTCGTAGCCCATATTGGAACAAGCCTGAGGATTGCCTTTGCTTCTTCAACCTCAGAGACACTACAGACTTTCCCCTTTTCCTTTGATCCGTCTGATGCAATTAATGCTTTGTTTAAGAAACTGCAATATTTCAGTGTAATTGTAAGACAAAATTATTTCCCAATACAAATGTAAGAATATACAACATGACAATGTCATATATCGTGAATATGGTAGAAATTGTATAATTCATTTAGGACAGAGTATCACTATCATGGTTCTTACATGGTAGAGAAAAGTATTCATTTGCAATTAGAAAGACATAAAAATTTATGAAACAAGTTACAGAAAGAAAAGTTCAATTATAACATGGTAAACATAAAGTATTTTTATGCACTAGTTGTGTCACACAACAATCACTATAACTTGATATAACTACTAGGAGAAGAAAATCCATTTTTTTTCTAAAACTCGGTATCCGAGAAGGAATCCATTTAATTAGGCCAAACAAAATTATGGAGAGAAAATGGGGTCTCCTTATTACACGATGCTAAGTGAAATTCCATTTCATCAGTTTAGAAGAATCCACGTTGTATTGAATGAATAGTTTTATAGTTACCTAAACTGTTGAGAAGGTTGGTGAGGCAGAGAAGGATGAGGTTCCTCTTCTTCAGTAGTTCGGAAGTTGCGGAGTGCAGTAATAAACACACTACCAATTCTTGAAAAAGGACCCCGTTGTTGATTCCCTGGAATGCTAAACCGGTATGTCCAAGTTCCAAGCGAGAAAAGAGACAACGCAATTATCATAGCAATGCAAGGGATACCAAAACCAAGAACCCAACCAACATTATCCTGAACATAGTTCAAGATGGAAATAGTAACAAGGAGACCAGCAGTAAAGGTAAAATACCACCAATTGAAAAAGGAGCTTCTAGACCTGCGTTCCTGCGGGTGGTTGATATCAAATTGATCAGCTCCAAATGCCTGAACACAAGGCTTATGTCCACCTT
>Ga0228710_1003848_pt1 | contig 23809 bp, 6 predicted proteins | sample MedpolnodulmetaG_FD_177995 | JGI IMG/M metagenome (GOLD analysis project Ga0228710, IMG submission 177995) | Root nodule microbial communities from Medicago polymorpha collected in Santa Monica, California, United States - pink nodules | ecosystem: Host-associated > Plants > Roots > Nodule...
CATACCTTTCCAATAGTACATCGCTGCGTAATTTAAAACACCGTAATTAAGGGTATTTTTTTTTCTTCATACAGGTTCTTGTTTTAAAAATGGCTGGCGGAATGGAGAGTGGATTCTGAAAAAATAACCCCAATTGCCATTAAAAAAATATTTCAATTCCTTGTCTTTTTTTGACACAATTTCCTTGTCTAATACTGCTAAATTTAATTAACTTATTTTACCTACGTCTACAATATCAAATAGTAAACCCACCGATGCTGTGATCAGCACGTCCTCAATTAGTGTGTATAAATCAGTGTGAGGATAATGTTATAAAAAATTGTATGAGAAAAAACAATTGGTTATTTATATTTCTTTGGTTTGATATTTATGTCTGTCAATTATTGCACATACCTTTCAATTTCATACTTGAATTCATAGTACGTGTTGTAATAAAAATAAATAAATTCTTAGTAGGTGCATATCATATGATCAAAACCAGAAAGTTTCTGTCAATAAAGAAAACCCAGAAGTTTCTTAGCACGCGGGTCAGATGGTGACTTCCCAAAGACATTGCATCATTTGCATGTGAGGTGAGGTGAGGAATATATATCAAATGAATGTTTTTGTGTTGGGTGATGAGACAGCGTGTAATTGCGTTGATGGACCGTCACATTGAATTAAAAACAATTACACGAATGAAATTTTTCCTCAAAAAAAAATTACACGAATGAAATTGAAATAAATACTGTTAATCAAATTTTACGTTAACTTATTTCGTTATGGTGAAATCAAATTGTACAAATTTACCTTATATACAGATATACCAGTACTTGGATCCATACGATACACAGAAAGTTGATTATATCTTTTTTTTTTTTTGGTACAAAAAAGTTGATTGTATCTTATTGACTAATAAATACGATAGTTGATTATGAAATAAAATAATAGGGTTTGTTAAGCATCGGTTAATGTTTTAAATAGGCGGCAACAACAACAATAACCAAACAATATTCCATTAAGTGGGGTCGACTACATGACCGAAATACGTCCTATTGTTATATCAGAAATCATATTTTGATTCAACTCATTAATCTATAAATCTTTCTTAATAGTTTATCTTATAATTTTTCTAAGTCTTCTTATATCTCTTGTAATATGACTATTCTCTATTTCATCTACTCTTTTTACTACATAATCTACATGTCCAAACCACATAAACCTATTTTCACAATATTTATACTATAGGTACTTCCCCAACTATCTCTTCAATGTTGTCATTGATAATCTTATTACATCTAGTTTTGTCATACATCTAACACAACATCTCATCTCTGCACAATTACTTTATTATCGTGTTGGTTCTTAAATGGTCAACACTATGTTGCATAAACATCGCAGCTATGCCAATTGTCTGATATTTTTGCACTTCAACTTAAATGGTATGTTTGTATCGCATAAAACACATGAGGCTCTTCTCCATTTCAATCATCCAACTTGAGTACGTTGATTTACATTTGCTTTATTTCTAAGTCATTTTATACTTTGAACCCAAGATATTTAAATTGTGTAACTTGTAAGATATGATCTCTAACTTTCACCTCTAAGGTAGAAATACTCCGTCTTTTGATGAAATTACATTACATATACTGTCTTTCTTCTACTCAGACGAAAGTCATACGCTTCTAAGATTTACCTCCAAGTCTCCAACATCCCATTCAATTCCTCCATCGACACTCCAATTAAGATTACATCATCTTCAAAACTCATACATCTCGATGCTAGTTGTTGGATGTGTTACATAAGTACATCAAAAACTAATGTAAAAAGATAAGGGATTAGGATCGACCCTTGGTCCAATCCTTGTTATGAAAATAAAAATCATTGATAATGTTATCAAAAGATAAATAATAAAACCCAAAGGTAAGTTAGACTTCATTTATCATTATCACATCATAGAGATTGTTGATAAGAATTATTTAAAATCTCCTGCTGACTCCAATACAATATAATAGATTTAAAAATAAAGATAAATAAAAATACAAATACATCAACTGTTGGAACAAAATACGTTTTACAAACATTACCCTTAGAGTGAGAGAAATTGTTGAAACGAATAATGTTTAACAATTAGTTACCCTTAGAGTTTTGATGATAACAAGGTATTAAAAATTGTCATTTGGATATGCTAATATTTGTTCAAGTGTACAGGACCATAGACAAAATGTTATATCTTTATAAGGTTCTGGAAGAACAAAAGAGAGCAAAAGAATCAACAAAAAGGAAGCTTGGAGCTCCTGAAGTTCAAAGCGCTCCTGAAGTGATGACGTCATCAGAAGCCAGTTCATCAGAAGCAAGATCACCAAAAGCTGAAGATCATCATAAGCTGAAGAACTTAAAGATTCAAAAGGTGGAATCTCATTTAATCATGCCTAAGAGTTGCTAAAGATGGAAAAAGTATAATAACGGTCTTGAAATGAAATTTGAAGGCAATGGATGCTTATTCTATCAAGAGCGTTGAAAAAGAACAAGTGTACGAATTGTACAACCACCTTCTCCACTACTTTGGTCGTGCTTTGCAACAAGACAAGGATAACAACTCTGCCTGCAGAAATGTTCCTTCATACAAGGAATGGATTTGAAATTGATCATTTATAGGACAATAACCATATCAGGCAAATGATCATTGGTGATTATCAACAAGTTTCAAACGTCTCTTTTTGTGTTGTTGTCAAGTTCCAATGTATCTCTTCACACCTCTATATAAAGGAGTGAAGACCTACCAGTTGGATAACACATTACAATTGATATACAAGCAATACAAGAATCCACAACGTATACAGACACACAAAGTTAGACTCTCAACAATTCAAAGTTCATACTATGTTATTGTTCTGTTTTCACTGTTACTTAGAATTTCTTAGCAAAACTCACATTTTAGAAACATATTTCAAGTATTAAGAGTCTGTTTCTGTTTTGTATTGTGAACACCACTGATTGTATATCAAGTGTTCAAACTCAAACATATTTCCCTGTAAGTTTGTTTGATTGTAAGTCTCCTACTTGTGTGCTTGAGCATTTGTAAGTCTCTTGTAGTTGTACTAAAGCATAGGAAAGTCTCTTGCTTGTGTGCTTGAGTACTTGTAATTTGAGATTACATTGTTAGTGAACTCTCCTTGGAAGTGCAAGGGGGACATGACTACTTCGGTTTGTGGAAGGAACTTGTATAATTGTTTTGTGTCTTTCTTCTCTCTCTTACTCTGTTTTTATCCGCTGCACATATAGTTTCTGATCACTTCTTCAAAAACTGATTGTTATCTGCTTCTAAACTGTGACATCAGTAGGAGAAACGAAGAAAAAGTTAACACAATTCAACCATCCTTCTTGTGTTTTTCTCACCTTCATCAATGATTGTAGTTACCTCTATAGGTGCTTCCACAACTATCCAAAAATAGAAAGACTAATTAATCCTCTGTAGAAAAATGTCAGAATTAATTTAATATTACTTTTGTTAGATGTTGAATTGGCCTCAAGAAAATTGCGAAAGACTTTCTTTAAACTTTATTTGGACATGAATAATTATCATCCAAAAAAAAAATCGGACATGAAGATGATTATATATTTTTAGTTGACCATACATGATTGCGTCAAAAAATAAGAGACTATATATGAAGACAAGCAAACAGTTCACTAGAAATGCATTATTTCACATGGTGGCATCTCAATCCATCAGGTCCCGTCCCAAATGCACATTCCATTACATGCTAAATGTATTAATTATTCCAAAATCTGTAGTTATAAGAGCTACACTAACTATTGATCAACTAGCTAGCAAATCTCTGCATATCTACAATATCAAGAAACAGTTTTATATTTCATATGATTGAAAGAAATTATTATACACTGTTGATATGTTTGCATTAACGGTGAAAAGGCAAGATATGTGCGTCCATCAAGAAGTTACAATTAGTTTGTGTTAGATTATGCAGTAACTAAAATTGAGTTTGATAGAATTGAGTTAGAAAGAATTGATTTTGAATAAAAGTGAATTGAACTAAAATAATTTATGCTTAAATACATTCACGTAAAATTGTTTTTTTACCATAGGGGTAAGACCAACCTCTTGATGCCATGATCGTTTGGAGTTTGTGGAAGAGTCGTAATACAAAACTTTGAGAGGTTACAAACACACGAATGGTGCTGCATGCAACGAACTAAGCATCCGGCAAGCCCCCAAAACCAGTAACCGACGTCGACCAAGCCGCACCCCGACCACATCAAATGCAATGTTGACGCGACCAATTTCAATAATAACTCTATTATGGCTTATGGTTTATGCTTTAGAGACTCAACATGATCTCTATTATTAGGTAAATCCGACTACTTGCACTTATAATCATCTGTCTTAGAAGCGGAATCCTTTGGTCTTCTCCATTCTCTCAAGATGGCAATATCCAACAGTTTGCGTCATGTTATGTTTGAAATGGATAGCAAAACTTCAGTAGTTGCACTTCAAGGTCTCAATGTTCCAATGTAATGAATTTGGTGACTTGGTATCTGAATGTAAGAGTCTCTTATTTAGTAATTCCGGTTTCCAACTATGTAGTGTCATTTATTATGAGACAAGCAAATATGGTAGCTCATAGTATTGCTAGAGCCACCTTATCTTATCCTAACCCCATATCTTTCGGGTTCCACTTGTGTAACATTGACCATTTTATATTATATAACATTGTCCAATCAGGGTGTGCCTTTTTTTTAAAAAAAAAAATCAATTAAAGTTGAAAGGGAAACACGTGAGAGTATAAACCAGTGAAAACACAAACACATTCCTCTTCTCTTCTCCCATACGACATCAGAACCCACCACCCACCGTCAACTTTTCTCCGCCACTGCCGACACCTCCCTCCGCCGCCACCGTCCTCTCATCCATTGACCACCGTTCCTCTTCTCTTTCCTTTCTCCCCTGTGGCAATCTTTTTTTTTCTTCTTTCAAACTTGATGAATTTCATTTGAAATGGATTTTGAGATTCATTGAGGGAAATCAATTAAACCTGATTCATTGAGGGTTGTTATTGTAGAGATCAGTAGACTAATAACAACAACAAATATCCTATCAATTATCTCTTGAGAAGTGGGTTGATTTGAGATTTTTTGAATTGTGACAAAAATAGTGAAAAAAAAGTTACAATGATGTTGCAGAGAAACAGTGAAAAAGGGTTACAATGACGGCGGCGGAGGCGGTGGAGACCGACGGTAGACGGAAAACTGATAATGATGGTGGGTGAGTATTGGTTTTGAAGTGGAAGGAAGAAAGACAAAAGGGTTGGGGCACTTACTCTTTGTTTTCACTAGTTTTTACCCTAACGTTCCCTTCAACTTTAATTTTTATTTTTTTCTAAAAAAAGAAGGTGTGCCACATGACACATCCTGATTGGGGAATATTATATAACATAGAATGATCAATGTTACACAAGTGAAACTCATATCTTTCATGATGTATCTTCTATTGAAAGAGTAAATGTTGTCAACTCCATTTGTTAGAACAGCTTCCATTGAGTCTCTGCATCTATCTTTCTTTATTTTCACTTTCTAAACTTTTATTGGAAGAGTCGGGTCCGTCTCAAGAGACCTACCCGTGCCACTGTAGTTTGTTAGTTGTCGTTGCTGGCCAGTGACATAGTGCCACGAGCTATTACGTGATTGTCACAAATTTTAAAACGATATTCCATTGTTTGTTTTAAATCTAATTACTGGTTTGTATTGCAGTTGCAGCGAGCCCCACAGGCAGGCTCCACCATCGTTTACGCATGTCATGTCATGTCTCACTCAACCCTCCTACCTCAAACAAAATAACATTATTCTATCCATTGTAGCAGTGATTAGTATTATTATATTATCAATCACTCACACTGTCACACATAATTAACAAAACAAAATAGCTTTGTCTTCTTCTATGGAGAGCGGCACACCATTCATTGATGATTCAAAGTATCTGTTGCCTCTCGCGGTTTCGGTTTCCTTTCCTTTATTTTATTTTTTTATTACTTCTGAATTAAGAAATGACAATTAAGTGAATTAAAGTATATATTAAACGGTTGAGCGGTGAGAAGGAAAAGACAAGAAGAATGGTCCATACACGTGTCCACCATCACCTAATCTGTCTTTGAGAACCGTCAGATGACCAATCAATTTAAACGAAAGCAGAGACCAACCAGCACGGCGTGTTATAAAACGAAACCTAATATCAGTAGACTTGTCGAAACCAAACACAATTCAATCGTTTGTCAACCAATTAAACTATTCTTCATCTCATCATATTTTTCTTCATAATTCCCTTCTTTTTTTCTCTGTAGCGAAGGAATGCAGAGAGATGAGAGGCCATTGCTATCGGTTCTCTCCATCTGAAGTTGTAAGCATTCTTACAAAACGAATCATTGGCGGTAGACATTGCCACCGCAAACACGTTGAAGACGGTTGATCTATTATTCTCCATTCTTTTACTAGTTTATTACTTTACTCATTTGTAAATACTAACCAACCACCATGTGTGAGAAGGAAAACCCTAACTCTCACTCGGCTCTGCTCGATGGAAAATACGAGTTGGGTCGAGTACTCGGTCACGGAACATTTGCGAAAGTTTACCACGCCAAGAATTTGAATACTGGAAAAAACGTAGCCATGAAAGTAGTTGGAAAAGAAAAAGTGATCAAAGTTGGAATGATAGAACAGATCAAAAGAGAAATATCCGTTATGAAGATGGTGAAACACCCTAACATAGTTCAACTTCACGAAGTCATGGCTTCAAAATCAAAGATCTACATCGCCATGGAACTCGTTCGCGGTGGAGAGCTTTTCAACAAAATCGTCAAAGGTAGACTCAAAGAAGACGTAGCTAGAGTCTATTTCCAGCAGTTGATCTCAGCCGTTGATTTCTGTCACAGTCGCGGTGTTTACCACCGTGATCTCAAGCCGGAGAATCTCCTCCTCGACGAAGACGGTAATCTTAAGGTATCTGATTTCGGTCTCTGTACTTTCTCTGAACATTTGAGACAAGATGGGTTGTTGCATACCACGTGTGGTACTCCGGCGTATGTTTCGCCGGAAGTTATCGCGAAGAAGGGTTACGACGGTGCTAAGGCTGATATTTGGTCTTGTGGTGTTATTCTTTACGTTCTTCTCGCGGGGTTTTTACCGTTTCAGGATGATAATTTGGTTGCTATGTATAAGAAGATTTACCGCGGTGATTTCAAATGTCCACCGTGGTTTTCTTTGGAAGCTAGGAGGCTAATTACAAAGCTTCTAGATCCGAATCCAAATACAAGAATTTCCATATCCAAGATAATGGATTCTTGTTGGTTTAAGAAACCGGTTCCAAAGAGTATAGCGATGAGGAAAAAGGAGAAAGAAGAGGAAGAAGATAAGGTGTTTGAATTTCTGGAGTGTGAGAAATCATCGACGACAATGAATGCTTTTCATATAATTTCCTTATCAGAAGGATTTGATTTGTCTCCGTTGTTTGAGGAGAAGAAAAGAGAAGAGAGGGAGGAGATGAGATTTGCAACGGCTGGGACGCCAAGTAGAGTGATATCGAAACTGGAACAAGTGGCGAAGGCGGTGAAGTTTGATGTGAAGAGTAGTGATACGAAGGTGAGACTTCAAGGGCAAGAAAGAGGGAGGAAAGGAAAGTTGGCTATTGCCGCTGATATTTACGCGGTGACACCGTCGTTTCTGGTGGTGGAGGTGAAGAAAGATAAGGGTGATACTTTGGAGTATAATCAGTTCTGTAGCAAAGAGCTTCGTCCTGCTTTGAAAGATATTTTCTGGACTTCTGCTGACCCTCCAGCTGCTTGATGAATTTTCATCATTAATCACAATACAATTTTATGTTCTTGTCTTGTTGTTTAATTTACTTATGTTCTGTCTCATTCTTCCCTTTGTAATTGTTGTTTAGGAGGAGCTTCATGTGTTTTTAGACATGAGAGAGATTATCAGATTTGTGTTGTTCTTGTTGTTTTAATTATCAATTTAGGTGAATTATGTTTGTGCTTTTGTATCTTTCTTTATCGACTAAAATGGTTGATGATTGTCACTTATTAGAAGAACAAGCTATAAATTCCTTGTTGATGATTAATGGTCTTGTTTGTGTGTGATATAATTTATGGACTGTTGTGAAATTCCCATTCTCCTTTACAAATTTCATTGCTGCCTTGGTTTTTGTTTATTTTAACATTTTGGTTCATCTGTCTTGAGTTGATTGTTTACACACCATCCCAAATTGGCAAATTCTCAACCCGTGAGGGATTGCATCAACTTGCTAAAATATCATAATCTTGCTTCATCCATCTACAATTATTACACCACCACAATCCCAAATTCCCAACCCGTGAAGGATTGCTTCAACTTGCTTAATATCACACTAGAGAGGCTGCATTGAAGAGCACATGGATGGGACCAAACTCACTTTGAACATGTGCATGTCATTTTCAACCAGTTTTTTCTTAAGTTTTGTGGTCTTGATGTTTTTGATTAAAAAAAAAAAGTTGACTGTTTCTTCGATAACTTTTTAGTTCACAAATTATTACTCCATTTAAATGAATTATAAATAAAAATATAGAAAAAACATCAATTATTGAAAGTCGAGAACTATACAATTATTGAACATAGTTGGTCAAGAAGAAAACATCAAAGAAAACATATGTGGTCACTTTATTATTTGGTACTCAGGTTTCACAGCTTTAATACTTGTATTTATGTGCTTTGTATGCAGGTGAAGGATGATAATGAGGGACAAACATGGTCCCATATTATTATTATTATGCAATGAGAAATGAGAACTCATTCCCTCTTTGATTTCAGTAACGATACTGATTTATAAAGTTTGTACAACTAACCTTTCCTCCTCCCATACAAACTAAGTTAACTGGTAGCTTGTTACTGATTCAAATATTACAGCTTGAATTGAAAGAACTATCTAACTTTTGGTGGAATGTCCATTTTAAAAAGGGAAAAAGAGGAGGAAAAAAAAGTAAAATCTTGGTAGCAGAATTGAGTGAACTATAAACACAAACAAAATGTCATATCTCTAATAGTTGCTACTAGCATGCAGTCGCAATTTGACACTAACACAATCGGTGCATTCGTGGTGGTTAGATTGAGATCGAAATGTTAAAATTCAAAATCGATATTTTTTATTTGAAAAAATCAAAATCGGCAATGAACTCTAGACCATCCAATCTCGGTCCAATAACCACAGTTGCGCCCTAACTGTGTATGTAAGTACGTCAAAACTTCAGTTTTGAAGTTTTAACTGCTGGAAGTCAGATATGACCAAATTTACAGCTTCATGCTTAGCTACACCAACCAAGGATTGAAGACGGCAAATAGAGATGACAATAATTAACATTATCTAACTTCTAGTTTATCAACCAAAGTCCTCAAATCATTGGATAACATTAGCCAACACAACAAACTATTATGCATGTTATAATGAATTATTAACTAACTAAGAACAAAAGGATCCAATGAATACATTTTCACCAAAAAAAAAAATCATATATGTTGTTGTCCTGCCAGTCTGTTGTCTAAACTATGTATGCTACCCACTATACACCACTACACCAACTTGTGCATTTTCATCAACAAATTGTCTTCTGCGAACCACAAGTTCATTCTTTACATCACTTTGGAAATCTTGTTAGTCACCAAACATGATAGATGTACTATTATGACATATTTGTTTGTTGTGCTTTGTGCAACCCATACTTTGGAACATTGAAAATGATCCATTCCCAAAGCCACACTCCGTTGAAATAGAATAGAAGCATGTAAATGTGCATCATCTGTGCTCCCGTTTTCGTAATCACTTGGCATCACGTGCATGTCTGAAAATGCAAACCTGTGAATTCAAAATTTATTACCAAAGCAATAACAGTTTAAAGAAGCTGAATGATAACATTATGATCATTAACAAACATTAATAGTATTAGCAGTACTATTTGAAATAACTAAACCACACAATTGACTTAACAGAAAATTTCAATTCAAACCTCATTCCGAATATCACGCAATAAATTAATGCAAGATAAAATGACACAAGATATTATATCACCGTAATGTTGCAACTTTAAGACTTGAGTATCTCATGTGACATGCAATAGAGCAATTTTAGAAAATAAGTTATTTGACGAGGTTAGCAAGTTGAAAAGGGAACTCATGAAATCCAAAATTCCAAACAAAGGAAGACAATAAATCCTAACTTTTCCAATTCAATGTGAAACAAATCCTATTCTTGATGTAAGGGTATTACTCACTACTTTATCTCAACATCATAAACACATGTATTCGGAAATGGGAAGCCAAGGAATAGAAATCAGTTTCTTCCACTCTTGTGTAACGAAGGGTGTCAAAGAATACAGTTCATGTCTAGCAACTTGAGTAATGAAGGGTGTCGAAGAATATGCTCCATGTCTAGCAATGGATAGAGATAATTAACATTTTCCTCTATGATATTGTAAATAATTTGTAACAATCATATTCCAAGATCCTAAATTAGCTTTCTACTTTTCTATTATTTTGAACCCTAGAAAACTATAAATAACAGCAGACCAATATGGTGGCAAAGCTTCTCATTTCTCATATTATTTTGAAGAAATAGGAATCTATAAACCTGATAATTTTACTCTGCTAAGCGACCACAGAAGTGTATATAATACATAGGTATACTCAAGCACATGATCACAATCCATCACACACTGTTCTGACATTACAATGGGAATAAATACTCAATTTTATTGCATAAGGATCAAAATCAATTAAAGTAAATACGGTAAAATCTTGTATTCTTGTTCGATTCCCAGTCAAATTAATCCAGTTGAAATGGAAATAAAAAGAGCAAACTGGTTTAGTTTTATATCACTCTCATGCAAGTGCACTTTTAGTAATAACATTAAACAAGGAGTTGTTTAAAAAGGTGTATTTCAACTAGGGGTGGCAAAAATACCCATGCCCATGGGTATAATAAACAGGTATTTGACTACCCATTATTATATGGATACAAACACAGATTTGATTGTACCCATACCCACGGGTACCCATACCCAATAGTAAATTAAATAAATTACTAAAATATCCTTATATATACAAGGATATCCTTTTATTTCAGGAATTGGGAAGTCAAATGAAGTTATTGAAATTTGGAATGCATATGAAATTTATATGTTTGTTTGGATGTTTTTATGCTTTTATTTTACTTCAAGAATTTGTATGGATTATGTAAGAATCATGAATTTTCTATGGATTATGTATGATTGATGAGATTTTGAATGGATTATGTATGTATGTTTAAAAGTTGAAGTTTTTTGGTAATTAAAAAAAGTTATAAATACATTCAAAAATCCACGGTACCCATGAATACCCTAGGTACCTCAATACCCGCGGGTACCTGCATAATGGGTACCCACGAGGGTATGGGGCGAACACGGGTATAATATTTATCCAATGGGGTGGGGACGGGTATCATACTATCCGTACCCATGGGTACCCATTGACATACCTAATTTCAACAAGTTTAGCAATGGAGCCTTTTATTCTTTTGAACTTAGAGATATATAAAACTCATTGGTAAGTTTACACCTAATATTTGAATCACCTGGGAAGGATGAATGCTTCGCTCAAAAGTACAACATCATAGTCATCTATGTGGTAATGAGATAAACCCTTGATATCTTATTTGTCTATGTAAAACATCATGGTCACATTGTCTTGTCTACATCCCAAGTTCAAGACCATAAGGCTTTAGAGAGCATAATATTACGATTCAAATTTTAAAGTAGTAACGTGATAACCTAAACTTCTAGGAGTGGCTAGCTCATTGAATATAATCCATTTAGCTCATGAGTAAACAACACTTGCATCACGAGCATTTAATGTAATATCATTAAGTTAAGCAGAGAGAGAGAGCCAATTTTAACAATATATTCTCTAACACACTTTCTCCAATACATATTTATTACTGGATGAAATTCATGTGAGTCCAATTTAATCATGAGCCACGCACTATATATTAGGTGGGACTCTCGTATAAAAGAGAATATGTTTAGAGAGTATGTCAACGACATTTCTCTTAAACCAAAGGATAAAGACCAACTAATAAATTTTACTCAATAAAGTTCCGACTATGATAATGGTTAATAGATATGAAGTTTAATTGAAATATACAAATTCAAACCCAGCCAGACTCAAGTAAATACAAGTTATAGCTATTAAAGACAAAATGCAATTGTTAGAGGGTAAGGCTTCTCCTTTCCAAAATTCAAATTTTGAGCAAAATAATTAAGTTTTTGTAATGGAATTGCCACTCACTTACCAGTGTTACCAGAGATAAGTTGACATGCTTGTTCCTCTAGCAACAAAGCTTGAGAAGTAGTCTGTACCATTATGTATGATTTATATCAACCACTTTGAGTCTAGCCAAATTGTGGCTAAACTCCTGGTTATATACCGGCCGAAGTTTTTATAATTATTCATTAGGATCCTGGAATAAGATATCTCCACGTGTAGCATTCCTTGTGACCTGCATATATATAGCCCTCAGTACTGCATTTCATATAATAACATCAGTAGATCATAGTTGTCTCGCCATGTCATGTTACAGTGCCTGACAGGCATATCTACTGTTATTTTGCTGACAACAAGGTTACCAAAACCAATTTCTAGGATCACAGCCTGGTAACTTAATGCACCAATTTTTTTAAATCATGTGAGAAAATCTTATGTTATTTTGTCAGTGTTCACTTTTTATGTGTTAGTGCTCAAAACTTCCTATCTTTTCTATCATGAAATTTCAGACAGGTGAGTCGTTTCCTTATGTGATGATGACTGCACATAGGTGTATCGCAGTTTGAGGATTAATACCTCTTAGCCTGATAATGTGGCTAGTAAAATAGTTAAATGAGCCACAACAAAGTACTAATACAAAGTGTTCCAGATCAAGCTTAACATTAAAAAATTACCAATACAAAATTAGATAAGAAATCAAAATTCAATTAAGAATAAGATATGATTTATGAACAGTTAAAAGATCTAATCCGATAATAAAAAGACATAATTAAATTTGTAATATTCTAGTATAAAATGTATAATAAAATCCTATCAATTTGCATTACATTCACTAGGAACGCTAGCAACACAATTTTTTGGCTACAGTTTTGAATATATTTTTTATCTTATTTTTCTAATTAAATGTGAAACAAATCCTATTTATCCATTTTAATGTGAAACAAATCCTTTTCTTGATGTAACGGCATTGTTAGCTACTTTATCTCACCATCATAAGCACAAAAGGATTCAGAAATGGGAAACCAAGGATAGAAATCAGTTTCTAACTCCCTTGAGTAATGAAGGGCACCAAAGAATACTTTCCGTGTCTAGCAATGGATAGAGATAAGTAACCTTTTCCTCTATGATATTGACATATTGTAACTAATTTGTAACAATCATATGGAATTCATAGATCCTAAATTAATTTAATACTTTTCTATTATTTTGAACCCAAGAAAATTGCAAATAACATCAAATCAATATAGTGGTAGTGACAATTATGTTCGTTCCCAATATTATGTTGAAGAAAATAGGAATCTATAAAGCCTGATAATTTTGCTCTTTTGAGAAACTACAGAAGTGTATATAATATATAAATGTATTCAAGCAAATAGACACAATCCACCGCACTATTCTGACTTTCCAATGGGAAGAGTTGCTCAAGTTTTGTTGCATACGGATCAAAATCAATTAACTTCAAGTAAAATAAGGTAAAAACTTGTATTCTAGTTCAACTCTTAGACAAATCCAGTTGAAATTTAAAGAAAAAAAATCAATCCTAAAGAAAACTGGTTTAGTTTTATTTATATCAGTCTGGTACAGGTACAGTTTTAGTGACAACTTAGACGTTTTTTAAAAAGGCTTATTTCAACAAGTTTAGCATGGAGCCTTTTATTCTTTTCAACTTAAGAGATATATAAAACCCATTGGAAAGCTTTACCTAATATTTGAATCTCCTGGGATGAATGCTTCCCTCAAATGCAAAACACCATAGTCAGCTATGTAGTAATGAGATAAACCCTTTGCTATATCCAATTTCTCTTTGCTAAACTAAATTCCGAAACAAGACAATAGTCGCATGGTCTTGTCTAGCTCATAAGGCTATAGAGTGTGTTATAGAAATATATATTATATTATGATCAAAAGTTGTAACATAATAACTTTCTTTTAGGGAGTGGCTAGTTCATTGAATATAATCCCTTTCTTTTTGGGTGTGTATACTTTAGCTCATGAGTAAGCAATACTTACATCACAGGCATTGAATGTAACATGTCTTCATCAAGTTAAGCCTGGAGGGATAGCCAATTCCCACAATATATTCTCTAACACGCTCTTTTCATGTGAATCCTATTAAATCATATATATTATATATATTTAGTGGGGCTCTCATATAAAAGAGAATACGTTAGAAAGTGTGCTAACAACATTTCTCAAACCTAAGGATGAAGGCAAACCAACAAATTCTACTTAATGAAGTCGTGACTATGATTATAGTTAAGAGTTAAGACATTTAATTAAAATATATTCTAACACAAATAGACTCAAGTAAATACAAGTTATAGCTATAACTAGCTATTAAAGACAAAAATTAAATTGCTAGAGGGTAAGTCTTCTCTAATCCAATTTTCAAATTCCGTGGAAAGGAACTAAGTTATGGTAATGGAAACTGCTACTTACCAGAAAAACTTTCCAAAAGTTGACATGCTTATTGACTACTTTTTATCTAGAACTGAGTTTGAGAAGTAGTCTCTATGTTTGATTTAACAACCACCTTTCAATCTCCTTAAAAAAAAAACAACCACCTTTCGATCTAGCCAAAATAGTGGCTATACATTTACTTATACACAGACCTACTTTTGATAATTATACATTTTGATCCTAGAATTAAGAGATATCCACATAGAGCATTCCCAGTTACCTGCATTAGTATATCCCTCGGTATAAAGCTAATCATACAATAACCTCAGTAGATCATAATTATCTCCTCATGTCATGTTAGAGTGCATACAGACATATCTACTGCTATTTTACAGACATCATGCTTATCAAAATCAATTTCTATGACCACAGCCTGGTAACATAATGAACCATAGGAAACAGATCATCCCCTTAAAAACACTCTGCTTAATTATGTTGTAATACATAAAATGAGAGTCTCCTCAATATGGACCTCAAGAAAGGAATCCAAAGGTGGACTCCCACCATTTTAGTAAAATGCCACATTCATCTATTTTTTTCATAAAAACCCATTATTTTAGTAAAAAAGGGTGGGGGGTCCTCCCTTGGACCCCATAAAATGATAAAACTTTGCAAGTGAACCAACAATATACTTATCATCATAAATGACTGTAGTTTTAGCCTAATAAGATAAACTGAACCACATTTTTAATGTAACAATGTCTATGCTTATCTTTTTGTTAGTTCTCTCACTATAATAATTTATATGCTTCTGACTTTCCATTGTTCTTATTATCTTGTTTGAAAAATACTATAAAGTTACATTGGACATTTGAGTTTTAGGGAAAGAATAAAGATCAAACCCAATCAGGTGCAACAGTGTACATCATTGTGTAACAACAAGGGAGACAGAGAGAGACGGCAAATATGTTGATAACTACTTCATTTCTATGTTTCAGAAATCTGAATTAATTAACTGTTATTTTACTTGCAGCAAATTTTGTACATATGCGGAGAATCCCAAACGTGAAATTATTTATTCCACGTGTATCAAAACAATATATTTAAATGTGAGGAAATTAAGTCTTAAATTCTCGTTCTTATTAAAAAAAAAAACACTTAAAAGTCTCATTTCTCATAATGACAATAAGGAAGTTTGAACCTTCTGCAATTGTCTATAGGACTAACCCAGTGGCTAAGAAATTGAAAGTGTTTAGGACAGCAAGTAAGACAAAGAGGCCCAATGGTCTAACCTCCACTAACCTATATACATATGTTTATTACTTAATTAGTATTTATGTACTTAACCTAAAAGGAGATTAATCAAACTTTCATTTTGATTAATGAACAATTTAATCATTTTTTGTACATTATATTTTCCTTTACCTTCAAAAGAATAAAGCATCCACATTTACACTATCATCATAAATTTGAATACTGATACAATGAAAGTACAGAATTCCGCGTATGACCATTGCCAAATTCTTAGTAGGCTACATAGCTACAAACTCGAATAAACAACAAAGTACATAAAAATAATTTTAGTATGAAACTGGGAACTTGGGACACACTTCATCTATTAAATCCTAAGTGATTATAAACTCCATTTCCTCTAGCCTGCTTCATTTCTTGGTTATAGATTTTTAACTTCATGATGCATGATGAATAGTATGGATATTAATAAATCATCAGTCACTTTTAATGTAATTAGTCCTGATCTATTGGTACTTATTGAGCGTATACAGGTTGTTTCGCGGAAATGCTTTTCGGTTAAGTCAACTGGAGTTTTTCTTGTACTGTGAGTGGTGTGTCGCTCCTTTAGAGTTTATCTCTAGAGAGACTTACCAGTTCGTGGGGAGTTTTTTTGTGTGTTTTTGATGATTCTGCTTTGTATATGGGCTGGAGTACCCCTTGCACTCCCTATTCATCAAATTTGTTTTGTTGTTCAACAAAAAACTTTTAAGTGCAAACTAGAAGTCCTTAGTGATAGAGACTACTTAGCTATTATTTCAGTCCAAAAGTATGACCAAGATATAATTCAATAATAATTATTTTTGGCTTAAACGTACTTTTGGCCCCCCAACTTTACAAACTTACAAAATAGGCAGTTTGTATATTGGCGGCCCAAAAATGCAATTTAGCCTAATAATAAAATACACATGTGGCATTTGAGTCATTAAATTTGGTGTTTGCGTATGCATTGACCTAGTCAAAATCGAGGGGGATGTCACTTTTGCAAAAGGGGCTTAGGTTGGGGGGCCAAATCCCCAAGTTTGCAAAAATTAGGATTAGGGGGGTCAAAAGTGCGTTTAAGCCATTATTTTTTTACATATTGTTGGGGATTCTAGGGCACATCGGGAGCAACATTTCAAACTGTGGACCACATTATGTGGTCACAAGAGTAGTGCTGACAACACTCTCTTTAACACTCACTCTTTTATCGGGTTAAATCAATGTGGGTCCTACACTTTGGAAACGGGATCCACATAAAGTGATCAGACCTACATTGATTTCAATCAATAAATTGGTGAGTGTTAGAGAAAGTTGAAAAAATAGTGTTCCTAGTAGTTATCGAGGTCACAATATTGCGGTTGTGGCATGTCTGCAAGCGCATCAGGCTGCAATTGTGATGTGATTGTAAATCATAATAAAAAGCACATCCAAACACCATGATGTCCGCAATATAGTTGACCCAACAGCTGCATTGTGTCGCATCAGGCTGTAATGGACTATATAGTTCTCACACAAATTATTTTTCTATCCTTCTTTTTCTTTATATCATATACTTAAAGATATTTTTAAGTGATAGTGAGTTTTTAAAATCTGAAGTGATATATAGTTGATAATGAGATATATATGTGATTTTGAGAGAGAAAATAAGAGATATGTGAGTTATAAGATAAGTAATAAATTGTAATATTTTATGCTAATGAAAAATAAAATCCCACCGCAATGATCGCAACACCCGCAATCGCAATAGCGGTATCCACTGCCGCAATTTAAAACCATGACCATCATCTAGAATCTTAAAATATAGCGTATACAAGTCTTTTATTTTTTTGAATAATGAGTCATCTTTGTTATATATCATTTATTTAACTCATTCTCAATCGATGTGGAACTAAACATTCGAACTTGCAATCAAACACATATGTTATGCATCTACTGAATGTTTAATATTTATCTATAGCAGTAGATAGATACTACTCTTACCTAACATAAACTATAAACTATGTAATATATTCCATGAAGGGGTTTATCAATCATACCCATCTCACTCAATCAACTTTGTTTCTCCTCCCTCTATCTCTCCATTGATTACCTGATCGTGAAAATTGAAGGAAAAAAAGTAGAAAATGTATGAGAAAATGATGATTTGGAAAAATAGGTGACCTAACCTGTATAATCAAGGAAGGTTGATGCTTGATTGAATTCCTGTTTCACGGTATGTTGACTTCACTCCACACCTAGCTAGCTAGTACAAAGGGGAAAGAACAAAACAAAACAAAACAAAACAAAAAATTACCATATTTAGCTACAATATCATATATGCATCATTTGATTATGACCCTTCAAATTCTTATTATTCCCAATTTCTTACAGAATAGTGTATATTAAGCACAAAATCTGGATTCGAGAAGATGCATGTAAGAAAAAAAGGGTTTAATGAAACTTCATTCATCTAAGTTAGATAAATAGACTAAATTTTCTGTTAGCGAATGAATAGTAACATGGCGTACCTTTGATTTGAGAAACTCCATTTTGATTTCGGATAATGAAAACAAGAAAGACAAGTACCATGAAAAGCCACGCTTTGATCTACTTCCATGATCACAATTGCAGCATAAATAAATAATATATTCTTTTATTATTATTATAATCAAAATATAATAATCATAGAATGAAGCTTATTTTTCCTTTAAAAAAAATAATAATGAGGATTATTTTATTATTTGCTCATTGTTTTATTTTATTAGTAATTAATTGTTAAGATTAATTTTTCTTTATGTTTGGCTTTGAACCTAAACTTTCAACTCCTTGTCCATTAACTCGATTTCACCTCCTAATTTATGTATATTATTTACATGCATCTATTTAAATCACACTTTAAAATAATTTCTACAAATTGATATGATTGAATACATGTATAAAAATAAACTATATAATATCTCCATAAAATTTATGTGGTAAGATATGATTGAATGCATGAATAAAATAGTTTAAGCAATACATAAAATTTAACTAGGTGGTGAGATATAACTAATGCATGTATAAATTAAACACACACAAGTTAAATTTTTAAAAGGACAAAACTTAGTTGTATTGCTTTAAAAAAAAAATTTGTGGTTCTTTATATAAAATAATCACAACTACCTATGATTTCTTAAAATCACTATTTTTCAAAGTTTGTTATAGGGATGGCAATGGGTACCCAATGGGTAGGGTACTATAGTACTCATCCCCATACCCGCGTTTGTAAAAAATGCTCGTACCCAAGCCCGAATCCTCATGGGCAACAACTTTAGTGCCATTTCCCATACCCTATGGGCACCTATGTATGAAAAGACAATAAAAAACATTAGAATTGAAATAAAACTATGATCCAAAAAATTTCAAATCAACTCATAAGAAAGGCCGACAGCGGCAGAGATTTAACACATTAGGATGGGTAGGGTTACTTTATTAAGTTATGTTTAGGCTTAAATAATTAAATTAATTAATTAATTAATTGTACACCAAAAATAAATAAATTATTTATCATATTATATAAATACATATATGCGGGTTGCGGGGCTGGGTAATATAGTGCCCATACCCGTGCCCATACCCATCCAAATTTGCGGGTAATTACCCATACCCAAGCCCAGACCCATAAAGCAGGGTTTTACCCTACCCATAGTGGGTATTTTTTGCGGGTGCCCATAGAGTCTGGGTCCAATTGTCATCCCTAGTTTATTATAAGCACAATTGATTAATTTTATGTGAAGAACCACACAAAAAACACATATGGAAATGTACCTAAGTTTGATCATTCTTATAAAATTTAAAGCACAAATAATAAACGTATAATTAAATTAAGGCACAAATATATGCAAGTAAATTTCATATGGTAAAAAACTTTATGGAAGAGAGCTAGTTTGAACTTGCACTTCTCAACACTTATTGTGTGAGTTTCACCACTATACGTATTAAAACCCAAAAATTAAGCCACAAATACATACATCATAGGTGAAAAATATATAATTGGGAGAAGAAACTTCACCAAATATGATCGATTAGGTTTGACAATAAAGATTAGTTATTGACAAAGACGATGAATACTTAGCAGCAATAATGCTTAAAAAAATTAGGTAACAAATATGCACTAAAAAATAAGGTCAGAATCAAATAGATAATAAGGGCTTCAATTTATAAAAAAAACATGGATAAAGGACTTAATTATCCAAAAAAAAAAAAAAAGATAGATAAGGCAATTGATCGAACTTGAAACAAGAAGATTCACATATCTTGTTTAAAGATAAGAGACTTCATTATTTAGCAAACACAAGTGAAGGGATGTGAGAGAAGACTCGGGGAAGAAAATAACAATAATGAGCCGCAAGATGGAGTGGAAATCATCAGAAAACTTGATTAAAGAGATGAGATCTATGGAAAGGAAATGGAAAGAGAGACACAGAAAGAAATGAAGAGTTAAGAAGATGACAGAAAGAGAAGTGAGCACGCACCAAGAATTGTATGCTATCATACAATCACTGCAGCATGTGCTCACTCTCTTCTGTCAATATCTCTACTCCACTGTGTGTCCCCTCTCTTTTGAATATTCAATAACATATAATGGCACTGGCAGAAGATAGCACGTATATTAATTGTTCATAGCAAAACATCCACAAATGTTGATTCACTCTTTCTTCTCTATTTTCTAATTCCTACCACTCTAATGAATGAGTCAGATCAGATCTGCAAACTCATATCCTCCTATTTTTGGCACAGTCCTATGCTGCACATAGCTAAATATATATGAAGCACCTAAGATTTCAACTATAATATCTATCACTCAAAATGGCCTATTTTGATCTATATGCATTAGGGCTCTTTGTTTTCTTGCTTGCTTTCTGTCTCTCTCACTCTCTCCCTATCCTTTTCAACCAATATTGCTCAACATTTATACCAACCAAACCCTTTTGCATCTCTTTTCTTTTTCATTTGGAGGGCGAAAAAAGAAAACTTTTTGACTTTCTATCCACCTCTGTAGCTAGCAAAAATTACTTATATAATAATTAGTTGTCTTTAACCTCAGGTTTTAAAAAAATATGAATGTTATTTATAAAAAATACAAGACACTGACACCAATACTTGTACATATATAGTATAATTAAATAAGGGTTTTTTTTTTTTGCTAGAAGTCACGCATGAAGGTGTTTTTTAGCAACTCACGCCTCAAGGCGTGATGTGATTTTTACTTTTTAGTTATAACTTTGCTAAAAGACACCTTCATAAAAATTAGTTAGTGTGTTTTAGCAAATGCTCATAGAATAACTTGATAAAAGACACCTTCATAAAATGTGTCTTCTAGCAAAACCCATTAAATAAAATATGAATGTTCTTTTTAAAATATCCTAATTGAAAATCAAGATATACATGTGCATCTAAATAAAACAATTCATTTCATTGCAAACAATTTTAAACCAGATATGATAAACTTTCATTCTCATTCGTTCAACGGTCAACACACTTTAGTGCACCTTTAATGAGCTAGAGTGAAAAGACTAACATAAACCTGAGAGTGAAACCTGGCTAAAATAATTATTAATCAAGTTTTACTTACCTCCTACCGAATTCTAAATTATCATGACCCTATTATGCTTGAGAACTCAGTAAGTATTTTTTTTTAAGAGGAGAACCCAGTAAGTTAAAACAAAGACAAAAAACTCGCATCGAACATCATTGCTTCGACATGTCTCTAATGTCTTTGTGTTTGAGGTGTGTTCAAAGAATGACAAATGTGTGTGGAAGAAAAGGAAAAAATATATATTTAGACACTTGTTTGAGTTGTTCAAATAGTTCAAGTTAAGGTTTTTTAGACCTCAAATTTTTGAACCAAAACATGGTCACAATTTAATTATTTTATAAAATATGACAAATTAATTATAAATGTTGACCAATTTCAGTTGGTCTCAACGAGGGTTCTTCGTCCTATCTATCCTCGGTTCGAACTTAAACTCGACTAAACTTGATTTTTTTATATTATTTTATTGGTATAAGCTTTACATTATTTATTATTTTAAAAAGTCTCGTTATAAATTTTGTTGGACCAACTTTGATTGAACAAGTGTCTTACACCGGCATGTGTCGGACACAATGACACGCTTGATCTAAGAGGTGAATGTACTTCATCTAGGTTTGTTGGAAGAGAATAAAAACTATAGATGGATGCTGGGAAAGGTGAAGCTAGTGATGATCGATACGTGGTGGTGTGATACGTGTTTTTATATAATTTTTTCCATTTGTGAAAATTAAAGTGTACTGCTTTTTCAACGACTTTATGAGTTTATTACCATTTCCGAAGAAAAACACGGCAAACAGGACAACTTATGATATGATATAACACAAATGATGAGAAAGACCGTGTACTTTAATTTCAAATTTCAATATTATAATTTAAAATTAACAACTTATAATAAAAAATTTCATGCGTCCAATCCACACAATTGCCAGACAGTGAGAGAAAAAAGGACAATGAGGGAACGGAATGAAAGGGTAGATGTCGAGTGTCTATTGGCTTAGAAATAGGTTAAGCCAGGTGTCAAGATACAGTTGGTTGACAAGAATTTGACAGTTCTTGGCAACCATATATACCAAAAAAATATAAACCTCTGAATTACGGTACTTTTTTTAATAAGATTCTGATGAATTACAGTACTGCTGCTATGTACCATTAACACATTATAGTATACCACTTCATGCAATTAACAACACTGTTTGGCTATTTGATGTTCAGTTACATTGCAGTCGCAAGACAACTGATTTTGTTCATTATATATGTTACCACTGTCTTTTATTTTTGTTTTGGTTGATATTTGAAACGTTAGTTTTGTATGATGATTAAAAATACAGCTTATACGTGTACAGTATATAACCCACACAGTTTTATGCCGGTAAACACAATTAACATCGACTAGTCGACCATACAGTTGAAGTGGACCATGTTTATTTTAACGTTAGTGTTGGGTTAGTGGCAGCTGCAAACTATAGTAAAGTCGAGAAACCGACAATATCAACTAGCTTGTCGATAGCCTGAGATTAGCAAGGGATAGGATTCTCTAACTTCCCACCATCTATATCTTTAGGACTCTGTGCATTTTATATATATAGAGAAAGAAGTGAGGAAGAGAGGGAATTAAGATGAGTGTCATAGGAGAGATTTATAGAGAAATGTAGAGGGCAGTTTTCTCGCTGGAGCTAGACAATCTCAACTCGATTAGTCTACGTTTAGCCCAATATATAAAATTATTTAAAATAAAATGTTACGAATTTTAAGTTAGATGATGATTTGGCATGAATGAATGGTGTATATGTGCTAGGAGACACTTATTGAAGATGCCTTGTGCATCGGAAATCAATTATCGCCTTTAGATTGTGCTACTTATTTCGATAAACCAACACAAGTCTTTCTGGCATGTCGTAAAACTTTCCTAAATATCTCCGATCTCATAATTGCTTTAAGTCAAGCATGCTAAACTATGAGGGCCCGTTTGATGGTCAAGATAGGATAGAGGCAGGATATGATATAAAGCTGAATAAAGATAGGATGTGATAAGGACATGATAAACATTAATCCTATCATGTGTTTGATGCGCACATGATAACAAACAGATATCATTATAATTAAATGAAAAAATTGCTCTCATCATTAATTAAATATTGTAAAAATGACATGTTATTAATTATAATAGAAAATACATGCTATCATTATTTTAAAAATGACAATATTTTAAAAATGACAGAATATCAAGATAATAAATAAGGAATGATCTTCTAATCCCATCAGGAT
>Ga0228710_1003849_pt1 | contig 23803 bp, 9 predicted proteins | sample MedpolnodulmetaG_FD_177995 | JGI IMG/M metagenome (GOLD analysis project Ga0228710, IMG submission 177995) | Root nodule microbial communities from Medicago polymorpha collected in Santa Monica, California, United States - pink nodules | ecosystem: Host-associated > Plants > Roots > Nodule...
CTCACATGACTGAAATTTGGAATAAGGAAGTGCCTCTGAAAATCAGCCTCTTCGCCTGGCGCTTGTTACGTAATAGATTACCAACGACGGACAATTTAATCAAACGACACATTTTACATCCGAATGCACATTTATGCGTGGGTGGATGCAGCTTGATCGAAGATGCAAAATACTTATTCCTCTCTTGTGATTTTTTTGGCAAGCTTTGGTATTGTATATTTATTTAACAGGGTAGTTTTTGTTCCCGTTTTGACTGTTTCCGCATTCATGTAATTGACTATCTCTGCTGGGATTTTGGCACTCCTTGTGCTGAAATCTCCAGGCTTTCAGTATTTTAATCCATTTTAGTTTCTTCAAAAAAAAAAAACTTATAACTATCTTAAAAAAATATTAAACTAATTTTATGAAACAATATCATTCTTTTCTAGGGTGGAAATAAATGTAGTTAGATTAATGTACTCATCATCTGCCACTGTTAAAAGCAATACACCTACCTTTCAACTCTAATCAAAATGCCAACAAACATGTCATATCACAGCATTTAAATTAGTCTATTGCAGATAAAAAATTTGGTGATGAATAATGGCAATCATTAGGCTGTGTCACAACTGGTCATATAACAATACAAAATGTTGGAGGACTTAATGAAGTCAAATAATTGCATGGTTTTGTAACCAATATGTGACCAATAAAAGATAGTTAAACTGTCTCATAATATTTTTTTTTGAATAAAACTGTTTCATAATTTGAACTGCACAATATTCCATCCGTCGTATAAAAAATGTTCTACTTAGATTGCGTATGATTCTTAAAAAAAAATTAGTTGTGTTGATTTCACTGGTAAAATTAATATCATTTACTAAAACATTTATATTAATTAGTATCATTTACTACTAAATTGTATTATCACAAAAATTATGTTTTAATTTCATTTTTAGATCCCTACCTTGTGCCCTAAGGTCCCAACTTAGTATAACCCTTTTGATAATGATACGTAAGATAAGAATAACAATTTCTTAATCAAAAGTTGTTAGCACAAACTCAAGTGTGCCTTGGTTTGATGTAGTGAGAATTGATTTGAGAATTCGCTTCAAAAAATTATTTTTGTTTAAAAGTTAGTTCAACATAAAATATTTATGTTTAGATATATTTGTTAGAATTGATAGAATAAAAAAGTTGAATACAATAATAGTATAATACACTTTATATAGTGATCAAGGTCACTAATTCCCTTTTTCAAAAAAAAAAAGAAGAAAAAAGGTCACTAATTCCCTAAAAAAAAAAAGTCACTAATATTACCAACTGACAACTAATCATAACTAACTTATAACTATCTTAATCTTTAAAAAAAACGTATAAACTATCCTAATTTTTTTTTAACTAATTCTATAAGATGTTTCCATATGATTGTGGACCGACCAAAACAAAAAAGATTCAGTTTCCCATTTGAACTAGAAGACAATTGTATATGATGTTTCTCACAACAAACAAAAAGATTCTAATTGTACAGATATGATCCAAAACAAGTATGGCTATTTATTTTTATAAACAGAGCCTATTGGCTATGCCTTAATCAGTCCAAATTTTCTCATCATCAAAATATTAAATATTTGATATTGCACAAGACAATATCTGTCCCTTGTCTTTTAACTAAGGGCTGTAAAACTGTTTTATGCATGCATCCAATCAAATCATAGCATGACGTCAATTGTTTAGTTTACTTCGTCAAATATCTCAAATTATCAACATGGGGTGATTTGATAGGATTCTACACGTAAAAAACTTTTTATTAGTAACATTTTTCTAGTGTGCTGCAGATAATACTATAAAATGTAACTAAAACTCTTTAACACACGGGCTTTACCTAACAATTGTACAAATGTTACTAATTTTAACTAGTGACATTTTTCTTGATTTAGTAACAATTATCATATGTTACTACATGTCAATTATTTTGTAGTGAAGCTTTGCACGGTCAGTGCTCAGCAATTAATCTCTGCAAAGTATTTCTGCCTACAAGCTATAAACTAGTATACGTATGATTAATTTTTTAATTTTTTTTTTTGAAAAATTGATCGGATCCTTCACATGATAATGAAATTCAAGATACTGTGAAAGAATTCTTATTTCCCCTGCTTTACATATTAAAGTTGTAGGATTCATATTATAAAGTTAATATACATGCCATATAATTATCCAACATGCATATATTCAAACCATTTAGTTTAGGAACTCTTGCTGAAGATGAGTTCACTTACATCATCATTTAAATTAAATAGGGGAGGATCAATCAATTATTGTTGAATTGCATTGCATAAAAAATTACTTATATTTGATTTTATTTAAGCAACACCTCCTCGATCACTTTGTCCAAGTTCATGTATGAACAACCTCCAGGTCTCGTGTTCTCCTCCGCCTTCTTCTTCAACTCGATTGTCTTTTGCTTCATCTTCTTTCCTTTCTCTCCCACCATCAATTCATTGACAAGCTTCTCCACCTCCTCTCTCTTTACATTCATATCGATTTCCATCCCAATCTCCCATTCATTATAAATAAGTCTACAGTTTGTTGGCTGATCAGTGAAAAATGGCCAACACAACATTGGAACTCCAGCACATATGCTTTCAGTGGTTGAGTTCCACCCACAATGAGTCAAGAATCCACCAATTGAAGGATGGTTTAATACTTGCTCTTGAGGACACCAGCTCACTATTAGGCCTCTATCTGAAATTTCATTCACAAACTCTGATGACAAAACTTTTGAGCCACTAGTGACAAGATCAGGCCTAATGATCCACAAAAAAGGTTTATTGCAATTGGCCAAACCCCAAGCAAACTCTAACATTTTCTCTTTAGTAATAACTGTAAGGCTGCCAAAATTCACATAAACAACGGATCCAGGTTCCTTGGATTCAAGCCATTGAAGACACTCAGTATCTTCTTTCCATAGGTTGGAATCTAAAGAGTTCAATTGATGAATTTGTGGAGTTTTGTTTATTAATAAAGGCAAAGGGCCAATGGGGTAAAGAGAAGGAAACATAGAGGAGAGAGCATTTATTACATCACTCTCAAGTTCATTGAAAGTATTCAAAATAATAGTAGAGTTTTTATGAACTTTATCAGCCACATCAATTAGAAAGTCGAACATAATATCATTTGGATCTGTTGTCCTGATATAGTCAGCAATGTCCTTCAACCGAAAGTTTTTCAAACCTGGAATCCAATCTACTTTAGTTTCCAAATATCCATTTGTTACATAACTCTCATCTGCATATCGAAAGTAGCAAAGTTAATAGCTGGCTGTATCTGATGTAGGGCGAGGAGGGCGACCGCCCTAGGTCCAAAAAAATAAGTTCAAAATTTGGATCCAAAATATAAAGTTAGGGGTTCATCAGGTAAAATGTATATTAGGAAAATGCTAAAACCTTATATTTTAATTGAAAAAGGACATATCAGGAATTGAATGTACATTTCATAACATAATAAAAACTATCATCTTAAAGAAAATTATTTTCACACTTTAGGCATTCATTTTTTGTTATATACTTATCACTTAGGGTCCAAACTGTAGGTTCACCCGTAGACCACCAAAATCTCATAAACGACCCTTTAAAGGTCATACATACATGTATATTTTGTTTTCAACAGAAACATACATGTATAAGGTATTATAAATTGGATACTAGTCATTTATTGAAGTATAAATTTTAGTTTTGAAGTTTTATCGATTAAATTTGTGGAGGTCATCTATTCAATAAGAGTTTTTAATTTGACGGTTGCTTTATTGAAATTTAGAGTCTACATTGAGCTATATATTAACTGAAACTATATCGAGAGTTACTCTTGGAGTAAGTTGATTATCTCGCACACGCACATATATGTAAAGTTAATTCATATATATAGTCAATGTAAAGATTTTTTTACACAGTCAATAAATCATAATTGTCAGATTATAGAAAATATCAACTTTAATTGTAACTACTTCTAAAGTAAAACATATGATTGGTTGTGATTTGCTTACACGGTAAAACTTTTAAAACTAATGGTGTATCAAAGTTAATATTAATCTCTCTAATATATATATATATATATATATATAGACACACACATACATACTTTGTGAAGAAAAAAAACTTAACTTAGTACCTTTGAGTGGCGTGAGACCTTTTTCTACAAAGGAACGTAAGTGATGAAGACTCAATAAAAAACTTGCACTGGCTGGAAAAAGGATAACATTTGGGATTGCAAATTCTTTACTAGCTTGTATAGCAAAGCTCATAAAATAATCAGAAACTAAGCAAGTAACTGGTGGAACATTGGCAGAGTGATTAAGTCTTGTAAGAAGTTCACAAAAAGGTTTAAGGAAATTTTTTCTTATAGATTGAGCAAGAGAAGGTATGTCTTGACTAACGTCACCATCACCTTCTATAGGTGTTAGACCATCTGGTATGGTTTCAAAGTTAAAACCAGGGATACCATCTAAGGCATTTGGACCTCTTGATTTGAGCAAACGTTTGTGATTGTATTCAGTGTTGACAAAGGTTATGTGAAAGCCTCTAAGGTGAAGAAGTTTTGCTAGTTTGAACAATGGATTTATATGTCCTTGAAATGGAGTTGGAATCAACACAGCATGTGGTTTTTTGTTTTCAAGGTTTCCCATTTTTGATAATTCTCTATTGAATGTTATTGCTATGTGTGCAAGATACGAGGTTGAGAAACAAGTGATAAGCATATGCTTTAATAGAGAAAAAAGAAGGACATTGTTATAAAATTGAAAAATATAAAAAAAATCCAAACATAAAATTTGGAAGGTTCTAACAAAAGGAAAAAAGTTCATTCTAAACAAGGTTGTCAAAATTGGAATTTTTCGAAAGGTAAGAGCAAAATCGAAAATCGTAAAATCACAATCAAAATATGTGAGAGTTAACTTAAAATCAGAAGCCAAAAGAAATCGTGCCAAGAGTATAGGAATCGTGCCACGATTGTGAAGGAAATTTCTAGAGCAAGTCTTTGGAAAAGACGTGCCATGATGGAGCCGCAACGTGGCACGATGGAGCGCTGAAGGCGAAAAATAAAACCGTATCTTTCTGCGTAATATCTGTTCCTAGTTTTAAGGGTTATATTTCTCTATAAATTCAGATCCTATATCAGATGAAAAGAGAGAGAGAAAAAACAAGGATTAGAAGACAACAACAAAAATAGGGTTTGTAGAGTTTTCTGTTGACAACAAACACTAGGTTGGGATTGAATTACCATTGATTCACTTTGAACAAACATTATTAGGATTGAGTCTCTTGGTCACGAAAAGAGATTCATGACTTTGTGTAGAATTAGGTTTGAAGACTAATTCTTGTAACCTTTGAAAACCTTTGTAAAATTACTCATCATTATAGTGGAATGGAGATATGCTCTCTCCCTTAAAGTAGGTCAGTATTGGACCGAATTGGGAAAACAATTTTCTTGTGTTTTTTCTCTCCTTTTTATTTTTGCTTGCGTTTATAACTGTCATCCACGTTGATTTTGGTTGCTTGATTAATTTGCTCCACACATAGTTTTCATTGGTGTGATTTAAACTAATTCACAAAAATATGGAAGGATTTCATTTATCTACATTTGTAGAATCAATGTAACAAATCGTAAAATCGCAATCAAAATAGATGGATTTTACAAAAACAAAAATAGTGTTAAATATATGGTTTAAAGTCCACAAAATACCTACACATAAATGACTAAATAAATGGACAAAATCCTTCAAAACGCTTTAAAATCCTGAGATTTTGTATGAATTTCACAATTTTGTACCATTTTGATGTGATTTTACCTATTTTCGGATTCTGATATGGATTTGAGTCGTTGAAGGTGAATAAAGTGCAAAATCTTGAATTTTAGAATTTAAGTCGGGAATTTCACAACAATAATTACAACTCAAATATTAATTTGATTTTCATAACAATGCTATGATACCCAGACATAGTTGATACCAATAATAATAATAATAAATTAACTGAATGTAATTACAATGGGTCTGACATAGACACATGTTATGTTACTACTTTTATACTTCCTTTACTCGTCAATTGATCTCCCTATATGACTCATTATAATTGTTGAATATGATTGTTGGTTGTTGGTTAACTAATCAATATGGCATTAAATTTTAAGTTGTGTGTACTTGTGTCGATTTGGTAACCAAGAAAAGGGAAAGTTAATAGTGGCCACAAAAGGGAAATATTTATGCATGATTGTGGAGGTGGACCACCACCATAAGTCGCAGTTCTCTTACGTCCACATGCAAATTGCAAACGTTTACACACATATATTAGTAAAAAAAGAAGGTAGAGTAAAACTTCAGATTGGAACATGAATTTGTAAGAGTCTGTAACTTACTATAAAGAAATTTCAAGTTAGTATCCCAAATTTGTTCAGATAATTAGTCCCTTCATGACAATGTACACTACTATAATAATGACATTTAGTAACACTTGACAATTGTAACTAAATCAAGAAAAATGTTACTAATTAAATTTAGCAGCACTTGAACAATTTTTAGGTAAAGTCCGTGTTACTAAAGAGTTTTTGTTACATTTTCTAGTACTATCTGTAACAATCAAAAAGTGTCACAAATGTTACATTATTGTATCATTTTTTGTATCACCAGTAACAGCAGAAAAGTGTTACATTTATAATTTTTGAGAAGTGGTAGAAAGTGTCGCAAAATTGTCTAGACTAAATTTTTTGAATTTACCAAATTTGTCTTTGCTTAGACTTCATTCATATTTGAATTAACCAATATTAGATACAAGTTTTAATAACCAGTTTGAATTACATTCTCTATAAAATTTCCTCCCTTCACTGTTCTTATTGTTGCATAATGAAAATGAACTATGCAACACAATTTGAATTACATACAAAAACGATTACAAGTTTTCATCTAAGGTAACATGTATCTATAAACTATATCCCAGTGCACTGTTCTTATTCTTCCAACCATATTATTTGTCTTTCATTTTGTTTTCTGCTTGATTCTTTTTGCTCCAAGTTGTTCACGCTCTACAAAAAAAACTTCCTTGTCTTTCTTTTTCAAATCTTCTCGCATCCTTTTACAGTATTCAACTTTTTGTCCAGCAAAAATAAACAATATAATGCATGCTTAAACAGTGGTCACATATAAACTATAATATAGTCACATGTAGAAACATAGAAAAACTTGAAATGGTATCAACAAACAAAAAGCAATATACAATAGCAAACCAAATATTGTTGAACAAGAAAACAAACAATACTCAGAACTAAGCAACCCAACAAAACAGAATACTCCAAAACCCAAACAGAATTCTAAGCAATAATACCATTCTAATTAGTGATTTTTTTGTATCAAAGCAATAAAATATAAAAGCAGGAGAGACCTAAACCAATACAACAGAGTCACAGAGGGTAAAACCTATGAAAAGAGAAACTGAATCTATCCCTAGAAAGGTAATGCCCTAAGGAACGAGGTGTCAAAGACAGCCAAAAAACAGAAAAACTAGTAAAAAGTATGACCATTCTTGGCCAAACAACGACTAAAAGACTACTCTCTCTAAGAAAATATGAGCAAAAGTATTGGTATTCCCATATAATCTGTTGCAATTGAACAAACTATTCTATATCCGTCAAGGCGGCTTTTGAAGCACCCTTTTGGGCACGAGTCCTCATTCCGGCTTAGTTAAAACTAGAAGGCTTCACTTTGTTCATCAGTTTCTTCTTCTTTCGCTCAGGCTTAGTGCTTTCAGATAGACTTGGATAGTCTTCCAAATCAAGCCTCTGGTCATGACTGGGAGTGTCCTCCATCACCTCTTCTACCTCATCCCCCCAAAATTTGGAAAGAATATGCACACTCTTTAGGGCTGCAGTAGAATGGAAGGAGGATTTGGAAGCAGGAACCAAGATTTGGCTTGAAGGGAGCTTGTCAGTTGTCAAACTAGCATAGCTAGTAGTTATAGGTTGCGGCATAGGAGTAAGCACTGGAGTATCTACCCAAGCCTTTAACCTTTCTGTATTCACAACTCTGATAGAGGTAGCAGGTATGACAGAAACTCCCAACAACTCAAAATCACCAGGAGCCTCTAAGCTAGTGTGATTCACATAAGAAACCGCCTCAGCAGGGACAACTTTAGGTGAGTTTCGAACTGCACCCTGCCAGTCTTCTGAAACCTCCAATGTGTCTGTGTCGTCAAGCAAAGCCTCGCCAGTTACATTCTCCGCATCAGAACCCAGAAGATCAAATGTATTATGAAGGTCAAGATTTTGCTCAACCAAATCATCTTGACTAGCAGAGTGGGTATGAGTAACAATAGCATCCATCATATTGATATCAGAACTTTGTTCAGGAGTCTTCATTTCTTGTGTAACATGATTGATTAGATTTGTACTAATTGGTTCAGTAACCATTTGATCAGGGTGGGTTTTCTTAGGAAAAGAAGAGCGCTGGATAGGTAAAGTAGCATGTGCCTTCATCATAGTAGATATCTTCTCTTGTTGAATCTTTTGAGGGAGCTTGCTAGGACATTCTTAGTTGATTTTTAGGCAGTGTTGAAGGGTATGTCCCAACATTCTGCAGTGAGCACAGAATGGTGGATGTCGTTCATATTCCATTGTGATAGGAAGAATGAGTCCATCTGTTTCAACTAACACTAATTCAAATAGTTTTTCACATAAATCCACATCCACTAGAACCCTAGCATACATACTAAAATGCCTTTTTTGAGTTGCTTCATCGATTGTCAAAGGAGTACCTAGTCCAAATGCAATTTCAAACAAGGTCTGTCTTCTCCAATACTCCTGCGGTAAATGCTTTAAACGAACCCACATTTGGGCATGAGTTTGAACTTGTTTATGTGGAGTGAAAGCTTTTGTGCAGCAATAGAATCACAAAATTCTAGGTTTAAAGTTCACCACTCCCTGAGCCCAAACTTGTTTCATGTCTGCAACTGAACTTAATTTGAACTCGAAAAACCCTTTTCCCAGAAGAAGAACATCTCAATTCTTCAAAGTTGGCTATAAACCAATGAGTTTCAGTTTCAGAGCTTGTGTCGTGAGAGGATTTGATAGACGTTTAGAAACTTTTCAAGCATATGGTAATATGTAGATTGCATGTCGACTGTGTGTGAACCCTATTCAATTTGTTGCGTGGAGTTGTGAATTGGTGGATGCGTACAAGTCAAACTAGCTCATCTTTAGTTAGTCAGAAGATGATATTTATGGGTACTATCACTTGATCAGGTTATTGTTATTTTAGTGTCGACTGTCAATTTTGCAAGTAAATTCCTTTAGGACAAGGAATGGTTCAAGTTTGGGGTTGTGATGACATATTGTCATTACATAATTTTTAGGACTTATTTTGACAATTTTGATAGAGTTCAAGGCAATATGAATGGTCCAGAGGCGTTAAAAAGCAAGAAAACAACTAAAGAGCTTGAAGCAAAAATCGCGACACGATTACTTACATCGTGACGTGATTTTATAGGCAGAGAGGCAAGTTTTTGGATTGTTGGAAACGTGACACGAATGCAGGAGGCGTGTCACGATTGTGAAGAAGGATCTCGAAGGACTCTAGGTTGTTATAAAATCGTGAAACGATCGGACATAGAAGCGGCGCAATTTTTGGCTCAGAAAATATTTCCTATTTAAAAGGGGTTACAATTTTGAGACCTGAAGACTGCTCGAAAGGCGATTTCATCCTCCTTTACTCAGTTCATGTATGTTTTAATTATTTCATTGATTATGCTATTTGTAAACTCGATTATGAGTAGCTAAATCTCTCAGAGATTAGATCTGAGATGAATCTGTGTAACCCTAATTGATCCATGTTGCTGTGAAATTCTATTTATTATGAATGACAATCTAGTTTTTGTTCAATTCAATTGTTCTTAATTCTTTTTATATCCTGATCAAATATAAACATGATTTAGTGAGAACGAATGACTACTGACCCTAGCTTTCGACTTAGACCTAATTGAATTGTTCCAATAAACATGGTTAGTCTAGGAATGGATAATCGTTTATTAGTGATATTAGGTTAACGTGCTTAAAACCTTCAAAGATTATTAGACCACCTAAGGAATTAGGGGCTGTAGTTTGAGAAGAGGGTCCTAACTCAAGGGATTGATTACGGCTATTTTGTTAACCATCGTGGAACTAGAGAATCATTCATAAGAATAGGTGCAGTATACCAACTAGGTAAACGCTAGAGGATTCGACAGACCTGATCTCATCTCTCTCCATATTTTCTTAATCAATCTTTATTTTAAGTTACTTGATTTCATCAAATCAAACCAAACCAACTGCCTAGTGGCAAACTAAAAGAAACTTTATACATCCTTTTGAATAACGTAATTGAATTCTTGAGATTAAAACCAGTCTTTGTGGGAACGATATTTTTACTACTTCGATAGTATTTGGTACACTTGCCAAACTTCTATCAATCTTCTTCAAAACATGGCTAATCCTTGTTGGATATCCTACTAGGTGTAGTTTGTCTTTATGGCACCCAAACGAGCACTTGAGGGCAATACTTGTTTCAACGTGAAAGTTTTAGGAAACTGCAATGGAGATCTATACCATTCAATTTCTTCTCAATTGACTTGACTACAACGAGAATAAAAAATAAACGACTGAGATCTTCTTTTTTTTTGAGCGTAAACTAGGTATCCTCTGTGTGTAACTTCGAAGACTAGTCTCTCGAATTTTGAAAGACTCAAATGAGTGACAAACTCTTCTTAAGAGTTTTAACGTTATTACATGTTCGATATTGGATTCGAACCCAAAACCTTACTTAAGATAAAAGAGACCTGCCTAATCATTCAAACGTTTTTAGGTTAAACGACTAAGTGAAGAGGATTTGTTCCCTGTTACAACTCCTCTTGTTGGACTAATAAATTTTAGTTCATTGACTACATTTTATTTTTAGAAACCACACAAGCAAAATAAAGTCTTTAGAGCGTTGGATTGATGCAACATTATGGTCCATATCTCTTTGATCAATAATTTTTTAGATGTATCAAGTTCGCGTAGAGGTGTACTGATGGAGATAGCTTGTGAAGTATGGAGTGATCTCCGAAAATGATTATGTGAACATATTTAATTTTGAAAGGCTTAAGCGAGCAACTTTTTTCGGTTAGATCCGACTTATAAATTATGTTGATAGAACCATTTCCCGCAAAAAAACAAAATTGTGTCGTTGAAGAAAAGTATGAGCTTATCTCCGTGTATCACGGGCACCAATTTCTGTTATATATATATTTTTTTACTAAACTTAATTTAAATTCCTTGTTGTTTTCATGTAGTCTTTTGTATTTCTAGATGATTTTTGTTGGTCGATAGATTAAATGATAAATAATTATTTACACTCACACGCATTAATGATTATCGAAGTTCGAACCTAATACTAGTGTTTAACCTTACAATTTTGGTATTTTATCGGTTGAAATCGAACTTATGAATGTCTATGTATGATGTCTAGCAGTGACTATGTAGACAAATTTTTTTAGGCAAAAGTGGTTATGTAGATATGATCTCTTAATATTTTTATTTTTTTTAGAGACTGTTCATAAATCAAAGGGTTAAATATGTTTTTGGTCCCTATAAAATTAGAAACTTTTAAGTTTAGTCTTACTTAATTTTAATAGGTTTTTTACTTCTAATTTTAGTCCCTATTACAACAAAGTTTGTTTAATTATTCTTAAACTCTTAAAATTTTTGAACGATTTTTTTGAGACAAATTTAGAACACTATGAAATGTTCATTTACTAAAATTTAGAATTTTTTAACATGAAACGAATTAAATATGAATTTTTTAAAGCGACAAAAGTTCAAGATAAAATTAACAAAATCTGGACGTAGAAATCAAATTTTGCGATGATTTTTTGCAGAGAAACTTTTAGGAATGTTCTTAACACGTCTGCAAAAAATTGTTCAAAAACTCAAGAGTTTAAGCATAAATTAAACAAATTTGAATTGAGGAGAGACTAATACTCAGTGCAGAATTTTTTTTAGGGACTAAAAGAACTATTAAAATTATGTAAAGACTAAACTTAAAAGATCTCAATTTTATAGGGATCAAAAACATATTTAAGCCTAAATTAAATTAAACTATAATAGGTTAGTTTATTGAAATATATACATACACTTCATATTCCTCAAGTTTAAAAGGTCAATAGTCTTTTCTTTGACTCAAAAGATCAATGATTTTTTTGACTAAAAAAAGGTCACTAATCTTAAACAATACAAATGTGAAAATAGAAACCAAATTCAAAAAACAAATCAAATGTATCAGTACCAATTTTTGACTTTGCATATTACTCATAATTTCATAAAATGTCTTTCTATCGGCATCTTACAATTTTAAGCATCAAGGAAAATGTAACAAATGAACAAAAAGCTGCATCACATAGATCTTGCATATTGACTCTGGGCAATATTGTTATGTTACATATAGATATTGATTACATATTGTTCGTGAAAAGTTACAAACAAATCTCTTCGTATTGCTTCACATCTCATCTTCAAATATGTTAGTTGACTTTCTTACAAAACATTTGGAACCTACCTACCCCTTTCCATAATCTCTTTCGTAATCCAAGTTTTACAATTATATATTCTCCAAATTAAAGGAGGATATTAGAAACCATTTTTAATTTTGCTAAATCGGGATTAGTTAGACTTTTTTATTTTGGTATGTTTCAGCGTAAACCATTTCTCAAATGAGTAGTGTTATTTATTTTTTTTTAGAAAAATGAGCAGTGTTATTTGAACGACCATTTGAGATGATTTTAATGACAACTTCTTTCTTTTTATTGGTCAAAAACAATAGAGAGACGAAAAAGGAAGAGAGTTATCAAAAAGTTGATATAAAATAGTTATACAAATATCATTTTTCTTCTCAAATACAATTGTTTGATCATTTGGTCATTTGTTATTCAACTTAATAATGTCATGTAATCCTTATCAATTCAATGAAAATATTATTCATTCATCAATCAATAGTAATATTCCTTTAATACATGCTCACAAAAGTAACCACATTCTACAATCATATCCTCCGACTTCCCGTCAATTGGATGCAACAAAGGAGAACTAATTACCTAAAAAAAAGGAGAATCAATTAATTTTTCACATTTTTACAACAAATCTTTTGATTGGAGGGACTTTTTGTTGGAAGATCACGGAAGTTACAAGAATAATCCATATTGAACCAAGAACAATCACACAAGTGAGTTGGACAATATATCCCAACCAAAAATATTAAGACATTGGATTTATGCTTGCTCTCATTTATATGTGTTCAACTTTTTCATTTCCACGCAATGTAAAACTTCTAATTCTTCTCACACTTGCCACAACAATCTCTTAATTAAGTGTGAGTCGATCATTCCATCTATTCATATGGGTATATGCCCCCTTCAAAGGAGAATTTTTTCACCCATAAATATTTAGACATCTGTTGTCACTACATCAATGAGACATGCGTCTGACCAACATTCTAGAAAGATTTTTGACACAAAAAATCGGTCGAACATTACATCGAACCATCGACTTTGATACCACTATTGGATCATAAGAGGAATATGAAAGAAACCCACAATGAGCCAAAAACAAACACATGAGTACTTTTGATATTCATAGAACTAGTACCCATGAGGTTCATTTTAGAGAATATAATTATTTTTCTATTACTTTAAAAAAAATAAAAATAAAAGTAAGTGCTTTTCTTATATGGTGTGAACAAGTTTATTTCTTCTTATATATCAAACAAGAGGGGGTACACATTTATATCCCTAATCACATATATATTTATAGTTGGAAGCAAACACGGGTATCTCCAATTTGGTTTTCAAACCAAACCACATTGCTAAAGATGTTAAGTTAGAGAACCATATTAATAACAATGAGGTATAATAATATAAACAAGAGAAATTATATAAAGATTTTACAGGTGTAAGGAGGTTAGGGTTTAGTTAGATGTCGAAGTGGGGAGTTATGAAAATTAATACCAATGTTAAGTGAGCGTTGAGTGACGTGAAGTCCTACATTAACTCTTCCCATCTGCCCCCTTCAGTCTCATGGCCCCCTTTGCCTTTAAAACCTCACCTCCTTCCCATCCTACTTTCTTATCAAACCACCTTCTTCTTCTTCTTCTAAAAGTTTTTATTCACACCCCTTTTTTGGCAACTAAAAAAAAACACTTTTCTCTTTTCTTTTCTCAAACAAAAAACATGCCTCCAATCTTGCCTGATTTCTCTAGCTCAGTTAAGCTCAAATATGTCAAACTTGGTTACCAATATCTTGTTAATCACATTATAACCCTCACTCTTATTCCAATCATGATTGGTGTTTCCATTGAATTAATACGTTTAGGCCCAAATGAAATCCTCAATCTTTGGAACTCATTAAACTTAAACCTTGTTCAAATCCTATGTTCTTCTTTCCTTGTCATTTTTATAGCCACTGTTTATTTCATGTCAAAACCACGCACAATCTACCTCGTTGACTATGCTTGTTTCAAACCACCAGTTACATGTCGTGTCCCTTTTGCTACTTTCATGGAACATTCAAGACTCATCCTTAAAAACAATCCAAAAAGTGTCGAGTTTCAAATGAGGATTCTTGAACGTTCTGGTCTTGGTGAAGAAACATGTTTACCACCTTCAATTCATTATATTCCACCAAAACCAACCATGGAATCAGCAAGAGGTGAAGCTGAACTTGTTATTTTCTCAGCCATGGATTCTTTGTTTGAAAAAACCGGTCTTAAACCAAAAGACATAGACATACTAATAGTAAATTGTAGCTTGTTTTCTCCAACACCTTCTTTGTCTGCTATGGTGATTAACAAATACAAATTAAGAAGCAATATCAAAAGTTTCAATCTTTCTGGAATGGGGTGTAGTGCCGGACTCATTTCGATCGATTTAGCTCGTGATCTTCTTCAAGTTCATCCAAATTCAAACGCTGTTGTTGTTAGCACAGAGATTATAACACCAAACTATTACCAAGGAAATGAAAGAGCCATGCTTTTACCAAATTGTTTGTTCAGAATGGGTGGTGCTGCTATTCTGTTAACAAACAGAACATCAGAGAAAAGAAGAGCAAAATACAGATTAGTCCATGTTGTTAGAACACATAAAGGAGGTGATGATAAAGCATATAAATGTGTTTTTGAAGAAGAAGACAAAGAAGGTAAAGTTGGAATATCACTTCAAAAAGATCTCATGGCAATTGCAGGTGAAGCTCTTAAATCAAATATAACAACAATGGGTCCTCTTGTTTTACCAGCTTCAGAACAGTTACTTTTTCTCATCACACTCATTGGTAGAAAAATCTTTAACCCTAAATGGAAACCATATATTCCTGATTTTAAACAAGCTTTTGAACATTTTTGTATACATGCTGGTGGTCGTGCTGTGATTGATGAGTTACAAAAGAATCTTCAATTATCTACTGAACACGTGGAAGCATCAAGGATGACACTTCATAGGTTTGGTAATACATCTTCATCATCACTATGGTATGAACTTAACTACATTGAATCAAAAGGTAGGATGAAGAAAGGAGACAGAGTATGGCAGATAGCATTTGGCAGTGGATTTAAATGCAATAGTGCTGTTTGGAAATGTAACAGAAGCATTAAGACACCTATTGATGGACCTTGGACAGATTGCATTGATCGTTACCCAGTTCATATTCCTGAAATTGTTAAACTCTAGTCTACTCTATTGGGAGAAAAGAAATTGACTCAAGGGGGTAAAAAAATATTGGTCAATTACTTTGAATATTTCAGTTACTATTTTATTGATACTATAAAATAGTCCTACCATAGCTCTCATTCTCATTTGTGATCATCAGTCTTATTGGTTATTCCACTTTCTTTTTTTAATATATGATCATATATATTTGTACTTTTTTTTCTATTTTCCAAACAATTACTACATGGTAGGCTTTTCTTGTGAATTTGCATAGGAAATTCTATGTATTGATCAATATTGTGCAATATCATGTAAGGGAAATACAACTGCAATTTCTACTTTATGTTTACTTGTAATTAGGACTTAAATTGTAAGAAATGCTTTGATATGTTAGAAAGAAAAGTTTAAGGGTTGTTTTGATTTGAGATAATATTTTGTTTTCACTTTTATTAGTAGAAATGTTATTAATTAATTTTGTCGTTTAGTTCCAAAGACTTATAATGGGAAAATGTTAAAAAAATATTAAATATTTATTTTATTAAAGAAATTAAATGAATAACTTTTGGCAACCCGGAGTTTTGTTGGGTACCAAAAACATAAATCTAATTTTTTTTCCTTCATAAAAAAAAAATTCCTTCTATTCCACGATAATTGACTTCTTTGTCTTTTTTTTTCCAGCAATATTAAGACAATTATACAAAGAAAGAAGACTTGTTAAAAAAAAATTATACAAAGAAGAAAGAGAAAATAATAATTTTATTACATCACCAATATCGAAATACTTTTGTTACATTAGTTAATATGAAGGTCATTAAGCACAAAAAGATGAATAGTTTAAAGGAAATACTAACGAGTATTCTAAGGGCACTCTTGTTAGATATTTGTAGGATTTGATATAAAAGAGCGAAAGGGCCAAATGGTATAAAGAGAATGAAGGAAAATGTTAACGAGGGCCCTAATGACAGTCTTTAGATATTCGTGAACTTGGGACACTCTTTATACCATTAAATTTATCCAACTTTTTATATCAAATCCTACGTATATCTATAAATAGAGCCTGAAATGGATTAATGGGTGACATCTCTCATCTTATAAATCAATTTTGTAAGTACAATTAACCATTTTAAATACGTAGTTTTAGCCCTCAAAATTTGAGGTTATGTATTAAAAAAAGTACTTCTAATTGTGCATGACGTAATTTTTTTTAGGAATAATATAGATTGACCACCCTTTTTTTTACTTCTCATGTACACCCCCATGTGGCAGAAGTATTTTAGTAATTTTATAGCACACCATTACCCCTTTTCTTTGGATGAGTTTCATTGTTTTTGTCACATGTCACAATTGTATGTGAGTGTTAATGAATGTATGTCACTAAGATAGTCCATGTATAAAGGCTGATTTTTTGGCACTAAAATTTTGATGTGGTACGTAAATGCAGAATGTTGGATAAAAGCAATCACAATTGTCAACTTCTGATTGTGCAATAAAATAATGGCTACAGCTAGTGAATAGAATTACTAGTACCTACCAATCATCATAAAATACACATGCAGTTGGCAAGTGATCCTTTCCTTTCGATATGGTAGTTTCATTTTCTTTTGAGGAAGATATGCATGGTAGTTTTCAATTGCTCTGTCATTTGGTAGTAGTAAGTATATCCATTGCATTAAATTGATTGTTCCTTTGTGATCCTCTTTAGTTTTTGTGACTATTGTTGGCAAGGGGATGTTGTTGACGGGTCTGGTCTATGATAACGGGGAGTAATTGTTGGTTGGGGGTTAGGGATATCAACATCTTTCAATTAATTAATGGATAATTTGAGCCGAAAGAAAAATAAAAGTAAGGGGAAATCACATGAAAATAATAATTATCAATTATAATAATGATAATAATTGAATTACTCATGGGATGTAAACCAGTTGTTTATTAGGATGGAAACTTCAATGTCTCATCCAAATAAAAGTGTTTTGTCTTCTTAACCCACAAGAAATTTTCACACAAGTTTTACAAGTTTGTGAATGAGTGGATACGTATTTCCTATGGAATGGTGACCTGCAAATACTCTAAAACTTAAGTCAGCAGATGATTAAAGGGAGGTAGAAATGAAAAATTAATTCATTCATTTGATTTTGGTATTCTCTTATATAATTGAACAATCATAGTGATTTACGTGCATAATTGAATGTGAGGAGCTTGCCGCAATGTGCAAACCATCTTGATTGATCATATGGTTGCACGTGAAGTTTATGGTTTACCTTGGACTTAGGGTGGATTTAGATGTACGGTGCAAAAGTTTAATATGGAGAAGCTTGACCCGATTTAAAACAGTTAGTATTTTTTTGAGGGAAAAACAGTTAGTATTGACATGTAGGTTATACTCTAATGGCTTAGTCTTAAAATGATTAGTCATATTTGACTAAGAACACTATTCATATAACACATGTTAACCATATTTTTCTACTAATATATAAAGACGATGATAGCTTATTAGATGTTGTTGAATATTTTGAAATATCAACTTTTTATAATTTTTGCAAATAGAAAAATTAATATATTAAATGTCAAAATTATACAATGACATATGTGTAACAATCAACTATGTAGGTTATACTCTATTAATATTTTAATGGGTTACTCCCTCTATCCTAAAATGACCAGCCATATTTGACTAAAAATACTATTCACATAACATATTTTAACCATATTTTTTACTAATATATAAAGACAAATAATAACATATTAGATGTTGTTGGATGTTTTTCAATGAATATTTTCAAAATATCAACTTTTTATAATTTTTACTAATAGAAAAATAAATATAATAAATGTCAAAATTATAAAATGAAATATGTGAAACAATTAACTAAGTAATCATCTTAGGATTTAGGGAGGATTTTGTTAGACAAAAATTGTATATATGTAGGTGTGTACTCATGTTATCACCTAATAGTTATTATTAATAAGTGAAGCGAAAATTGATAATTCTACTATTATAAATAAGGTGAATTCTAACCACTAGACTACCTGATAAAAAAAAAATTGATTTGAACTCCTTCTTTTGATATTAAAATTTTTGATACATTGTACGAAAAAAACGATATATAGATATAAGTAAGTAGAGGTCTAACTCTCCTCTAAAAAAAACAGTAGAGGTTCTAGGGTTTCGATTTTTACCGGATGAAAAACCTTGAAATTATATAATTAGTTATTCTATCTTTTGAAATTTAGTGATGAAATGACTCATTAAAGTAAATATGACATGATTATCATAAAATTGAATCGACGTACATAGAAATTAGATCATCATCTCAAACTCCACAACTGATTTTATTCGCTAACCAGAGATAAGATTAAGCTTACTTGGGGAAAAAGGTTTATTTTTTATAGTCCAAAAATAAAATGGTGGGTGTTGTCTTTTCTTAATTGTCCTGCAATGTTGTTGGATGATGTTCATAGTTTGTACTAATTTGACAGCATTTCCTGTTGCTGCTTGAGACACGTGTATATAAGGTTTGTGTACTATCGTACACTTTGTTTATTATATATCCTCTTTTGCCTTCCAAAGAAAAAATATTTTATCAATATAAAGAATAACGCAGTCCGAGAAGCTATTGATATATTATATATCTACTTGTATTTTTCTCCATGCTTTCATTTATTTTAGGGCAAGAAGGCAATTAATTATCTCAAGATAAGAAAATGTGGGTATGTTACATAATAGTATAGTATTATTATATGTATGTATGGAAATGAGACATTTTTTTAGAGATATGGTGAAAGTGAAGTTGAAAGCCTGGACCTGTCTACCAAACTTATCAAGATTAATAAAAGATGGCCAAAAGACTAGTAATTAGGTCGGCAAACAAAAGTAGAAGGAAGCCAAAACAAACATGACTGAAATTAATACAACTTTGTTAGTTCTAGAATGTGACTGACGCAATTATGGGTATGAATTGGCAGGTCTGAGTCTGAGACTACAGGGCATCATCACCAATACAAAGCAAAGACCATTCCAAATAATGTTATGTTTGTGCCTCATCTACATTAATGCCGTTTTGGTTGGTTAGACATTATTTTATCCTTTTTCCTTTTACGGAATTAGTGATCGAGCTAGGATAATTTACCAATTAATCCAAGCATATGATTGAACACATGTTTACAAATTCAAGTAGCTGGGTAAACACTGTACTGCATGCCAAATTTATATCGATCAGAAAAAGTACAATTAGTTACGCAAGTGACTTTTTATTTTCAACCCTTCTCTCCCTTGACCGATAAAAAAACCGGTGCATTCATGAGTGTAGTAAATGAGAATTCTGTCATCAGAAATTCAGTTATGGAATTGAAGGCCATGTCTGGACGAACAATTTTGGAAATGATAGTGGCCATTTTCTAACTTGTCATCTATGCTTCCAACATACTGGCATGAATGAGAGCTCTACCATGACCCTTAGATGATATATAGTAGGTTAGAGTTAAAAGTCTAATATTGCTTAAGAAAATGAAGGTTGGACATTTTATAAATGAGAAGACTTATATATATACTAGGTTTGGAGTTAAAGTGTGATACCCAACTCATTTGTGTGGTTGCTTTTGATCCAATATGGACAATCATTCAGCTCCTCCATAATTCAATAATGGTATCAGAGTCATGGTTCGACTGACTCCTTCTGTCAAAAGTCTTTCTGACCAACACAACATGAATGACGGTGCAAGTATGTCTATATGGATGTAAAAGCTTCCGCTTGAGGGGGAACATAATGGATTGAAGGACTCACACTTGAAGGAGATATTGTTGTTTAATAGCATGAGTTAGAAGTCATATTGCTTGAAAAAGTGGAGTTTTTTTTTAGGTTGAAAAAGTAGGGGTTGAACATTTTATAACTTATATGTCTCATAAACCTATTGTCTTAAGGTTTTGGGTTAGAGTGCGGTGTCTAACTTACTTGTGTGGTATCTGCACAAAAACTGCAGTAATCAGTTCACTAATCTTACAAAATCTTGAAGGGGAGCATAATGAATTGAAGGACTCACACTTGGGGGAAGATTGTTGTGTAGCAAATATGAGTTAGATGTTCCACGTTGCTTGAAAAAGTGTGGGTTGAACATTTTATAAGTGAGAAGACTTATAAACCTATAGTAACAAAGATTAATTAGGTTAAAGTGTGGTCTTCAACTCATTTGTGTGGCTGTTGTTGGTAAGTTCTCACGTGACCTAACACTTGGACTATTGTGTGGTTGCTCTTGATCCATTATTGATGATTCCCTGAACTCTCTCGATCCAACACTCGGATCACACTTCACTTATTTTAATATTAGAAAAATAAACACAATAAGATGGTTGAATTGTAGTCTAAAAATATTTTCTTTGAAATTTTTATTTAAAGTTCTTTTGAAAAATTGAGTGATAGACAATTAGTTTGTATTTATTTTGAAAAACCTTCAACAAAACAATTTTGTGAAAGAACGTGATAGTAAAAAAACTATATGCAAAACAGTAACAAGGTGATAAAGAACAAAGTAGATGCACAAGTCAATTTACACTAGTTCGTTATTAACTTAATAGTCACACTAGTCTCTTCCCTTTCAAAAAGATTTTTCCGCTATTCAAACACTAAATATAATTCTTGTTGGTATTTCATGCTTTCACTCAAGATATACGTCGCAACTTCTTAGGAACGACACAACCTTGACAATGATACAACTATTACAAGAAAATAGTGTCTCACTTCTTATTCTGATTATAATACCCGACATGAGTTATTCTTAAACTGTAGAAGGATGAGTTTAAACTTCTGACTAATTTTTTGACTCATAACCCTCTCCTTACATTAGAACCCACTAATGTCTTATGCAAGTTCATACTTCTTAAAGATTTTTCAAACGTTAATTTCTCAAATCACAATCAAATAATCCAATATTTCTAAAGCTATTATTTGATTGAACAAGTATACCAAATCAAGTCAAAAAGTTATTGCTGGTAATCATTTAAGACTTCGAATCAGTTCATACTTTTGTAAACAACATTCAGAACATATATACCGAATAATACTAGATTTATAACTGCATAAAATAGTGTTAGCAGTTATATGGTTCAAACAACTTGAAATAAATTCATCTAAGACCTAATCAAAAGGAATTTAGTTTTTTTGGTGGTGGTTGGGGTTCGAAACCCGGACTTTGCATATAATATGCATTGTTCATACTAAATGAGTTAAGTTCACGAGGACAATCAAAAGGAATTTAGTTACTCATGACTAAAACATTCCTAACTAGAGAGACATTACATGAAACAAGGGGGACAAATAGTCTTCAGTGGTGTAAACACCTCAAAATTCAATCACTTGGAATTTCAATTCAATTCATAGCCCCAAAAATTTGAACCCTCCTTTAGAAACCATGTTTGGCTTTTATAGATAAGGTTTTGGAATAGCTCAATTGCGCCACAATGTTCCTAGATCATGGTGCGATTCTTCATTACTCATACGTGTCACTGTTCATAGAGAAAAAATCGCGTCATGATGCTTACAAATTGTGTCATGGTTGTTCATAAAATTTGAATTTCATTTTTGGTGTTCCTCAAATCGTGTCGTGATGAATATCAATTGTGCTACGATTTTTGACGAATTGAAATCAGAAAATTTGAGCATAAATCGAGTTGCGATGTCGTATAATTGTGGCATGATTCTTCATAACCTACTCTTTGATTTTCATCCTTATTTCAGTATCCAAATAGCCTATAACTCACTCACATTTAGCTAAAAGATATTGAAAATGTGTTAAAATAACTAATATAATAAAGTGTCATCAATGATAGATAATCGAAGTTGAACTCATAATCCACATGATGATTCCTCGTATTGATGAAAATGAGGTTTTGAAATCATTAGATAAAACTTCAGGACCAGATGAAGTGATAGCTGTTTAAAGCAGATTGAGGGTTGTTAATTGAGCAGATGATGCATAATTTAGACAAGGAAATGATATTTTAGAATTGGCTAAATTATATCATAGGTCCTTTAAGTTTATTATAACAAGTTGGTTTTTTAAGTTTATTTTAGTGTTTTTTCGTACCACTTAAGTCATTTAAGTTATTTAATTTTTTTAAAGAAGTTATTTAATCGTAAATGTCTCTTTTCTTAATTCCGCTGTTTTAGATTTTACTCCCTCCGTCCCAAATTGTAAGTAGTCTTAGGGGAAAAAATTTGTCTCAAATTATATATCGTTTTACAATACCAATGCATCATTAATGTTACTTTTCCTATTTTAACCTTAATTATTTGTTATTATCTCTTCTTTCAATTTTTTCATTTATCTTTCCAATATATTTATTAAGGACAATTTTGTAAAATAACTCATAATATTTCTTTTTTACACAATATTAATTGTATTTCTTAATATGTGTGAAATGTCCAAAACATCATACAATTTGCAACGGAGGGAGTATTGATCAAGGGATATGAGATATTCCTTCCTTATCCTATGCTCATGATGTTTTGGTTTTGGAAACTTCTAAATTTTCACCTCCATCGTAGAATTGCGCCCTCTCTATTAGCTTTAGCAAAATCTACCTAGGAGTCATCACAAATAATGAGGAGCATTAATCTCAAAATTTTCCACCGTCTTCGTTTTGAAAAATTAGCTTAATTTATGCTGAGAAATTCTAATATGGTCACAAGACCAAACAAATAGTGTTTGGTCACACACACATAAACAAGTATTTTTTTAATGATGTAAAGAAACTTGATAAGAAAATAATTAAATATTTTGAAGAACATATCTTCGTGTGAGTGTGTCCAAAGACTATTTATTTAGTCTTGTGACCATGGAAGAATAGTTCATGTATGTATGCCATTATGGTTTGCCCATTCTCGTGGTAGCCCATCTCTGTCGCCTTTCCTTAACAGTTTCAACCTTATTTTTCAACCTTAGGCATGATGCATCCATTTTTTGCAACCATTAAAAGACACTCTCTTTCTTAATTCTTACCGAATTATAAGATCTCTTCGTATTGTTCGGATCAGGTTTTTTTTTTAAAGTGTTTTTCTCCCTCATTAAAAGGAGAAGCTAACTTTTTT